>ERZ1643251.4298-NODE-4298-length-12505-cov-34.036305_pt1 | contig 12505 bp, 15 predicted proteins | sample MGYA00579261_ERZ1643251 | MGnify/ENA primary metagenome ERZ1643251 (study PRJEB29033, sample SAMEA4952267) | chicken gut metagenome | biome: Broiler Chicken; feature: Gastrointestinal Tract; material: Caecum | place: Ireland | collected 2018 | study: Broiler... | reverse complement strand
GGAAATGCCAGCGGCACAAGAACCAACAGTGCAACCAAGTCCTGTAATGCCAGAACAAATAGCACCAACAGTAAATCCAACACCGGTTAATGCATGGGAAATGCCAGCGGCACAAGAACCAACAGTACAACCAAGTCCTGTAATGCCAGAACAAATAGCGCCAACAGTAAATGCAGCACCAGTTGCTAATAATTCAACTACTCAATACACATCTTCTGTTGGGCAAGGTCAATTTTTTGATGTAAATGGATTTTCTAATAATAATATAGATAATAACTAGAACAATAAAAAGGAGGGGTATTATGAGTGATGAAGAAATAATGAAAAAATTTAATGAACAGTTTTCTAACAATGCAATTGATGGTAATAATAAAAAAGAAAATAACCCAACACCTTATAGAGTGGGAGAAAATTTAAATAACATGATAAATGAAAATACTATAAAAATGCCAAATTCAGTAAAAAGTGATCCTTCCTTAAATCCAGTTAATAATGTTGTTAATTACAATATGGTAAATAATAATATTCAACCAAGTAATATAAATGCTAATGTTAATAATAATAATTTAAATACATATAACAATAATGTTAATTATAATTATGTGCCAATAGATAATACTAAAAAAGCAAAAAAGCCAACGATAAAGTTGACTAGTGATGCATTAGCACTTCTTTTAATTGTTGTTATATTACTTGCGTTTATATTTATAACACCTAATATATATGATTTTATAAGACAAATTAAGATGAAATAGAAGATGTGAGTTTGATTATTATATCAAAATCATCATCAGTGGCAATAATATTTTTATGTAATTGCCCACATTTAGAACACTTATATATAATTTTATAAGTGTTTTTATATTTTTCTATTCCTATTGGTTTAAGAAGTCCTTGACATTTGTTACTCCTATCACCTGGGTTAATATCTACATGTTTAGAATACAAACAAAAAGGGCAGTGGTCCCTTGCTGTATAGTTTAATTTAGGAACATTTCTATTACAATTTTCACATATAAATTCTTCATCAATCATATTAAATTTTTTCATAAAAATCACCTAAAAATAGTATATCATAGTAGATTTTAAATGTAAATTATTGCTAAAGAAAACAAATAATGTTATACTTTTACTAGAAGAATGGGGAATGATTTTTCATGAATAACAAAGGATTTACATTAATAGAATTATTAGCTACGATAACTATTATTGCTATAATTGCTTCAATTATTACTTTTAGTATAGGATCAACATTGTCTTTAAGTGAAGAAAAATCATATGAGTTATTTAAAAATAACGTTATTAATATGGCTAATTTGTATATTACAGAATGTGAAGCTAATAGTATTGACTGTAATGGAGAATATAATTGGAATAATAATAGTACTAGTTTTTTTGCAAAAAATTTAATATTAAAAGGATACTTTAAAAGTAACGAGTTGAAAAATCCTATAAATGAACATGATTTAACAAATTGTTTAATTATAAATGTAAAAAAAGACATAAACAATTCTTATAATATAACTTTAGATGACTCAAAATGTAGTAAAATCTAACAAAAGTTAGATTTTATTATAAATTTAAAAAAATAGTTAATAATAAGGATATGGGTAAGGATATGGGTAAGGAGCAATAGGTCTTGGAGGTAATGGTCTAGGATAAAATGCAGGAGCTAGTAATCCTCCGGTTATTCCTCCTAATATAAATGGTCCTAAAAATCCTCCTCCTATAAATCTGTCATTTGCATGGTAAAAATTATTTTGATTTCTTCTATTATACATGTTGTTATACATAATAATTCCCCTTTCATAATATTATATAAAAAAAGTAATGGAGAGTGATTAAATATGATGAATAAATTAAAAATATTAGCAAATATTTTAGTAGATTATTCAATTAATGTTAAAAAAAATGAAAAAGTATTAATATCTGTTGATAATGGAGTAGATAAAAATTTAATAAGATATATCATGAAAAATATTATTGATAAAGAAGGATATCCATATTTAAAAATAAATGATGAAGAGATAAATAATTTAATTTATGAAAATTTGAATGACTTAATGATAGATAGTATTGCAAAAAGGAAAAAATTTGAAGTTGATAATTATGATGCATTTATTAGCATTTGCTATAATACGAATGATTTTGAAAACAGAAATACTAATATTGTTAAATTAAAAGAATTGGGTTATTTAACTAAAGAGATAGATGATATAAGAATAAATAAAAGAAAATGGGTTCTTTTAAACTATCCTTCGTCTTTGGATGCTTATAAGTCTAAAATGACAACTAGTGAATTTTATGAATTTGCTCTTGACACTATGATATTTGATTATAGTAGTATGAATGAAGCTTTAAAACCTTTAAAAGAATTAATGGAAAAAACGGATAAAGTTCATATAAAAACTGATACAACAGATTTGACTTTCTCAATCAAAGGAATGCCTGCTATTATATGTGCGGGGAAATATAATATACCAGATGGAGAAATATATACAGCACCTATAAAAGATAGTGTAAACGGGTATATTACGTATAATACTCCTTCTCCTTATAGAAATAGTGTGTTTACCAAAGTTAAGTTAACTTTTGAAAATGGTAAAATAATTAAGTGTGAAAGTGAGCAAGATAACGATAAATTAGAGGAAATATTTAATACTGATGAAGGAAGCAGATATGTTGGAGAATTCGCACTTGGAGTAAATCCATTAATAAAAAATCCGATGGGGGATATTTTATATGATGAAAAAATAATTGGAAGTTTACATTTTACACCTGGTAATGCTTATGCAGATGCTTTTAATGGTAATATTTCTTCCATCCATTGGGATTTAGTACTTATTCAAAGAAAAGAATATGGCGGAGGGGAAATTTACTTTGATGATATTTTAATTAGAAAAGATGGTGAATTTGTTTTGCCAGAATTAGAAAAACTTAATTTTAAAAATTACTCATAAATTAATATGGGTAATTTTTTCTAAAATAATCAAAAACTATTTTCAATTATATTTTTTTTTGATATAATTAGATAAGAGTAGGTGACAATATGAAGAAATGTCTAATTTTACTACTTTTATTAATTTTTGTTTCAGGATGTACTAGAATAGATAACAAAACTGACTATGCAAATATTGCTAGTAATGTAATTAATTCTCCAATAGATTTAGTTAATGTTGCTACAAAAGGGTATAAATATTATCTTCCTAAAGGTGCAACATTAATGTATAATTTTGATTTTAATCAAAAGTTTAGAATCTTAGAAGAAGATGTATACATGTATGTAGATATAGTTAGTTATTATTATAAAAAAGATTTAAATGATTATGATAAAGATTTTAATTATTATTTTAGTAATATCAGTAGTAAGGATAAAGTTGGTTATATAGGTATAAATAAAGAGGATAATCAATATTTTGTTAAAATCGTATATAACTATAGTAAAATTGAATTTTACACAACGAAAGAAAAGATACCTAGCTTGATAAGTTATTCTATAATAATTATGGATAGTATTGAATATAATGATATTTTAATTCTTGAAATGATTGAAGATAATAGTGTTCGAAGTGAAGAATCTGAATATAAAATTTGTAAACCTAATGATAATGAAAGTAAATTTAATGAGTATTTAGAGGAATATGTTCAAGATGATGAAAAAATTGAGGCTTTGCCAGATAAATAATAGAAGAAAGAGGTGCCATTATGGGGCTATTAGATAAATTAAAAAATTTGTTTACTGATGAAGAAGAAATTATTGAAACACAAGAAATTGAAGTAGAAGAGGAACCTAAAGTAGAAGAACCACCGAAATTACCAACATTTATGCGTGAAAAAATAGAAAAAGAAGAAAAACAGATTAATATATTAGAAGAAAAAGCAGTAGAAGAGGAAAATTTAAGTGATAGAAATTTAGTAAAAACTGATAATAGTTTTAAATTTCCTTTAGCTTTTGATGATAAAGATTTTGAGGTTCCAAGTTATAATTCACAAAATGTAATTCAAAAAGTAAAAGAAAAAGAAAAGGAAAATGAAAAAAAGAAAAGTGTTTCAGAATTATATGCAAAAAAAGCAGAAAAGAAGAAAGAAAAACATGTTTTTAGAGCAACACCAATAATATCTCCAGTTTATGGTATTTTAGATAAAAATTATAAAAAAGAAGAAGTAAAAGCAAAAAAAGAAAGTGACTATGAATTGAAAAGACCTTCTAAAAAGGTTGACTTTGAAAGTGTAAGAATGAAAGCTTTTGGTACTTTGGCAGATGAATTACAAGATAATCTTTTGGATGATCTTACGGATGTAAAAGAACCAAAAAATGTTGAAGTATATCATGATGAAGAACTGCTTAGTGACATAACAGAAGAGTCTAATAATAAAGATACAACAATAGGTGCAGCAGAAGAAAATTATTACGATTTTGGAGTTGAATATGAGGTTCCAAAAGAACAAGAATCTGATACTTCAAAAGAAGAAGTGAAAATAGTTAATCATAATGATGAGGAAGTAGTAGCAGAAAAAATAGAAGTTAAAGAAGAACCTAAGAAAAATGATAAAGTTTTAAGTAGTACCGATGATGAAGAATTAACAGATGATTTGTTTGATTTAATTGATTCAATGTATGAAGAAAGGGACGACTTATAATGGAAATTTTAGATATTTTACAAGTTATTTTATATATATTGGGTTCTATTTTACTTATCGTATTAATAATATTAGGTATAAAATTAATTATTACTATGAATAAAATAGAAAATGTTGTAGATGATATTAATGTTAAAGTTAATAAATTAAATGGAATATTTACTATTATTGATTTAACTACAGATAAATTAGCATTATTTAGTGATAAAATAATTGATGCTATTAGTACGGTTGTCAGAAAAATATTTTCTAAGAAAAAAAGAAAGGAAGAAGAAATTAATGAGTAAAGAAAAGAAAAATGGTTTAGGAAAATTTTTAGCTGGTGCTGCAATTGGAGCGGGCCTAGGATTATTATTTGCTCCTAAAAAAGGTAGTGAATTAAGAAAAGATTTAAAAAATAAATTAGACGAAATTGTTGGAAAAGCTAAAGAAATAGATGTTGAAGAAGTGAAAAATGAATTTTTTCAAAAAGTAGATGAAGTAAAAAAAGGATTAGAAGATTTAGATAAAGAAAAAGTATTAAAAATTGCAAAGAAAAAGGGTGAAGAGTTAAAAGAAAAAAGCGAAGAGTTACTAGCTCTTGCAAAAGAAAAAGGTACACCTGTTCTTGAAAAAGTAGCAAATGAAGTAAGAGATAAAGCAATACTTGTTGTTAAAGAAGTATTAGAAAAATTAGAATCTACAAAAAATTAAGATTCTTTTTTTATTGTTATGGTATAATTAATTTGGAGTTGATAAAAGTGATTTTCAAAAATAGGGATTTAACAGAGATATTTAATGATAGATGGAAAGCCAACCACAATAAAAATTTAGAGAAAAAAGTAAGAGATAATAAAATAAACACAATAAATAGAAGTTATGGATTAGGAAATAATCAAGTGAAAAAAGATAATAAAATAATTGGTTATAATAGATGGAATGGAAGTAAATAATATGTATGAATATGAACAAGAATTATATGAAAAAGGTATAGAGTTAATTGGTGGTATAGATGAAGTTGGAAGGGGACCTTTAATAGGACCGGTAGTTACTGCATGTGTAATATTACCAAAAAATTATATTTTAGAAGGGCTTACTGATTCTAAAAAATTATCAGAGAAAAAGAGAGAAAAATTTTATGATATTTTAATGAAGGATGCAATTAGTATAGGAATAGGAATAGTAGATGAGAAAGAAATAGATAAAGTTAATATTTATCAGGCTACAAAAGAAGCAATGGCACAAGCAGTAGATAATATGGAAATAAAGCCTGAACATATTTTAGTAGATGCAATGCCTCTTGAACTTGAAATACCAACTACCTCAATTATAAAGGGCGATGCTAAAAGTATAACAATTGCAGCAGCTTCTGTAATAGCTAAGGTAACGAGGGATAGAATGTTGGATGAATTAGATAAAATATATCCAATGTACGATTTAAAACATAATAAGGGGTATCCCACTAAAAAACATTTAGAAGCAATAGAAAAATATGGAATAACAAAGTATCATAGACTAAGTTATGGCCCTGTTGCTAAGTATAAAAATAAAATTAATGAAATAGACACTAAAATTTAAGTGTTTTTTTTGTATTATAATAATGTAAAATTATGGGAATTAAAAAAATAACATACAAAATTAGACAAAAATATGCTATAATGTTATAAGAATAAGTGGTGGTAAATAATGAATAAAAAAATTATATATATTTTTGTAACTCTAACATTGTTTTTTGCTTTAATTAATTTAACAGAAGCAGATGTTACTAGAGCTAAAGTTTATTGTCCTGATGATAATGAACCACTTAATATAAGGGAAAGTATCGGTGGTAATATAAAAACTGCTTTAGCGTGTAATACAGAGGTAAAAGTATTAGATCAAAATGCTGGTGTTGATGGTAGTGGTAGGACTTGGTATAAGATTGAATACGGAAGTGGAAGTGTAGGGTATGCAGTTTCTACTTATATAAAGATTATTGAAACAATTAAATTATCTGGTAGTGATAATATATACGTTAAAGAGAACTATGATAGTGCACTTGATGCTGATGGATTTATGGCTTGTTATGAAGATACAACAGATGTTAGTTTAAGAACTGAACCTAATGGTAACAAAACTGGTAAAAAAGTTAGTTGTGGAGAAAAAGTTAAAATTAATTCTGTTAGTGAAGGTAGCGGTAATTGTGGGTATTTTTATAATATAACTGATTCTAAAGGTAATAGTGGCTATGTGTGTGGATATTTTGTAAATACTACTAAATTAAGTTCTACTGCAATGAATTATTATAATACAAAAGAAAGCTTAGATAGCTATTATAATAGTTTAAGAAGTAAAGGATTTCCTGAAAGTTATTTACCATATTTGGCAGAAATACATGCAAGGCATCCAAATTGGGTATTTGAGGCAGAAAAAATTAATATAGATTTTAATGATGTAATTGAAGGGGAAAGTGCTTATGGTAGAAATTTACTTGAAGGTGCTTATTTTTCACAGAATTATCGTTCAATGGGAATTAATACTTACGATATTTTAAATGATACATTTTATCAATATCCAACAGAAGCTGGATGGTATGATGCTTCCACGGAAGCAATTGCGTATTATATGGATCCCCGAACATATTTAAATGAAAAATATATATTTGCATTTGAATCATTAAAATTTAATAGTGCCCATAATTCGGATATAATAAAAAAAGTATTATCATCTCAATCTTTTTGGCCTAAAGTATACCAGGGGTATGATGGAAATATTTATGAAGATATAGTCAAAGCTACTGAAGAAGTTGATATTAGTGCGGTTCATATAGCCAGTCGTATTAAACAAGAAATAACTGGAATTTCTGAGACAGATCCTAGACTTGGTGGAACATTTAACTATAATGGTCAAAGCTACAGTGGTTACTACAATTTCTTTAATATAGGAGTTTATGGTGATAATAAAATAGTAAATGGCATGGTATATGCAATGAATAATGGTTGGAATACGCCCTTTAATGCAGTATATGGTGGTTCTAAATTTATTGGAGAAGGTTATATTTCTATAAATCAAGATACAATGTATTATCAAAAGTTTGATGTATCTACTAATAACGGCCATTATACACATCAATATATGCAAAATTTAGCTGCTCCTATTCAGGAAACAAATACAACTTATAATACTTATGTTAATAATTTAAGTGATTATTTGAATACTGCAATAAAATTTACTATACCTGTATATGAAAATATGAGTAATTATGCAGTAGTTGCTCCTAGTATTGGAAATCCTAACAATTATTTGAAAAATATAACTATAGATGGCAGTACAATTTCTAATTTTAGTTATGATGATTTTAGTTATGATATAAAAGTTCCTGGTAAAGTAAATAGTATTAAAATTGGTGCGACAACTATAAATAGTAATGCTACTGTAAAAGGAACTGGTGATATCCCAATAAATGAAAAACAAACAACAATTACATTAAATGTAACTTCTGAAAGTGGTAGAAGTAGAGATTATGTTATTAATGTTACCAAGGACGAAGTAGAAGAAGGAGAGACTGTAGAATTAAGTTATATACTTGATAATATTGGAATAAAGTATAATGAAAATTATATGTATGGTATTTCTGAAGATACTGACGTGAAAAGTTTAATTAATAATGTGTCTAATGTTAATTCTTATGCTAGTGTAACTATAAAAGATAAAGACGGAAATAGTAAAACTAGTGGAGTGTTTAAAACGGGGGATAAAGTAACTATATCTAATTCTAAAGATGAAATAACTTTAACAATATTATTGTATGGTGATATTAACGGGGATGGTAGAATAGATAAAGATGATTGCTTAGCAATATTAAGACATTTAAATGGTTATACTTCGTTAACGGATGTTTATAAAGTGGCAGCTGATTCAAATAAAGATGGAAAAATAGACAAAGATGATTGTTTAGCAATATTAAGACATTTAAATGGTTATACGGATTTAAATAAATAGGAGGAATCTAATGAAATCAATAAAAAAATTATTAATATTTATGATTGCGTTTGTTGTATGTACAAACAGTGTAAGTGCAACAAGTTTAACGATAAAGAGTAGTGCTTCGTCAATAACCAAAGGAAGTACTGTAACTATTACTTCTTTAATATCAGCAGATAGTGGAATTTATACAACTTCAGGTACGGTTAAATGTACTGGCGCAGGTGTTAATTCAAGTGTTGATTTAGGGTTTGAAGATTTAAATACTGCTAATAGATCTAAATCATTTTCACTTACAATAAAACCTACAACATCAGGAACTGTAACTTGTTCTTCATCTAATGTTAGAATAAGAGAATTAGCACAGGCTAGTGAATACTCTTTGTCCGATAAATCAATTACAATTACTGTAAGGGAACCTGCAGTTATTCCCCCTAAAGAATATTCTAGTAATAATTATTTAAAGTCACTTAATATTGAGGGGTATGAAATAAGTTTTGATAAAGAAACTTTAGAATATTCTATTGAGGTAGAAAATGGTGTTGAAAAAGTAAATATTAGTGCTTCTCCTGAAGATTCTAAAGCATCTGTTAGTGGAACAGGGGAAAGAGAAGTTACCGAGGGAAATAATAAATTAGAAGTAAAAGTAACTGCAGAAAATGGTAATGAAAGAACGTATGTTATAAATGTTAAGGTAAAAGAATTAGATCCTATTAATGTTAAAATTGATAATGAAGAATATACAGTAATAAGAAAAGAAGATGTGTTAGAAGTTCCTAAAAACTATGAAAAGACAACAGTTACTATTGATGGGGAAGAAGTCCTTGCGTATTATAATAAAAATACTAAATATACATTAGTAGGCCTTAAAGATAAAGATGGAAATGCTAATTATTACATTTATAAAGATGGAAAATACACATTATATAAGGAATATACATTTAATGGTATTACATTATATTTAACGGGTAAAAAAGTAGATCTTCCTAATTTTAAGAAAACTTCATTTAGTTATAATGATGATAAGATAGAAGCTTATCTATTATCAGAAGATAAATTAAGCGGTAGTTCGGAAAAATATTACTTATTCTATGCTGTTAATATAGAAACAGGTAAAGAAAATTTATATCAATATGATCCATCTGAAGGAACAGTTCAAAAATATAGTTCTTCAATGATGAATTTGCTTGAAGTATATAAAGAAGAAGCTAATAGAAATTTTATATTGTTTATAGAAATTAGTGTAGTTTTAGTGCTTTTAGTTGTAATTAAGATAATTACTGCAATTATAAAAAGAAAAAAAGATAATAATAGAATTAATAAAAAAGGAAAATTAAATGTTAAAGAAATCGATTTGTAGCATGCAGTATTAATTTTATTAGTACGTTTAAGTTAAGTACACAGTTATGTATTTAACTTTTTTATTAAATACTTATCTTTTGTTAAAAATATAATAATATTTCTTTATTTTTATTTTTATTTATTGTATAATATATTTGTATTATTTTAGGGAGAGTCGATAATGTGAGAAAAATATACACAAGTATTGATATTGGTTCTGATACAATTAAGTTTGTTGTAGGAGAACTTTTAAATAATAATATAAATATTCTTTCCTCTAATACAATAAAATCAAAAGGTGTTAGGAAGGGATTAATATTTGATCCTAATTTAACTATTAATGCAATAAAAGATGGAATAAAAGAAGTAAATGATGATTTAGGGGTTGAAATAAAAAAGGTTATCGTAAATGTTCCTAATTATAATGCTAAATTTATGTTTGTGACAGGTAGTGTTGATATTAATAATGAAGATGAAATAGTTACTACTGAAGATATAAATAAAGTAATAAAAAATTCTGTTTATAGTAAACTTGCTATAGATTACGAATTAGTTACTGTACTTCCGGTAGAATTTTTACTAGATAATGAAGTAGTAGACAAGCCTGTACTTAAAAAGGGTAAAAAATTAGAATTAAAAGGGATAATGGTTTCTGTACCTAAGAAAAATATTTATTCGGTATTAAACGTTGTTGAAGGTGCTGGACTTGAAGTTGTAGAAATTACTTTATCAGGACTGGCTGATTATTTTGAGGTAAGAAATAATAACACTGATAAAAAAGTTGGAGCTATAATAAACTTAGGACATGAGACTACTACTGTATCAGTTATTAATAAAGGAAAACTTATGAATACTGAAACAATACAATTAGGCGGCTTAAATGTTGAAAAAGATTTGTCTTATATATTTAACATAAACGTATTTGATGCTAGAATATTAAAAGAGAAATTTGCATCATCTCATAAAAGGTTTTGTCAATTAAATGATGTTTATGAAATAAAAAATACAGTAGGAGAAATTTTAAAACTTAATCAACTAGAAGTATCAGAAGTAGTAATGAGTAGGCTTAGTGAAATATTAGAACTTGCAAAAAAACAAATACTTTTACTGACAAAGCAAAGTATTAGTTATATAATATTAACAGGTGGTCTTACAGAAATTAAGGCTTTTAAGAATTTAGCCTTTGAAATTTTTGGAAAAAGTGTTATAATATATTCAATGGATACATTAGGAGTCCGAGATAATAAGTATACTACATCTTTAGGGATGATAAAATACTTTTGTAATAAGATGGATATGCGAGGTAGAGAATATTCGATGATGGATACTGATGATGTTACAGCACTAGTTACACCTAGTAGTAAAATAAAGAAAGACAATATGATATTTACAAAGTTTATAGAGAACTTTATTACAAATAAGGAGGAAAAATAATGAATAATATGTTTGGTTTGGAAATGGATCAGTTAGCAAAAATAAAAGTAATAGGTGTAGGTGGTGGTGGTAATAACGCCGTTAACAGAATGATTGAATCTGGTCTTAAAGGGGTTGAATTCATTGTTGCCAATACTGATTTACAAGTTTTAAATAATTCTCTTGCTCCAGTTAAATTACAAATAGGTAGTGAACTTACTGATGGACTTGGTGCGGGTGCTAATCCGGAAATAGGAAGAGAAGCTGCACTTGAAAGTAAGGCTGAAATAGAAGAAGCACTAAAGGGTGCTGATATGATATTTGTAACTTGTGGTATGGGTGGTGGTACTGGAACAGGTGCTGCACCAGTTATTGCGGAAATTTCCCAAGATTTAGGAGCACTTACTGTAGGAATTGTTACAAAGCCATTTAGTTTTGAAGGTAAAAAAAGAATGGAACAAGCAATCGGAGGACTTGATGAATTAAAAAAACATGTAGATACTTTAATTGTAATACCTAATGATAGATTAAGAGAATTAATAGATAAATCTACTCCAATGTTAGAAGCATTTAGAGAAGTTGATAATGTTCTTCATCGTGGAGTTCAATCAATATCAGACTTGATTGCTGTTGCAGGTTTAGTTAACCTTGACTTTGCTGATGTTAAAGCCGTTATGAAAGATAGAGGAAATGCATTAATAGGAATAGGTGTAGGTTCTGGAGAAGGAAGAGCAGTAGAAGCTGCTAAACAAGCTGTATCATCTCCACTTTTAGAAACATCAATCAATGGTGCTACTGATGCTATTATTAATGTAACAGGAGGATCTTCACTTACATTATTTGAAGTAGAAGAAGCTGCTGAAGTAATTAGAACTGCTGCTAATACTGATATCAATACTATATTTGGGGCAGTTATTAATGAAAACTTAACAGACGAAGTAATAGTTACTGTTATTGCTACAGGATTTGAAAAACCAAGTGAACCTTTATATCATAGTTTTAATACTACAAGAGAAGATATTATTAGAAGTAGAAGTGGTGAAGATATTGATAATGATTTAGATATTCCACCATTCTTAAGAGATAGAGATAATTATTAGAAATCAGAAATGGTTTCTTTTTTCTTTAAAAATACATAAAATTATTGTGAAAAGTTAAATTTTATGGT
>ERZ1643251.4297-NODE-4297-length-12506-cov-3.959602_pt1 | contig 12506 bp, 13 predicted proteins | sample MGYA00579261_ERZ1643251 | MGnify/ENA primary metagenome ERZ1643251 (study PRJEB29033, sample SAMEA4952267) | chicken gut metagenome | biome: Broiler Chicken; feature: Gastrointestinal Tract; material: Caecum | place: Ireland | collected 2018 | study: Broiler... | reverse complement strand
CCAGGAGGGGACGGCCATTAACGGAAGGACAGCCAGACTCTGGAAAATTGTGTATGAAAACGGGGAAGAAGTGAGCCGGGACGTGATTAACAACAGTACATACAGTGCTTCGGAGATTACGATAAAAGTGGGAACCGCATCGGATAACGCGGAGGCTTCCGCTCTGGTCAGCCAGGCCATTGCCTCCCAGAATGAGGATACGATTAACAGTGCCATTTCCCAGGCATGGGGGATGGTATCCGGAGGCGGCGAGTAGCAGATTCCCCGGAAAAGAGAGAAGGAGAAAGTGATGAGGGCAGGAAGGGTGTCCCGGACTGTTTACAGACGGTCCGTTCTGAAACAACTGCATACCGGTGACGGACAGAGCCTTTTGTCTCCTTCGGAAGAAGAAATGTGTTACGGGACCATCTGCCCGGAGGAATGCCAGGTGCTGTCCTGCCAGGAGATGCTCTGGGGGAATGAACCGGATCTGGGCGTCTACGCTCTGGCCCGCGGGGCGAATGCCCTGGCCACCCGCGGAGCCCTTCCGGCTGGCGCGGCGGTAAGCATGCTGCTTCCGGAAGAGGCTGAGGAAGCGTTTCTGAAAGAGCGGATGAAGCGTCTTTCCGAGGCGGCGAAGGGACAGAACATTGCGCTTCTGGAAGCGAAAGCAGGAAGCGCGCCGGTGGGTCTGCCCGTGGTTTCCGTCACTGTGTCAGGAACGGTTCCGGCAGGAAAGATACGGGACATGGGAAAGGTCCCGCCGGGGGAGGATATTTTACTTTTGAAATGGACGGGTCTGGAGGGGATGCTCCGGATTCGTTTCCAGAAGGCCCGGGAACTGGAAGCGTATTTTCCTTCCGCGTTTCTGGAGCTGATAGATTCCCGAAGGGAAGAGATTTTTTCCCTGACGGAGATTCAGACGGCTGTCGCCCTGGGCGCGTCTGCCGTACACCCCGTTGGAGAGGGCGGAATTTTTGCCGCGCTCTGGAATCTGGCGGAGGGAGAGCATACCGGTTTCCGGGTTGATTTGAAAAAAATCGCTCTCCGTCAGGAAACTATTGAGGTGTGTGAACTTTTTCACCTGAATCCCTATCAGGCCGCCGGCACGGGCTGTGCCCTGGTGGTCTGCCCGGATGGGGAAAAGATGGCAGATGCGCTGAAACAGAAGGGAGTGTATGCCACGGTTATCGGGCATACAGAGAAGGGTAAACAGAAAATTCTCGAAAACGGCCAGGAAATACGGTATCTGGACCGCCCTGCGCCGGACGAGACGACGAAGCTTTATCAGATGTGAGAAGAGGAGTATTATGGATATCAGACGTAAAATTTTGAAATATCTGGAAACCAACAGTAAAGCAGACCTGGGGGAACTGGCCGTTCTTCTGGGGACCGATGAAGTGACGGTAGCCAATGAGATTTCCGCCATGGAGAAGGAAAAAATCATCTGCGGTTATCATACGCTGATTGACTGGGATAAGGCCGGTGTGGAACTCGTAACTGCGCTTATCGAGGTGCGGGTCACTCCCCAGAGAGAACGGGGGTTTGACCGGATAGCAGAGCGGATTTACAATTATCCCGAAGTATCTGCCGTATATCTGATTTCCGGCGGCTATGACCTGCTGGTGACACTGGAAGGAAAGACCTTAAAAGAGGTGTCCCAGTTTGTATCGGATAAACTGGCTCCCGTTGACTCCATTATTACGACTTCCACGTATTTTATTCTGAAGAAATACAAAGACCATGGAACGGTTATGGTGCCCAGGACGAAGTCAGAAAGGATGCTGGTGACGCCCTGATGAGAAATCCATTATCCAAAAAGGTAACCGAACTGGAGCCGTCAGGCATCCGGAAGTTTTTTGATATTGTAAATGAGATGAAGGACGCCATTTCTCTGGGTGTAGGCGAGCCGGATTTTGACACACCCTGGCGGATACGGGAGGAAGGAATCTATTCTCTGGAGCGGGGGCGGACGTTCTATACTTCCAACGCCGGGTTAAAAGACCTGAAAGAAGAGATAGTAAAGTATCTGGAGCGGAAAATTCATGTTTCCTATGACCCGGCGGATGTGCTGGTAACCGTAGGAGGCAGTGAGGCCATTGATATGGCCTTCCGGGCCATGCTGGACGAAGGGGACGAAGTGCTGGTGCCCCAGCCAAGTTATGTATCCTATGTGCCCTGCGCGAAGCTGGCGGACGGCGTGCCGGTGGTAATCCAGCTGAAGGAAGAAAATGAATTTAAGCTGACAGCGGAGGAACTGGAAGCGGCGATTACTCCCCGGAGTAAAATCCTGGTGATGCCTTTCCCCAACAATCCTACCGGTTCCGTGATGACGGAAGAAGACCTGCGGCCTCTTGTGGACGTGATTATCCGGCACGATTTGTTTGTGGTGTCGGATGAAATTTATTCGGAGCTGACTTACCAGGGGGACCATGTATCCATTGCGTCCTTCCCGGGGATGAAAGAGAGAACCGTGGTAATCAACGGATTTTCCAAGGGATTTGCCATGACCGGCTGGCGGCTGGGATATGCCTGCGGGCCCCGGGAAATTCTGGAGCAGATGACCAAGATACACCAGTATGCCATTATGTGTGCCCCTACCAACAGCCAGTATGCGGCGGTGGAGGCCCTGCGAAACTGTGAAAATGAGGTGCAGGAGATGCGTGAGGCATACGACCAGAGGAGACGGTTCCTTCTTCATGAATTTCAGAGAATGGGACTGCAGTGTTTTGAGCCCTTTGGTGCTTTTTACATGTTTCCCAGCATAAAGGAGTTCGGTATGACCTCCGAAGAATTTGCCACCCGTTTCCTGGAAGAAGAAAAAGTGGCGGTGGTTCCCGGCAGTGCCTTCGGAGACTCGGGCGAAGGGTTTATCCGGATATCTTACGCCTACTCCCTGGAAGACCTGAAGGTGGCCATGGGACGGCTGGAAAGTTTTCTGAATAGTCTGAGATAAGTAGCGGGGGACGGGTACCGGCCAGCCGGTACCCGTCCCCCGCTACAATTCAGAAACAATTCTGTTTTTACTGCATGGAAGGCTGGCAGAGCACATTCTTTACATGCTCAATTTCTTCCCGGGTTGCCTTGGCTGCCGGAACGTAATAGCTTTTTTCCCGTGCAAGCTGATACATTTGTTCCTGAGACATCTCTGCGGCGTTGCGGAGCTGTTTGAGACACTGTTTCAGCTCCTTGTTTTCTGTCTGGGGAATCATGTCCCCGAACATTTTCAGTTCTCCGTTTACTCCGGTGAGGGCATCGGATACCATCGTTTTTTCGTCCATGGTGAACCTCCTTTTACAAAAATTTCATAAGCTCCTGCTTGTTTTTCATGGCAGAATCCGCTGCGTTCTGAAACAGCTTTTTTACTTCCGGGTCCTGAGCCTGGGAGGCATATTCGGTCATTTTACAGTGGCTGGTAGAATACCCTCCAATCAGGTGCCGGAGATTCTGCAGATCCAGAATAGAAATATCTGACATAGTGCTTCCTCCTTTTTCTGATAATCCTGCATAAAGCAGTAGTTGTTCTGCGAAAATTAGTATGTGCGGACCGGCGAAAAAATATGTAAATCAAAAAACCGAGGTCTTTACAAAAAGAAACACTATGCTAAAATAAGTAATGGAAAGGTGGGAGAAGTATGCTCAATATTGTGCTTTTTGAGCCGGAAATACCGGCAAACACAGGAAACATCGGACGCACCTGCGTGGCCACCGGAAGCAGACTGCATCTGATTGAGCCGCTCGGCTTTAAACTGACAGAAAAAAACCTGAAACGGGCAGGGATGGATTACTGGAAAGACCTGGACGTGACCCGTTACATAGATTACAGGGATTTTCTGGAAAAAAATCCCGGGGCCAGAATTTATATGGCAACGACAAAATCTCCCAACCTTTATACGGATGTCCATTATGAGGAGGACTGCTATCTTATGTTTGGCAAGGAAAGCGCAGGAATCCCGGAGGAAATCCTCTGTATCCACAAAGCGGAGACTGTGCGGATACCCATGACAGGGGATACCCGTTCCCTGAATCTGGCAAATTCCGTGGCGATTATCCTCTATGAGGCGCTGAGACAGAATGGATTTTCTGGAATGAACCGGGAGGGACACCTGCACAGACTGGAATGGAAAGGAGAAGACGGAGATGGCATTTTTAGATAATATTGACAAAAAAATTATGAAATTTGGGCAGGGCGCCCTGCAGAAAACAAAAGATATGTCTGAGAGTATGCGGCTTTCTGCCTCCATTCGGGAAGAAGAGCATAAACAGCGGGACGCTTTCTGCAAAATCGGCGAACTGTATTACCATAACTGCAAAGACCAGGCGGAAGGAGAATTCCGGAAGCACTGTGAGGAAATCACGGAGAGTATCCGGCGGGCCGGCGAATATCGGGACCAGCTGCAGGCTCTGAAGCGGGTGACCATATGCTCTGCCTGCGGCGCGGAGAATCCGGTAAATGCCGCATTCTGCAATAAGTGCGGAGCAAAGATTGAGCATGTGGCGGATGTGCCCTGGCAGGAAGTGACTCCGGAAGCGGAACCGGGAAAAGAGGCCGGGCCGGAAGAAAAGCCGGAGCCGGAAACGGTATCCGAGGAAGATTTCGAAGAGGAGGAAGACTGATGTTTTGTACAAACTGTGGAAAAGAGATAGGCGAGGGAAACCGGTTCTGCCCTTACTGCGGGCATGAGGTGACGGCCTCCGAAAACCAGAATGGCTACAAATCTGCAGGGGGCGGAAACGGTACGTCTGCCATTTTTATGGGACTTGGACCAACGGATATTTTTCTTGGAGTACTGTATATATTTGTGGCAGTACGCTGGATTCTGTTTGGAACTTCCAGCTGGAAAAGCATCTCTCTGACATTTGGCCTTATGGAAAACGGGAGCATCGGACGTCTGTGCTATATTCTGGTACCCATTGTAATGCTTCTGCTGTGCGCCTGGGGAATCTGGGAGGTTTTTACCCATACCTATCATGTAATCACCGGCCTTGCCATTCTGGTCTGGACCTTTCTGATGGTGCTTGGGAACTGGATTTTTTCAGGGGTCACCATGAGCAGTACGGAGATAATGGCCGGAAGAATATGCTCGGTGTATTCGGCAACCTGGGGTATGACAATAGTGCTGAGCCTGATTATTGTGGCGCTGTGCGCGGCAAAGAAAAAATAGAACAGGTTTTACTGGGTTTTACTTGTTTCAGCCTGGTTCGGATGTGTCCGGACCAGGCTGAATTTGCGTGATAAGAACAAGACGCCAGTTTCCGCATGAGGGGACCTTTTCCGTCAAAATGCCGAATTGATAAAATTTTGACAGAAGGAATAATATACAGAAAATTCGATGCCGAACAGGTAAAAATCACCAAAAAAGCTTTTCTGGAGAAAAAATAACTATTTAATATTGACATATCCGGGGGCAAATGTTATAGTGAGCACAACAAGATTGTATCCAATATCCGATATAAAATATCCGGATAAGGAAAACGAAAAGGAGGAAAAAAATGAAAAAGAAGTTAGTGTCAATCTTATTAACAGCCGCTATGGCATGTACGCTTTTTGCCGGATGCAGTTCACCGACTCAGGATGAATCGGACACCTCTTCCAGCGGAACAGAGACAGAGGCAGACGCAGAAGCCTCTACCGGATCTTTATCAGAGGCAACCGTTGTTGACATTGCCAATCTTCCGATTGAGGGTATCGGGGCCCAGGTTACATCGGATGTAAAAGCAAATGAAGAGTACAAAATTGGGTATATTGCAAAGAACACCACCAATCCCTACATGGTTGCTCAGTCTGAAGGTGTGAAGAAAGCCGGAGAAGACATGGGATTTGAAGCAGTAACCCAGGCTCCTTCCACAGCAGACTCTGTAGAAGAGCAGGTTAAGATTATGGAAGACATGATTCAGCAGCAGATGGACGTTATCATTGTACACTGCGCTGACTCCAACGGTATTATGTCTGGTGTAAGAAAAGCAGAAGAAGCCGGAATTACAGTTATCACAATCGGTACACCTGCAGCAGAGGATACCTTCCTCAGAACAGGCGTTGATTACAAAGAGACCGGTGAAGTTGTAGCACAGGAAATCGCAGATGCCCTGGGCGGAGAAGGAAAAGTTATCATCCTGGAAGGCCCTGCAGGAGCTGCTAATGCCGTAGAAAGACTGGACGGAATCAACGAAGTATTTGCGGAATATCCGGATATTGAAATCGTAGCTTCCCAGACAGCAAACTTCAAGAGAACAGAAGGTATGTCTGTAACAGAAAACCTGCTTCAGCAGTATACAGATGTTGACGCTATCATCGGATGTAACGATGAAAGTGCACTTGGTGCAATGCAGGCTGTAAAAGCAGCTGGTATGGACGATGTGCTGATTGCCGGATTTGACGGAAGCGTTGATGCAACAAACGCAGTGGCATCCGGAGAAATGTACTGTACCTATAACACCGACCCCTATGGTTCCGGATATCTTGCATGTGCATACGCAGTAAACTATTTAAATGACGGAACAGAGCCGGAAGGCAAGTTTATCCCCTTCCCGACAGCTGCAAACGATCCGCTGATTACCCCTGATACTGTACAGGATTACCAGGATAACATCGCATGGTGGAAGGTAATTCAGTAAGCAGACCAGCAGATAGCATAAAGAATATGTTTTGACATTTCACCCGTTTCTCCCCCGCAGATTTCTGCGGGGGAGAAAAAAAGGAACGATGTCCGACAAAAATAGCCGAGGTGAAACGATGGGTAAAACAATTTTAACAGCAAAGCACATTACCAAGATTTTCCCTGGTATGAAAGCACTGGATAATGTGGATTTTGATTTACGCGAAGGTGAAGTACATATTCTGGTAGGCGAGAACGGAGCCGGAAAAAGTACCCTGGCCAAGGTGCTTCTGGGAGCTTATAAGGCAGAAGAAGGCGAAATCACCTTTGACGGACAGCCCGTAAAATTTAATGGGACGAAAGATGCGCTTGCGAAAGGAATCGTTGCCGTGTACCAGGAATTTACCCTGGTTCCCTACATCAGCGTGGCGCAGAATATTTTCTTAAACCGGGAATACAAGACGAAGCTGGGCCTGATTGACCATAAGAGAATGGAGAAAGAGGCGAAAGAGCTTCTGAAATCTTTAAACTGTGACTATATCGACGTAAAAGGATATGTAAAGAACCTGAGTGTGGCAGAACAGCAGATGGTGGAAATCGCAAAGGCACTGTCATTTAAACCCAGGGTTATGGTATTTGACGAGCCGACGGCAACACTGTCCGACCGGGAGGTTGAATCCCTGTTTGCACAGATTCACCGCCTGAAGGCAGAAGGAATCGGTATTATTTACGTGTCTCACAGAATGCAGGAATTTCCGCTGATTGGAGACCGTATCACCATTCTCCGTGATGGTGTAAAAATTAAGACTGTGGATATTGACGAATGTACCAATGAAGAACTTGTCAACATGATGGTAGGCCGTGACGTATCCCAGGTATATGTAAGAACGAAAAATAATCATGAAGGTATTGCCCTCCGGACAGAGAATCTCTGTGACTATAAAGGACGGGTTAAAAATGTAAGTATTAACGTGAAAAAAGGAGAAATTGTCGGCATCGCAGGTCTGGTAGGCGCAGGACGTACGGAAACAGCAGAGCTGCTTTACGGAATTTCCCCGATAAAATCAGGAAAAGTGTTTGTAAGAGGCGAGGAGGTACATACAAAATCTCCCCAGCAGGCGACAAAACTGGGAATCGGGCTGGTAAGCGAGGACCGTAAAAAACAGGGGCTTGCCCTTGGCGAGTCCATTGCAATGAATACAGTGGCCGTCAGCCTGAAAAAAATATTCCCCCGCTTTTTTATTTCGTATAAGAAAATTAACGAAGTTGCCCTGGAATACAAGAAACAGCTTCGTATTGCTACAACCAGTGTAAACAAAGCCTGTAAATACCTTTCCGGTGGAAACCAGCAGAAGGTAGTTCTGGCAAAATGGCTCAGCTTCGACCCGGATATTCTGATTTTTGACGAACCTACCCGTGGTATTGACGTGGCCGCCAAAATGGAGATTTACGGACTGATGGACCGCCTGGCTACGGAAGGAAAGGCAATTATTATGATTTCGTCCGAGCTTCCCGAGGTTATCGGTATGAGCGACAGAATCTACATCATGCGAGAAGGTGAAATTGTAGATGAAGTGAAACGGGATACTCCGGAGTTTAATTCCGAGACTATCGGAGAACGTATGATGCTGGGAAAAGGAGGTGCCGATAATGCAGAAAACTAGTGCGGCAGCAGTGCAGAAGCCGGGCGTATTACAGAGACTGAAAGCAATTCCCCCGGTTGTATACATGCTGGTAGTTCTGATTGTGGCATTCAGTATTCTGGAACCCAACTACCTGGCATTTTCCAACTTCCGAAACGTACTGATTCAGGCGACACCCCTGATGATTCTGGCGTTTGGCCAGACCCTCATTGTTCTGACACAGGGTACGGACCTTTCTCTGGGCGCCCAGGTCAGCTTTGTAACGGTATTTACCGTATACCTGGCACAGAGAGGAATTATCCTGGAAGTGGCAATGCTGATTTCCGTACTCTGTACCGTGGTAATCGGAACAGTCAATGGTCTTGTGGTGGCAAAAGGAAACCTTCCGCCGTTTATCGCTACTTACGGCATGCAGAATATTGTAAACAGTATTTCTCTGCTTCTGGCGCAGGGTTCCTCCATTTCCTACCCCAGCTTTACATACCGGCTGGTAACCGAGACGACAATCCTGATGATTCCTCTTATGGTATGGGTTGCGGCTATCATGTTTGTCATTGTCTGGATTGTGCTGAGGAAGACGAAATTCGGAACAAATATACACGGACTTGGTGGAAATAAAGAGGCACTGACTCTGGCGGGTATTAACCCGGACCGGTATCTGATTCAGACCTATGCCTTTGCAGGTCTGATTGCCGGCGTCGCAGGTATCATTACCCTGTGCCGTGTTGAGTCAGGTCAGACGACCGTTGCCAACGGCTGGGAATTCCAGGCAGTGGCAGCAGCTCTCCTTGGAGGAAGCTCCATGCGTGAAGGTAAGGGCGGTGTAACCGGAACTATCTTTGGTGTGCTTCTAATTCAGATTATCAAGAATGGTCTGAACGTAGTCGGCGTAACATCCATTTACCAGAACGCCATCATCGGTTCCATCGTACTGGCGGCAATCATCATTGACGCGGTTATCCGTTTCCGGGCAGAGAAAGAATAGGAGGGTGAGGACATGAATGCAAAGAAAGTTTGGGAAAACGTAAAAAGCTCAAAAGTATTTTACAGTCTGATTGGACTCATTATCCTGATTATTGTTTCCTCCATCATCGCTCCTAATTTCAGAAGCGTGAATAACCTGATTACCATTTTCCGGCAGGCCAGTGTCCTTCTGGTACTGAGCTCCGGACTGACAGCAGTTCTGCTGACAGGCGGAATGGACTTGTCTGTCGGCGCCACCGCCGGATTTATCGGATGTGTCTGTGCCCAGCTTCTGAAAGCCGGACTTCCGGTTCCCGGAGTTGTGGTGATTGGAGTCCTGATTGGTATGGTGGTAGGAATCATTAACGGACTTCTGGCAGGAATTCTGCCGAGTTTTATCGCTACATACGGAACAAACTGGGTTATGAGCGGTCTCGCGGTTATCGTTATGCAGGGCGCTGTTATCTATGACCTTCCGGCCGGATTTACCCAGATTGGTGTCGGCTATACCGGCCCCATTCCGAACCTGATTATCATTGCGGCGGTTGTAGTTGTTATCATCTATATTCTTCTGCAGAGAACCACTTATGGACGGCAGGTTTACTCCTACGGCTCCAACCCTACGGCAGCCAGATATGCCGCCGTACCGGTGAAGAAAATCATGGTATCTGCATTTATGATGTGCAGTATGACAGCCGGTCTGGCAGGCCTTCTGATTACAGCCCGTCTGAATGCGGCGGACGCGGCCATGGGCGACAGTTACGGCCTTCAGACAGTAGCGGCTGTAGTAATCGGCGGAACCTCCATGCTGGGAGGCGAAGGCGGTGTTATCGGAACAGTAATCGGTTCCCTGATTCTGACAGTTATTGTAAATGTTATGAACCTGCTTGGTATTTCATCTTTTGCACAGGGCCTGGTAGTAGGTATCGTTATTATCGTCATGGTGCTGTTCGATACTTACACAAAGAGAAGACAGGAACAGAGTGCAGCTTAAAGCATGAATTAAAATTGGCAACAATTTTAAGATAACTTTAAACCATTTATTTAAAAGAAAGAGAGGAAATTATTATGGCATTAACAATCAGACCCCTGAATTCCGGGTATATCCCGACAAAACCGCTGGAGTACTGGTACCATTTTTCCGTTAAAAAATATGTAGAGAAACTGGGGATTACAAATGACTCTGACCAGCTTCCGGATTTTACCTTCCTGATTGAAGGCGGCGACCAGCTTGTTCTGGTAGACACAGGAATGTCCTGGACAGAGCATGCAGACAAATATCATCACGGACCCTCCCTGCAGAGACCGGGCATCGACGACATCGAATCCCGTCTGGCTCAGGTTGGATACAAACCGTCTGATGTAGACATCGTACTGTTTACCCATCTTCACTGGGACCATGTATTCTATCTTGAGAAATTTACGAAAGCACGTTTTATCTGCAATGAAAAAGAATGGGAATATGCACACAACCCGATTCCGCTTCATTATAAATCCTACTGCCGTCCGATTATCGCAAAAGACGGCGACGTAACGGTAGGCGACGAATTCATCGCACCGTACGATGTTCCGGGCGTAAAAGAGCGCTTTGAGACAGTAAAAGGCGAAGTGGAAATCGTTCCGGGCGTAAGCGTATACGAATCCTTCGGACACTGCCCGGGCCATATGACCGTTGTGGTTCAGACAGAAGACGGGCCGTACTTCTGTGTAGGTGATTCCGTATTCGTAATGGGCAACATCGACGCTCCGGAAGACATGGTAAAGAACCTGCATTACGATATCTGCCCGCCGGGACGTTACGTGGACATCGTTGCCGCATGGGAGACTATCCGGGATACTGTTCGCCGCTGCAAGGAAGCAGGCGTTGACCCGCACAAACACCTTCTGCTTGCTCATGACGTGATTCTGTCAGCGGCAGTAGAGAAATACGAGGACGCTCACGACAACAAACTTCCGGTTATTGGAGCGAAGGATACCGATTTCGTATATGAAGATTACAAGCACGCAATTATTGACAAGGATGCAAAGAAGGCAGCGGACAAAGCTTATACAAAATACTTCAGCCTGAGCGAGGAATAAAAGTCAGAACATTGCATTAAAGGAGTTTATATGAATACAGTTGCGATTATCGGAAGCTGTGATACAAAAGCAAGAGAAGTCGCATACATGAAAGAACTGCTGGAGGAGTGGGGCCTGAAAGGACTGGTCATTGACGTGGCGACAGGCCCCGGCCCGTCCAGCAACTATGATATTTCCAGGGAAGAAGTTTCGAAAGCTGCCGGTGTGGACTGGGAGACCATGGTTCCGAAGACCAAAGGGGAAAAGATTGACTTCATGACAAAAGCGGTTGCGCTAATGACCAGAAAACTGTACAACGAAGGAAAAATCCAGGGGATTTTGTCAGCAGGGGGACTGCAGAATACAGTGATGGCTACCAGTGCAATGCGGACACTGCCGATTGGCTTCCCCAAGGTCATGGCGACGACGGTTGCATGCGGGAAAAAGACCTTTGACCTCGTAGTGGGAGATAAAGACATTGTCGTCATTCCGTCTATCTGTGATTTTACCGGATTGAATATGGTTACCCGTCAGATTATGGCCAACGCCTGCGCCTGCTGTGCCGGCATGGTAAAGCATGCAGGGAAGCCTCTGAAAAAGGGCGACAAGCCGGTTGTGGGAGTTACCCTTATGGGAATCACAAATACCGGAGCCTGCGCCGCCGTGGACGAGCTGGAACGAATGGGAATTGAAGCCCTCGGTTTCCATGCTACCGGCGTCGGCGGAGCCATTATGGAGCAGATGGCGGCAGACGGCCTGCTGGACGGAATTCTGGACTTTACGACTCACGAAATCACCCAGGAGTATTTTAAAGGTGGATTCTCCTATGGAGAGGATGCGAAATACAGACTGGTAAAAGGGGTACAGCATAAGGTGCCGCTTGTTATCTGTCCGGGAGGACTGGATTTTATTGATTTTAATGTCAATGAGTTCCCGCCAAGGATGGATGAGAGAGTCTGGATGTATCATAATGCGACGACAGCACACATTAAAATCCTGCCGGATGAGGCAGAAATCACGGCAGACAGGGTGATAGAAAGACTGGATAAAATTGATTATCCGGTAAAACTGCTGCTTCCTACGGACGGCATGCGGCACAATACCCGGAAGGGTGAGGAGCTGTATTACAAGGAAGTGGATGATATTCTTCTTGGAAAGCTTGCGGCAGTCCAAAATCCCAATATACAGATTCTTACTGTTCCGGGAAATCTGGATACAGAAGAATGGGGAATTCAGGCCGCCCATTATATGGCGGAGGAGCTGAAGG
>ERZ1643251.4294-NODE-4294-length-12523-cov-4.417950_pt1 | contig 12523 bp, 8 predicted proteins | sample MGYA00579261_ERZ1643251 | MGnify/ENA primary metagenome ERZ1643251 (study PRJEB29033, sample SAMEA4952267) | chicken gut metagenome | biome: Broiler Chicken; feature: Gastrointestinal Tract; material: Caecum | place: Ireland | collected 2018 | study: Broiler... | reverse complement strand
TATCTTTGTCTGGTGCACAAAATAGTCTCTTTTCGTAACCTGAAATTTCTCCGGTGTCAGTAAAAACGTTCCTGTTGCAGATTCATCCACTACATTTTCTCCCTGAAGAATTTCATATTTGACAAATGTTTTTGTGGTGTCGGCAGGAGTGCAGAATATACTAAATTCTGCATTATTTAATCTTCGATTGATTGTTTTAGTCTGTGTCAGCAGCTCATAACGATTTCCATTCATATCCATAATCACAGAATTGAGCGGATAATCTGCCACTTTATTCTCATCAATCAGACGAACAGTATATTCTCTGGTCTTGTTCATCGTAAAGGCTGCATCAGTATATGTGAGATAGCCGTCCTTTTCTACAGTAAGTCCTTGTATTTCTTTATTATATGTAAACTTTGCCCGACCAGCTTTTCCTGTTTCTTTGCTCTCCTCGCCAAAGGTCACAATTGCTCCTTCAACTTCATTACTGTCCTGATTGACTACTGTAAAGGTAAACTGATTGTTCTTATCTTTATCGGATTTCTCATCAGAATCCGGATGTTTTTGTAACAAATCCTTTATACTTGTGAGTGTAGGATATCCGTAACTGTAATTATAGTCAAATTCCCATATGCTCAAAAAATCCCATGTCTGATAGAGATCCTGACTTTTCATTGCGGCTGGAGAACATCCACCGCTATTCACAATCCCATTGGATGCATCACTGTAAACCAGAGGATTATCCTTTTCTTTGGAACTATTACCATATAAATGTGCCAGCTCAAAAGATGCAAAATTATAATAACAATACTCCGTCGGGCCAATCCCGACTGACCCCATACCACCTGGCATACAGCTTAATGTCTGCTCCGGTAATAGCCCGATATTATAGCAGTTTACAAGTTTTCCCCGGTTGTACCCCGTTATCCCACCAGGATAATATCCAAAATAGAAATTTCCTAATATACTTCCTGTATTATATGAATTTCTAATTTCACCCGTATTGATTTCACCTGCTATTCCACCAGCTACAGCACCTGAAATGTTTGACTGGATGGCACCTTCATTACAACACTGTTCGATAACACCATAATAGCACTGACCGGCTATACCTCCGCTGTAATAATTTTTCCCAGTGACCGATGCATAATTCACACAGCTAATGATTTTTCCTTTTGCTCCGGATAAATATCCGGTGATTCCGCCGGCACTTCCAGTTGTACTAAAAGATATCTTTCCTTCAGTTTTACAGTGTTGAATCACTACTTCTCCCTGATTATCAATCTTAACGCGTCCTGCGACACCTCCAATCCAGCCGCCATTTGTTCCTGATACAGAACCACTGTAATTACAGTCCAAAACGTATATGGTTCCATTATATTTGTTATCCGGGTCTTCACATCGGATTCTTCCTATAATTCCCCCGGCACTTCCGGATCTGTTTACAGAAATGTTCACTGTTGAATGAATATTTTTTATTTCAACTTTTGAATGGTGTTCTCCTCCATAAACAAATCCTAAAAGGCCACCAATTTCATCTATACCATTAATTTCTCCATTAACTGTACAGTTGTCAATCTGTATTTCCGCCCCTTTATATATCCTTGTATATGCGGCTAATGCACCTGCGTAATCTGCTCCATTTATCTGCACATTTTTTATCTTCAGATTACTGATTTTGACTGTCTGAGTAGCTGTTTTTGCACTAATCGCTCCAAACAGTCCGGCGTACTCTGAACTTGTAACTTTCAGATTACTGATGGTATGGTTTCGACCATCAAAGCTCCCACGGAACGGATTATTGTTATCTCCGATTGGCGTCCATTCTTGTGAATCCAAATCAATGTCTGCTGTCAGTATTATGCTCTTACCGGAAAAATCGTTTCCAGCGCTTGTCTGCTCTCCAATCCAGGCAAGCTGTGCGGCATTACTGACAATATATGAATTTCCTTCAGGAACAACCTCCTCTATAGTACCTTCATCCCAGATACTTGTGCCGCTGTCGGGAAGAACCAGGACGCCCTCTTCTTTTTCTGCACTTTTATCTATAAACGGCAGATTATTATCCAGGGCATAGGTCTCCGCGGCACTTCCCTTCACACCTATGATTGTGCAGTCAAGACCGGCATTATTTATGGTGGTAACCGTTTCTGGAATTTCTACTGATACCAAATGAGTATTACCGAAGAACGAATAAATATCTATTGTTTCAACTGTTTCTGGCACGATATAATTGTCTGTTGTTTTACCCGCTGGATAAAGGATAAGTGTTTTCCCTGAATAATCAAAGAGTATTCCATCGACAGAACTGTAACTAGGGTTTCCTTCTTCCACCAGTATTTGTTCCAGTTTTGGGAATTCCCATAAATCTCTGATGTAAGACCATTCTTCAACTTTTTTCCCAATCGATAAAGTAATAAGTCCGGGAGTCCCCGAATATCTTATTGCAGAACCGCTTACATAAGTGATATTTCCACTAAGTTCGAGATTCTCAAGTGCATCGCAATTAACAAATGTATTGTCGTCAATCCGACACTCATTTGTTGGACGAAAACTTATTTCCTGAATATATTTGCAGCTGGAAAATGCATATTCAGCAATTTCTTCTGTATCATCAGGTATTGTATATGAGAGTTCTGATTTAGCAGAAGGATACTTTACCAGAGTTTTTTGGTTTCCTTTACTAAACAATACACCATCATAACTAATATAATTTTTATTCTGTTCATCTACATGAAACCACGTTCCTATATCTCCAAAATGTTGTCCGTATATTTTTGTTACATCTGGTCCGACATAAATCTGTGCAAGATTATCACAATCCAGGAACAGCGATGAGGAATATGGCAAATTTCCATATAAATAAAATTCGGTAAGATTCTCACAAGATGAAATACAATTGCTGGAAACAGACATATATGTGCCCTGAAGCGTCAGTTTTTCCAAAGAGCTGAGATTATACAGAGCATATGGTGTATTCAGTTCAAAATCACTGCCATCAAGAGTTATTTCCTTTATATAGGGATTTCCAGAAAGAGCATATTTGCTTATACCTTTAGCATCCATTGATACAGTAAAAATTTCATCTTTTTTTGCTACTGGATATAGCTGGAGATTATATTTTCCATCATCTCTCCTGCTATAAAGCACGCCATTTTCTGAGAAATAATAGGGGTTGTTCTCATCCACAGCAAATGTTTCAACTGCTGTCCCATAACAATTATTCTCTGCATTTCTGGCAAAGCTGGATACACTTTCGCCGATATATATCGTCTTTAATGCAGTGCAGTTAAGAAATGGGGTTGTTCCCATGGACGTAAGAGTACAATTGTAATATAACTCCTCCAGATTTTTACATCCACTGAACGCACCTGTGTTAAGCGCTGTAATTCCCTCAGGAATTGTTAGTGTTTTTACTGTTGTACAATTTTGAAATGCACGTGTACCTATTCTTGTTACTGGTATTCCATCAATTTCAGCCGGGATATTTATAACTTCTTCAGTTCCGTTGTGTTTTGTGATGGTAATTTGACCATTTGACTGACTGTAAGTATACTCCCCCGCTGTAATATTCTGCACAGAAATGCCCTCCTGGTAATCTTCTGAGGCATCATTCTCAGTTTCGGTCGCATCATCCGACACATCCGCTTCAGTCGTATCAGAGTCTTGTTGTATCACTGATTCTGTCTCACTGGATTCCTCCGAATTCGATATCTCATTATTACTGGAACTACTGTCTCTCCCTGGTTCTCCTCCTTCTTCCTTGCTTCCTTCCGTTTCCTGAAATGATGTTCCGGAGTCTGGTGTTATAATGTTATCAGTATCCGCTGCCCGCATTTCTGACTGTGGAAGAAAAGAGAAAACAAGAGAAAATATTAATATAATAGCTAACATCCTTTTTTTTCTCATTTGACTCCCTCCTCATATTAATCCATTCCATCAACTGCAGAATATATTTAGATTTTGCATAACCCCAAAGCCATATTATCTAAAAACAGCGTGGCATTAATACCACGCTGTTCATATCACTGTTTTTATCTGTGTTTTCTTGCTCGACAGATACCCGTAGTAATAGCTGTTACCATCGCTCCAAATAACAGCGCGATATAAAGTATAACATTAGACGAATCGCCCGTCTGAACTATATCCTTATTCTCATTGCCGTTATTAGAATCTCCTTTAACGTCGGCATCTTTACCAGTGTTATCTACTTTATCAGCTTCTTTTACTGTTATAGTACAGGAAACTTCTGCATCACCAACTTTTGCAGAAATGGTAGCTGTTCCGGGTTTCAACGCTGTAAGAATTCCATTTTCAACAGAAATTACTGACATGTCAGAACTGTTCCACTCTACTTCTTTTAAATCGGTTGTATTATCCGGATTATAGATAATATGAAGTGTGTCCGTCGCTCCAACTGTCATTTCCTGAATGATTTTATCAAATGCAATGGATTCCAGCGGAATTTCTTTAACTTCTACGTCTATATTAACAACATATGTCCCCACCACTTCTCCAGAGCCATCCGTAGCCTGAATTGATGCGGTAATCTTTGTTTTTCCAGCTGTTACACCTGACAGATATCCATTCTGGTCAATATATGCCACATCTGTGTTTTCGCTTGCCCACAGAATGCTAATATCGTCTGTAATGCCATTTTCTTCTATAATTTGTTTTAGGTTAATTCTGTCATATAAGCTAATAGTTTGTCCTTTTAAAATGGGTTCAGTAAATGGCGTAAAGATTATGCTGTCTCCAAGCTCCTGATTCAGATGTTTTTCCTGAATTGTCACTGTTGTGGAGGCAATATATTGTTTCTCAATGCCGCTGAGTGTTTCAACCGTAACAGTTGCTTCAATTTCAGCGCTTCCTGCCTTTATTGGGGTAATCATCCCACTTGTGGCATCTATCATTGCGATGTCTTGTGCTTTACTGGTCCAGGAAATCGCTTTTACTGTATCATCGTGTTCCTCTGGGGTATAACTAATAGGAAGAACTCTCGTTTGTCCCCTGTCTATTACAACATTCTGAGGAAGAGAAACAGAATTTACATGAACCGGAACCAGTACGGTACAGCTTGCTTTTGTTCCATTCCATGCAGTTGCTGTGATTGTTACAGTGCCACCTTTATCTGTTGCGTTAATTGTCACCGGTTCTCCAGAATTAGTTTTTTCTGATGAAACTGTTGCAATTGACTCATCGGAGCTTTCCCATGTAATTGTCTGGTCATCATCTGTATTGTCATCTGGATGAACAGATGCCGTAAGGTCAATAGCCTGCCCCATTTCTACAATTGTATTCTGTTTGTCCAAAATCACCTGATTAATCGGAATCTCAGTTACAATGACCCTAACATCTGCAGTGATGCCATCTGCACCGGTCAGCCTTATTGTCGCATCACCTGCTTTAAGTGCGGTCACTTCACCTGTTACAGCATCAACTGTTGCGACGTCTGTATTGAGACTTGAAAAGCTAACAGACTGATTGCTGGTCGTATCTTCCGGATTAAGTGTATATGCAATTGTAGCTTTTTGATTTTTTACAAGTTGAACTGTATCGTTCGCTGGAACAATGGATTTTAGCGGAGCATCTACAGTTACAGTACAGTTGGCCTGATTTTCACCAACCTTTGCTGTAATCACCGCCTGCCCCTTTGCAACTGCACTCACTGTTCCACTTCCGTCCACGGTGGCAATTGTTGAATCAGAAGTTGACCACGTTACTGTTTTATCGTCGGTTGTATTGTCCGGAATGTATGTTATCTGTAATGTTTCTTTCTCGCCACGGTGGATTGTGGTTTCACTTTTGATACTAATTGACTGTAATGGAACTTCTTCTACAGTGATGGAATATGTTCCTTCCACGGAACCTGCTTTCGCTCTAATTGTGGTAGTTCCATCGGCTATGGCAGTTACAAGCCCATTTTGATTAACCTCAGCTATTTCAGGATTGTCACTTGACCATGTAATAGTTCTGCTGTCTGTTGTGTCTTCCGGATTAAAGGTGACACTCAGCTGAGTAGTTGCGCCCTTCCTGATGCTTGTCTGATTTCCAGTGATTGTGATACCTTTCAAAGGTACATTTACTGTTACCTGACAAGAAGCACTTTTACCTCCAGCACTTGCTGTGATAACTGTGTTTCCCGCAGATACCGCTGTTACTTTACCATTTTCATTCACAGTAGCCACTGAAGGATTGCTGCTCACCCATTCTACGGTATTCCCTGTTCCGTCCGGCTCAATAGTTGCAGTTAATGTTTCCGTTTCCCCTCGTCCTATCGTTGTTGATGTTTTGTTTAGAGTCACACCTGTTACTGGTATAACAACCGATAATTTAGTATTATCTACAAATGTGTAATCCAGGGGGCCCGCCGCAGTATCACTGAGTAAAATTACAGAACGAAAATCTAAGTCTCCAACAGAGGCGTCCTCCTTAACCTGAAATGTTACACTCATGATACTCCCGTTTGTAAGCGCGCGATATGCACATGCGGCAACTGCGCTGAAACAATGGGTATTTGTGTTATGACCAATTGTCCCAAACTCCATATTACTTGCATTTAAATCTGAGAAGATATCTCCATACACAGGCTCGCCTACAACAGAAACTTTATCTGCATCATAGTAAAGTTCATATTGAAGTCCAAACGCTTCTATATTATCAGACATTGAAGCCGTAACTGTAAACTGGTCTCCTCTTTCCAGCTCCGTCTGGTCCGCTGACAGTGTAAATGTTGCTGAACTTGCTGCATTTACCGTTGTTGGGACAGACGCGAAAAAACTTCCTGTTATTATTATAAGAGATAACAGAAATGCAAATACTCTTTTTGAATATGACTTATTCATATTACTCTATCCTCCCGATTCCCTTTATCAGTATTTAAAAATTTCTCTTTGATTATAGTCTTATAGGAACTATTTGTCAATATATTATCCCTTGATAGTTCATATCAATTTTATTTGTAACTGTTAGATTATTAAAAAAAAGAGATAGGAAGGTGAAGATATGGATTCTGTTAATCCTATTCTTGTTGGTGAACGTATCAGAAAACAACGCCAGTTGAATGGATATTCACGTGAAAAATTGGCTGAAATGGTAGATATCACGCCAAGATTTTGCTATGACCTTGAACTTGGCCTTAAAAATATGTCTGTAAATACTCTTTATAAACTATCAAATGCTCTGCATGTTTCCGTGGATTATATTCTGAAAGGCTCTTCAAATACATCAGATGACTATGAGCCTTTTATTAGTATGATTTCTCTATGTCCAGTTAATAAGCGTGACCATTTGGAGAAGATTATTGCCCACTATGTACAGGCGGTACAAAACACCACAGAAATAGAGTAAAAGCTACTCTTTTAAAGGTAAATTTCTTATAGAACCATATTTTAGAAACCTTTCTTTATACGGTTCTTTTCATTATGGGGCTATCTGCCCCATAAAACAGAAAAAGCTGGGGAATTCCCCAGCTTTTCAAATACAGGATGCAGTTTATGCGCAGCTTTCCGAGCACTGCTTCGTAATGATTTTTCCTTCTGCCTCCGGGTCATCCATGATAATCTCACCCACGGAAGGTACCGTGATAACTCCGGAACGGGGATTTTTAATACTGAGTACCGGTGTAGTGACAGAGGCTTCTACTTCGGATTTCTCAAAGCAGAGGTCCGTATTCTCCATTTCACAGTCGATAAGTTTCAGTCCCTTGCAGTAACAGAAGGGCTGGGTTCCAATAATCTTACAGCTGACAAGCGTCAGATTTTCAGAATACCAGGCCAGATATTCTCCCTTTATCACACTGTTTCTGACCGTGACGTTTCTGGAATGCCAGAAGGCGTCCTTGGTATCAAACCGGCAGTCTTCAAACGTGGCGTTCTCAATGTACTGGAAGGAATATTTCCCCTTAAAGGTCACATTGGAAAACGCGATATCCCGGGACCGCATAAAGAAATACTCGCTCTCTGCCGTGCTGTCCTCCATCCGGATGCCGGAGACGGACCAGCCAAACTCCGGGGAGAGAATGTCACAGCGCCGGATATCCACATCCTGGCATTCCCGAAGGGCCTTGATGCCGTGCATTTTCGTATCTTCTATCTGAATATGGCTGGAATACCAGAGCGCAGCCCTGCAAAGTTCTGTCATTTCGCTGTCTTTGATGGTCAGGTTCTGGTCATGCCAGAAGGGATAGCGCAGATTGAAAAAGCAGCGGTCCGCCACAATGTTTCTGCTTTCCTTAAATGCGCTCTCTCCGTCCGCGGGGCCGTCAAAACGGCAGTCTGTTACGGTGACATCCCTGCTTCCGTACAGAGCCCGCTCTTCGTCAAAAGTCTGATGTTCAGTCTTTTTCATGTTCTCCACCTCTTCTACTGCATTGCTTTCTGAAAAAATTCTGTAATTTTGTCAAAAGGTATGATGTCTGTCCGGTCATACAAATCTGTGTGTACGGCGTCCGGGATAATCATCAGTTCTTTATTGTCCGCGTAGGGACTGTCTTTTACCATATCTGCATAGGCGTCCCTGCTGAAATAACAGGAATGGGCTTTTTCTCCATGAATAAGAAGCACTGCGCTCCGGATTTCCCGGCTGTACTGCAGAATGGGCTGGTTCAGGAAGGACATACATCCGGTGACATTCCAGCCTCCGTTGGAATTCAGAGAGCGGGAATGGTAGCCCCGTACGGTCTTATAATAGTCATGATAATCTTTTACGAAAAAGGGCGCGTCCTCCGGAAGCGGGTCCACGACGCCGCCGCCCAGGGCATAAGTGCCGTTTTTATAGTCTTCGGTTCTATGGCTGTTTAGCGCCTGCTTTTTCTGATATCTTGCTTCCTCGGAGTCTTCGGAATCGAAATATCCTCTGGCGTTGACCCGGGCCATGTCATACATGGTAGAAGTCACGGTTGCCCGGATTCGGGTGTCCAGCGCGGCCGCATTCAGCGCCATGCCGCCCCAGCCGCAGATACCGATAATTCCGATTCTGTCCGGGTCTGCATTTTCCTGCACTGACAGAAAATCTACCGCGGCCTGAAAATCTTCTGTATTGATGTCCGGAGACGCCATGTACCGGGGCGTTCCGCCGCTTTCTCCTGTAAAAGAGGGGTCAAAGGCAATGGTCAGAAAGCCCCGCTCCGCCATGGTCTGCGCATAAAGCCCTGCCGCCTGCTCTTTTACGGCTCCAAAAGGTCCGCAGACAGCAAGCGCCGCCAGTTTTCCTTCCTGGTTTTTCGGCTCATACAAATCGGCGGCCAGTTCAATGCCGTAGCGGTTATGAAAGGTAACTTTCCGGTGGTTTACTTTCTCACTTCTGGGAAATGTTTTGTCCCATGTACTGGTTAATGTTAAGGTTTCCTTCATGATATCATCCTTCCTTTCCTTTTCAAAATTCCGGTTTTATTCCCTGTCTTCTTTCTGCATGGTAAATACCATGTAGTCCAGACAGTCTATCTTATACTGGTCCCTGTGCAGGGCATCCAGAAGAACGGCCCTGTGCTGTTCCAGGAGCCGGTACTGCTCCCGGCGCTTCTGCTGTTCTTCCAGTTCCAGGAACCGGACAATCTGGGCCTGGCAGCAGCCGGCATCGGACAGATTCTGTTCTATTCGGAAAACCCGGCGTTCATTTTCGGTATTCATCCGGCATCCCTCCTGTTAATCTTATTCTAATGTCATGCCTGCGGGAATGCAAATGCCTTGTTTTTATCACATGAAATGCTTTACAGGCATTTTCTAAAATCCGGCTTAAGTATTAGACACATTTTTATTTCGGGATTATAATTACCATGTAACATGTACAGAACGCTTTGAATATTTCGGTTCAGGGAGGATGAGAATTATGGCTCTTTTACAAGTAAATATGTTTTCACAGACATTAAAACGTACGGTTCCGCTGCAGGTGGTTCTTCCTTCGGATAAGGTTCTTTCTTACGGCAGAACCCAGAAAGAAAGTGGACCTTATAAGACTTTGTATCTTCTGCATGGACTTCTCGGAAACCATATGGACTGGGTGTCAAATACAAATATCCAGCGCCTTGCTGAGGATAGAAATCTTGCAGTGGTTATGCCTGCCGGAGAGAACAGCTTCTATATCGACCAGCCGATACCAAACAATGATTTTGGCGAGTACACTGGCAGAGAACTTGTGGAACTTACAAGACGAATGTTCCCGCTCTCTCACAGGCGGGAGGACACTTTTATCGCCGGCCTGTCAATGGGCGGATTCGGTGCAATCCGCAATGGACTGAAATACTATGATACATTTGGATATATTGCCGTGCTGTCTGGTGCAGTACAGATATTTGAACTGCCACTGGATTCTCCGGGACGGTCTCTCTTTCAGGAAGATGCATGCTTTGGAAATCTTGTGGATGCGTCTCTGTCTGACAAAAATCCCCGGGTTGCGTTTCAAAATCTGGCGCTGAAAAGGGAATCCAGTCCTTCGTTAAGTTTTCCGGAAATTTATATGGCATGCGGCTCCGAAGATGAACTGTATCTTGTCAATCGCAGTCTTGCCGATTTCCTTAAAAAAGGAGGTGCGCATGTAACCTATGAAGAAGCTCCGGGGGGCCATAACTGGACGTTCTGGCGGTCTCAGATTGTAAAAGTTCTAAACTGGCTTCCTCTGGATGAAAATATTGCCGGAATAAGCAGTGGAAATGTGCGATAGTTTTCTGCTGACGATTTGTTATAATAAATAAAAAAGCAGAAAAATCGGGAGGAATGACAGAATGGAGATTCGTGTACTTCGCTATTTTCTGGCCGTGGCCAGAGAGGGAAATATTACCGGCGCCGCCGCCAGCCTGCATCTGACACAGCCGACCCTTTCCCGGCAGATTCGGGATCTCGAAGAGGAACTGGGACAGAAACTGCTGATTCGGAAAAGCCATAAGGTTATGCTGACGCCGGAGGGAATGCTGCTCAGAAAACGGGCAGAAGAGATTCTTGCGATGGTAGACCGGACGGAGGCCGAATTTGCTTCCATGGAAAGCACGGTCAGCGGCGACGTCTATATCGGAGGCGGAGAGACGCGGGCCATCCGTCAGATTGCGGAAATCATAAAAGAGATAAGGGAAACTTATCCGGGGATTCATTTTCAGCTTCACAGCGGAAATGCAGAGGATGTGACAGAACGGCTGGACAAGGGACTTCTGGATTTTGGAATCATTATCCAGCCGGCGGACATTACAAAATACGATTATCTGAATCTTACGGCAAAGGATGTCTGGGGTGTGGTTATGAGAAAGGACAGCCCTCTGGCCGTGGAGAAGGAAATCCGGAAAGAACAGCTCCGGGATGTCCCTCTTATCTGTTCCAGGCAGGTGGTATCTCCGGGGGCACGGGGAAATGAATTTGCAGACTGGTTTGGAGAGGAATTTCACCGGCTGAATATTGTGGCTACCTATAACCTGCTTTTTAACGCGGCGATTCTGGTAGAGGCGGGGGCCGGGTATGCTCTGACGCTGGACGGGCTTCTAAATGTTTCGGAGCACAGCAGCCTTACCTTCCGCCCTCTGCGGCCCAGGCTGGAATCCGGTCTGAGTGTCATCTGGAAAAAATACCAGGTCTTCTCTCCTGCCGCGGAACTGTTTCTGGAAAAACTGCAGGAAAAATACAGTAACATCATGCCTTTATTATCAGCAGACTGACCCCGTAAAGAACCAGCAGGTGCACCGGATAAAAGAGATACCAGACAGGCCGGGGGATTCGCTTCTCTCCGGCCCTTCCGTTATACCTTGCCACAAAGAAAAAGGCCAGGGCCGCCGTCAGTTCGTAAATCGTGGCCAGAACTCCGGCGGTACACTGTTTCCGGCGGTCTCCCTGGAACCAGTAAAGAAGGCAGATAAGCAGAATACCCATAAAACTGTAATCCAGACGGAGAACCCAGGATACTGCCATGGCTGCCAGGGCAAGGAGAACCTGTCCCCACCGCGGAACCTTTTCCATCAGCATCAGAAGGCCCAGACCGAATGCCAGAAGCAGGCAGGTATTCTGCCGGGAAAAGTCCAGTCCGCCGGATACTGCAAGGTCAAAAGGAATCTCGGAAACGAGGCCCAGCAGAAACAGCCGCGTCAGATAGCGGGTGCGGCTTCTCGTATAGATAAATCCCTGAAGCAGAAGAAAGGCAAACAGGGGAAAGGCCAGGCGCCCGATAAGGCGGCATACCGTATCAGCGATTTCCCAGCTCTCCACGGAAATAAGGGGCGTGCGCTCAATGCACACCGCCCCGATATGGTCCGTCACCATGGCCAGCATGGCGATTCTTTTTAAGTCTTCCGATGAAAATGTACGTTGAGAAGAATACACTTCCTTTGTCTCCTTTTCTACTGCGGCATTATCTGGTCCATGAGGCTCTGGGAGTCCTCCTCGGAAAGAGAAAGGGAAAATCCATCAGAGCTGACGACATGGACGGTAGCCGTGTAAGCGTCGCCCCAGACCGGATTCTTCGCATAATTCTGAAAGGTTTCCACAAACAGGGCGCGGAGAGCTGCCTCATCCTGAACAGAGCCGTTCTCAATGGCGGTATTCACATCTTCCAGCGCCTGCCGGAA
>ERZ1643251.4293-NODE-4293-length-12526-cov-4.780210_pt1 | contig 12526 bp, 11 predicted proteins | sample MGYA00579261_ERZ1643251 | MGnify/ENA primary metagenome ERZ1643251 (study PRJEB29033, sample SAMEA4952267) | chicken gut metagenome | biome: Broiler Chicken; feature: Gastrointestinal Tract; material: Caecum | place: Ireland | collected 2018 | study: Broiler... | reverse complement strand
GGGATTCTATAAGGTTATGAAAACCTTAGGGGCTGATGTGGTGTTTAATCATGCAGATTATCGGCTTTTGAGCCGTCGTGCTTTAGAGGGACTTGCACAATTTAAAGAAGTAAATCTGTTTTTGCGTGGTTTGGTTCCCTTAGTAGGATATCGCTTTTCCAGTGTATATTATGAGCGTGCAGAACGGATGGCCGGAGAAAGCCACTATCCCCTTAAAAAAATGCTGTCTTTTGCCTTTGATGGTATTACCAGCCTTTCCATCAAGCCCATTCGCATTATTACCACATTGGGCTTCCTAATTAGTGTATTCAGTATCCTTGGTATGTTATGGGTTATTGCCACAAAACTCTTTGGTATTACTGTTTCTGGCTGGACAAGTATGCTTTGTGCCATCTTTTTTATGGGCGGGGTACAGCTTCTTTGTCTAGGTGTTATTGGGGAATATATCGGAAAAATTTACAACGAAACAAAACGCCGCCCTCGTTTTATTATTTCAGAAAGCAGCTGGCAGGAGGAACACACACAAGATTATGAGTAAGCAAATTTGGAAAGGCAGTGCTTTGCTGGCACCAGTTCCACCTGTATTGGTCAGTTGTGGACAAGGAGAGTCTGCCAACCTAATTACAGTGGCATGGGCTGGCATTGTGTGCACAAGACCACCACGCCTGTCAATTTCTGTCCGCCCTTGTCGTCATTCCTATCCTTTGCTTTGTGAACAGGGAGAATTTGTTGTTAACCCTCCCACTGAAAAATTGCTGCGTGCTGTGGATTGGTGTGGGGTAAAGAGTGGAAAAGATGTGGATAAATTTGCTGCTATGGGATTGACTGCTTCTTCTGCTTCTACGGTTGCTTGCCCCATTTTGGAGGAAAGCCCAGTAAATTTGGAATGTAAGATATTTGAACGGATTCCATTAGGCAGCCATGATTTATTTTTAGCCGATATCACAGCCATTCAAGTAGATGAAAGTTTACTTGATTCCAATGGAAAACTTTGTTTAGAAAAGGCAAATCTTTTGGCCTATGCACATGGTGGGTATTTTTCTTTAGGGGAGCAGCTTGGTACTTTTGGCTATAGTGTGCGAAAAAAGAAAAAGCCCGCTAGGCGAAAACGGTCTTAATCTTGTACCTTAGTGGCTCTGTTGCAAAAACAGGGCTATTTTTGTTTTGTATTTTTCACAAATTGAGAATTGATTTTTTACTTCGTTCGTTTTACAATCATATAGTTATGACTTTTTATTTTATGATGATATGTCAATGATTTTAGCAGATTTTGATACCTTCCTAAAAAGGAGAAACATGGATGAAAAAACGAATTTTACACATTTTCCTTTCCAGTATAGGGGTTTTGCTGGCAACCATTATTCTTTTTGGCATTGTTGGTGTTGCATATGTTAACAGCAAACTGAATCAAGTAAGCCGTGGAGATGGCATTGATTATACACAGCCCATTGAGGATGCTCGTTTGCTAGGGGATGATTTGGATATTGATGAAAAATACTTAGATGTAACCCGCAATGGTGGCGACATTGAACCTCCTGATGGAGATGTAAACGTCCACAAAGATATTGACAATATCCTTTTGATTGGTACCGATGAACGAGATGAGGAGTTTACTCGTTCCAGAGCAGATAGTATGATGTTGCTTTCCATCAACAACCGTGAAAACACCTTGCGCCTAATTTCCTTGGAACGTGCCATTGGTGTTTCTGTTCCCGACCATGGGGATGATTGGCTAACTCATGTATTTGCCTATGGTGGCCCTGAACTTTTACTGCAAACGGTGCGTAGTTATTTTAAGATTGACGTTTCTCGTTATGTTCGAGTAAATTTTCATGTGTTTGAAACAGCCATCACGGATATTGGCGGCGTAGAGGTAGATTTCTCAGAAGCTGAAACCGAGTTTATGAATGACATTGCAAGGGAGGAAAAATTCCATGAAGGCATGAATCGGCTAGATGGCCCAACAGCATTGGTATATGCTCGCATCCGAAAACTAGACAGCGACTGGAACCGAGTGGAACGTCAACGAGAGGTGATTCAAGCAGCCATTGACCAAGCCATGACATTGAGCTGGGCAAAAATTGACCTATTGGCAGACAAGCTCCTTCCCATGGTGGATACCAACTTGACCAATTCCGAAATTACAGATTTAATATTAAAAATTCCAGTACTAGCCGGCGTACAAGCACAACAGATGACCCTACCTGTGGAGAATACCCACTGGAGCCAAACACTAGACAATGGTAGAGTTGTTGTTGCTTGTGACTTTGAAACCAACGCAGAAATTGTGGATTTGTTCCTTACTGGCGAAATTGATTCCCCAGAAGAATATGAATTGCTGGATGAAGATGAAAATGGTCTTGCTGATGAAATTGAAGAAAAGTTGTCAAACGCTTCCTCTTCTAAGGCAAGCTCTTCTAAAACAAATTCCTCTTCTAAGGTAAGTTCTTCTTCTAAAGCAAGTTCCTCTTCTAAGGCAAATTCTTCTTCCTATAAAGGTAGTTCTGATTCTGAGTAAACAAAAAGCAACCATCCAAAGGTATGTTTTTACATAAGCTTTGGATGGTTGTTTTTATTCTTCTTTTAAAAATCTATGGTCTGGATTTTCTGAAAAGTCCTCTCTATCTAGTGTTAGATTGGGACTATAATAGGGGTCTGCTTTTAGCACCTTTTCATGCCGTTGCTTTAGGCGACTTTGTTCGCTGGCAAATCGTGCCTTTTTTACGGGGTCTTGCTCATCTAGTCCACGGCTTTTGCTTTCATAGTGGTATAGCTGTGCATATGGCGTCCAAGCAATGCGCCATCCTGCCTCTCGGATTCGCAAACAGAAATCCACATCATTGAATGCCACCTGAAAATCCTCGTCTAAGCCCCCCATTTGGTCATATACCTCTGTGCGAACCAACAAACAGGCAGCAGTTACTGCGGAAAGGTTCTGCACAGTAGCGGCTCGGAACATATAGCCACTTCCACCCCTGCGGGCATATTTGTGGCTGTGACCAGCATAGCCACCCAATCCTACAATTACACCTGCATGTTGGATGGTATCATCTGGATAATAGAGCATTGCTCCCACTGCACCAATGCCATCCCTTGCACACAAAGACACCATCTCTCGAAGCCACTCTTTATTGATGACCTCTACATCATTGTTTAACAATAACAGATAATTTCCTTTTGCATAGGTTCTTCCAAAATTATTGATGGCAGAGAAATTGAAATTGCCTTGATACTGCACCATTCTACAATTGGGATATGTTTGTTCCATAGTTTTGTAGTAGGCAAAAGTTTCGGGGTTTGTGGAATTATTTTCAATAACAATCACTTCAAATGCACATTCTATGGTTTTTTGGTAGATGGATTGCAATGCTTTTTCCAAATCCTCAATGTGGTCTTTATTAGGAATTAAAATGCTTACCAGTGCATCCTTTGGCATGGGAGCAGACACCTTGTAGGTAGAGGGAAACAGTCCTTCTTCTACTGTTGCATTGGGGCAAACCTGTTGTAGGTGGTCACCAATGGCTTTTTTAGCTGCGGCAACCACATAAGGTTTTGCGCCGGTTCCGCTGCTGGTAGAATTGCTATGCACTCTCCAATAATACAATACCTTGGGAATATGCACAGGGGCAACTTGAGAAGCTGCAATCAGCCTCAAAAATAAATCGTGGTCTTGGGCACCATCGCACTCTTTGCGCTCGCCCCCCACCTGCCAAAATAGTTCCGTTTTAAAGGCTGCCAAATGACAAATATAGTTGCAGCTTTCCAAATATTCTGGGGCATAGTCTGGCTTAAAATGGCCCACAATGGGCCTACGGATATCTTTTTCAAAAAGGGCCTCATCACTATACAGAAAATCCGCTTTGGTTTCAAAGGCTTTTTTGATCATCCAATAGATTGCATGGGGAGCAAGGATATCGTCATGGTCTGCGAGGGCAAGGTATTCCCCTTCGGCCAACTTTGCTGCCTCGTTGGTATTTTCCGAAATCCCCTTATTTTGAATTTTCACATAGCGAATGCGCTTGTCTTTTTTACAGGCATCCTGTGCCCACTCTCCCACTTGTGTGTGTTGTTGGTCGCTTGCATCGGCAAAACAAAGCTGCCAACAGGGACAAGTTTGGTTCTGTATGCTTGTCAAAAGCTGGTCAAAAAACTCTTTGGGTGTGTTGTACAAAGGCACACAAATACTAATGGTTGGCCATCCTGTAAAATCGGTCTGCCGTTGTTTCTCCAACACCTTTGGAAGGGGCAAAAATCTAGCCTTTTTTCCAAAAAAACGGCGTTTTACAAAACCTGCTGTTTTTTTGGCTGTGGGTAGTATTCCATCACTTTTTAGTTGTTCGGCAAAATAGCCTGCCAATTCTTTGGTACGTTTCCAGTTCTGGTTCATCATTTATACCCGTAATTCTCATATAGCAAGGTAAAATGGGGATTGTAATAAGGGTCGCCCCCTTCACCCATCATATCCTTATATTTTTCTACAAACCGTTGTTTTTCTCCTTGGTATCGCTTTGCATTTTCCCCCTCTGTATCACTGCCTCGGCTTTTGCTTTCATAGTGGTATGCTTCGGCAAAGGGAGTAAACACATTGAGGTAGCCTTCTTTTCTCAACTTTAGGCAAAAATCCACATCGTTGTATGCCACTGCAAAATTTTCCTCGTCCAGTCCTCCCACAGCATCATACAGCTTTGTTTTTACCATCAAACAAGCTCCTGTCACAGCACTCATATTTTGGGTAGTGGCAAGGCGATACAAATCCCCTGCACTTTTGCGAGGGTGGCTTTTGTGGCTGTGGCCAGCACTTCCACCAATACCAATGAATACCCCTGCATGTTGGATGGTATCATCTGGATAATACAATTTTGCTCCTACTGCGCCTATATCTTCTCGTTGGCTGTAGCTGACCAACTCATCCAAAAAACCTTGGCTCAGCGGTTCTATGTCATTGTTCAGCAACAGCAAATGCTCTCCTTTTGCATATCTTCTACCAAAATTATTGATAGCAGAAAAGTTGAAGCCCCCCTGATAGGTCACTACCCGACAGTTGAGGTATTGTTGCTGCAAGGCTGTGTAGTAAGCAAAAGTTTCGGGGTTGGTAGAGTTGTTTTCAATCACAATGATTTCAAAGGCAACCTTGCCTGCTTTTTGTTGCAGTCCATCTATGCAACGGCGAAGGTCATCCAGATGGTCTTTGTTGGGAATTAGCACACTCAGCAATGGATTGCCTTGCACCTGATAGCGCACACGATAGGCACCGGGGCACCCCTGTAAAAGTTCTGCTGTTCCACAAAGCCCCATGCGGTCTAAATGGGATTGCAGTGCTTTTCTTCCGGCTTCCAAGGCATAGGGTTTTGCTTGTGCAATGTCTGATGCCGTAGAGCCTGCATGGCGTCGCCAAAAGTACAACACTTTTGGAATATGATGAATCTTCTTTGCTTGCTCGCTTAAACGCAAAATTAAATCATAATCCTGAGCACCATCATATTCTTTTCTTTCGTAGCCTGCTCTATTTAGCAGTTCTCTGGAAAATACACACAGGTGGGTGATATAGTTACAGCCTCGCAGTGTATCGGGGCTAAAATCCGGCTTGAAGTGGTATTCTCCAAGTCGTTTCAAATCTCCCGACAAAACAACCTCATCGGAATAGAGCATGTCTGCCCCTGTTTCCCGGATGGCATGTGCCATCTCATACAAAGCATTGGGCTGCAAAACATCATCATGGTCAAACAATGCTATATACTCCCCTGTGGCACGCTCCAATGCGGCATTGGTATTGTCTGCAATTCCTTGGTTTTTCTCCAAAGGGAAATAGCAAATGCGACTGTCCCTTTTCGATAGGTATTTTTGATTTTGTTGTTGATGTTCTTTATCTGAGGCATCTGCAAGAACCAACTGCCAATTTGGGTAGCTTTGACCAACAACACTGTCTACCATTTCTCGCAAAAATTTTGCTGGTGTGTTATACAATGGCACCACCACACTGATGACAGGCATGCCTTTGGTAAGTTGTCTTTTTTGTGCCTTTAATTCTTTTTTCAGGGGGATGTCTGCTCTATATTGCCACACCTCTCGGTGCAGTGCCAAATTCAGCCGAAAAGACACCTTTCGCCAAGTGGACTCCCATCCCTGTTGTTTTATGCTTGCGGCTCCTCGCTTTGCGAGAGCTGCAACATGGCCGGGATTGGCAAATCGGCAGAGCATTTTTGCAGGGTTGTCCCGTTGGCTGTTGTTTTGGTGGCTCATGTTCTCACTCCTGATGAATCTGTTTATAGGCATCACAGACGGTTTTTGTATCTCCAACCATTTTCAAACGCCCTTTTTCCAGCCATGCAACCTTATTGCAATTTCGCTCAATTTGCTGGATAGAATGGCTTACCAAAATCATAGTAGTTCCATTTTCTCGCAGGTGCTGCATTCGTTTCTCACATTTTTCTTGAAACAAAAAGTCACCTACAGACAAAATTTCATCTGCAATTAATACATCTGGCTGGGTGATGGTAGCGATGGCAAAGCCAATACGAGCAATCATACCAGAGGAATAGTTTTTCAGTGGTACATCCAAAAAATCTTTCAGTTCGCTAAACTCCACTATCTCATCAAACTTTTCTTGGATATACTTAGGAGTTAAACCCAAAACCGTTCCATTGAGGTAGATATTTTCTCTGGCAGTCAAATCCATGTCAAAGCCTGCCCCCAACTCAATTAGAGGTGCAATGGTTCCTTTCACACGAGTGGTTCCCTCTGTGGGCTTGTACACACCAGAAATCACCTTCAACAAAGTGGATTTTCCTGAACCATTTAATCCAATCAATCCAAAAAAATCCCCTTTTTCCACATTAAAAGTCACATTGCGCAGGGCATAAAACTCGTCAAAGTGCAGTTTTCCCTGCACCATCTGTAAAAAGTACTCTTTTAGGCTTTCGCTTTTCTCCCGTGCAAGATTGAAGCGCATGGACACATTTTCAATTTCAATCATGTTCATAGGAATTTCCTCCTTACATGTGCAGTACAAACTTGTCCTGATATTTACGGAATACCAGCAAGCCTACAATCAAAGCAACTATACCACAAATGCCACACACCAAAATTTCTGCACTGGTTAGTAATCTGCCATCCAGCACTACTCCACGAAAAGCTGTGATATACCAGTACACTGGATTAAAGCTAATAAACTTTTGCAAAAATAGCACAGATGGGCTGGTTTGCAAACCCATAGGGTCGTAGAAGATAGCAGAAAAGTACATCAATGCTGTGGTAAATACATTCCACAAATGCATAATATCACGGAAAAACACTGCCAGTGTTGCCAAAATTAGACCAATTCCCAAACTAAATACAAACAAGGTCATTAAGGGATACAGTGCCAAAATCACAGTGAGATGCAAAGGCGCACGAGTAACCACCATTACAATAATTAAGGCAATAAAACTGAACAAACAGTTTACTAAACTAAAGGTTACCTTTTCCAGTGGGAAAATATATTTTGGAATGTATACTTTTCTCAACAAAGGAGCAGAAGAAAGCACGCTGCCCATAGCTACCGAGGTAGCCTCGTTGAAAAAGCTAAACAAAAGTTGTCCGATAATAAGATATACAGAAAAATTCTTAATTCCTGCACTGCGCATATCCATGATGGTGGAGAATACAATCACCATTACCACGTTCATCAAAAGGGGATTTAGCACACTCCAAATTACCCCCAGAACGCTGCGGCGATATTTCAATTTAAAATCTCGACCTACCAAATTGTATAACAGGTAGCGATATCGAAAAAAGTCTTGGCAATAGGCCTTGAATAATTCCACTTATGTTTACCACCTTTCAAAAAATGCAAAATCTTGCTGAGCAAAGGGGATATGCTCTTTGTCTTTTGGGCTAAGTTTATAGGCACAACCACAATCAGGCCACTGAATAGAGATAGTGGGGTCATTATAGGGGATGCCACCTTCTGCCAATGGAGTATAGTAATCTGTACATTTGTAGGTAAATTCTGCCTCATCGCTCAATACCAAAAAACCATGGGCAAAGCCTTCGGGCACATAAAATTGCCGTTTATTTTCCTCTGACAGAATAACACCTGTCCATTTTCCAAAGGTTTTGCTGTGGGGTCTACAATCCACCGCCACATCAAATACCTCTCCTTTTACCACTCGAACCAATTTGCCTTGGGTGTTCTCCTTTTGAAAGTGCAATCCTCGCAGCACTCCCCTTGAACTTTTGCTCTGGTTATCCTGCACAAAGTTGCAATCAATGCCAGCGGCAGCAAATTCTTCTTTTTGATAGGTTTCCATAAAGTAACCACGTTCATCCCCAAATACTGTGGGTTCTATGATGAAAACGCCTTGTAATTCTGTCTGGATAAAACTAAATTTTCCCATACTTTCATGCCTCGCTTTTATTTTACCATTTCATAAAACCATAAAATTTCCATTTTACTATCGTATAAGCATATCACATTCTTAGTATAGATTCAACTCTGGCAGTTCAAACAATGATACTCCCACCAGAAAATGAAAAACAGCCCCTTTGCACCAGATTGGTGAAAAAGGACTGTTTTTGAAAGAGAAATTAACCGTTTTGCTGCAACCATTGTGCAGGGTCTACATAGGCACCATCTTTTGTTGCTTCTAAATGCAGATGGGCTTCTAAACCATTCTCACAAGGAACTTCGCTGATTTTGCCCAACAGTTGGCCTACAGCTACTGCATCTCCCTCTTTTACCTGTAAGGGAAGTGCCAATCCAGCATAGCGCAGAGTAACATCTCCACAGTTAACCTCTACCACGCCGCCCCAAGTGCCTTCCTCGGCTGCTTTGGTCACAGTTCCTGCCATAGCATTTTTTACTTCTTCGCCGGTTTTTGCAGCAATGTCTGTTCCATTATGGGTGCGCCAATCTCCCAAAGTTTCGTTGAATACCAATTCATCTCCGCTGAAACCGTATAAAATCTGTCCAGAAACCGGCTGTGCAAAGGATGGTACGGGCGCATCTACAGGCTCTTGCGGCTCGGCTGAAACGGTAGAGTCCGGCTGCGAGGATGCTACCGAGGACGAACCAGCGGAGGATGGTGCTGCCGACTCTACAGGCTTGGAAGACGGAGAAGGCTTGGGCACGCTGCTTGCCTTGTTGTCTACCGCTGCTTCGGGCAAATCGGTGGTGGTAGGTTGCAAATTCCATGTGTTTCCTCCTGTTTCTGGCGAGGAGCCAGCCTCTTGGTTTAGTTCGTTCATCATATTGCGAATTGCAACAAAGCTACATCCCGCTGCTGTAACAATGCAAACCGCCAATATGAGATAGAAGCCTTTGCCACGCAAAAAGTTTATGACGGGGTTAGAATGCTTGTTCATAGCCTCTCTCCTCTTTTTTGTTTTACCCTTAGTCTGCCGAATTTTGTTTCCATTTATACACAGGTTCCACTTGTTTTTTTTCTATTTTTTTTGTAAAATGGAGCCAATTCTGCTATAAAACGGCAAAAGGGTTCTTAGAGGGGGCTTTTCTGTATGAATTTAAAGGATTATTTGTATATTCAGCCAGAAATTGAAACCGCAGTACGAGAAGGAAAACCTGTGGTTGCACTAACAACAGATAGTTTATTTTGTGGTATAACATGGCCCCAAAATTTTGAATTTGCCAAAAAAGTGCAAAAAATCATAGCAGATGCAGGTGTTATCCCTGCTTTTACTGCTGTCCTTCAAGGCATTTTAATGGTAGGGCTTACTTTGCAGCAACTGGAGAATCTTTGCAGCAGAAAAGAGAGAATGCGTATCAGCCGAAAGGATATTCCCATCGCCGTAGCTTGCAGGGAAACAGGTACCACTACGGTTGCATCTGGCATGATTTTGGCAAGCCTTGCTGGCATACGGATTTTGGTCACAGATGGAATTGGTGGGGTGGGAATCACTGCACAAAACCGGTTGGACATTTCTGCTGATTTGCAAGAGTTGACCCGAACCCCTGTGGCGGTGGTCTGTTCGGGAGTAAAGCTGGTTGCAAATAGCAATCCTACTTTGGAATATTTGGAAACAATGGGAATTCCTGTTGTGGGCATTCATAGCAAAATGTTCCCTGCTTTTTTCTGCCAGAACAGCGGCTTGGAGGTGGATTATTCTGTATCCCATTTATGGGAAGCCGCCCAAATTATAAAAGCAAAATGGGATATTGGGTTACAAGGAGGCATTGTCCTTACCTCTCCCATTGCTGATGGATATGCTATGGATTTTGATTTTATTTGCAAGCAAATTGCTGATGGGCTGGAAAGTGCCCAGCAACATCAAATCCATGGAAACCACCTTGTCCCCTACCTAATGGAATACTTGTCGCAACATACAAATAGAGAAACGGTATCTGCCAATTTGCAGATACTATACAAAAATGCCAAACTAGCCGCGAACCTAGCACAGGAGTATTGTCATTTATAAACTGTGTTCTTTCAATATATTTGCCTTACCAAATAGTTCCCAAATTTACAACAAAAAGCCACCCTTGCGCCAACAAAGTGCAAAGATGGCTTTTCTCCAATATTATCTAATAGCAAATACCGCTGCGAACCTTTTCCACAGCTTCGGTACCTTGTAGCATTTCCAACAAATGCAATCCAAAGGGTAGGGTTGTACCCATGGCTCTGCCAGTAAGAATGTTCCCTTGTTGCACAAACTCTTGTCGCAATAACTGTGCTCCGGTCAGTTTATGCTCAAAACCGGGATGGCAGGTGGCTTGCTTGCCTTCCAAAAGTCCCATAGAAGCAAAAATTGTGGGAGAGGCACAAATAGCCGCCAAAATTTTTCCCTGTTCTGCAAATTGCTGTATGGTTTGCTGGACAACAGCATTTTCCGAAAGATTGACCATTCCTGGCATTCCTCCCGGCAAAAATAGCCCATCAAATTCTTCCATATTCAGTTGGTTTGCCATGGAATCTGCCTGCACGGTTACTTGATGAGAACTTGTCACTTGTAAGCCTTCTGCAATAGAAGCAGTGACTACCTCTACCCCGCCTCGGCGGAGCACATCCACCACTATCAAGGCTTCGCACTCCTCAAATCCTGGTGCTAAAAACACACAAATTTTTGCCATAGTTATTCCTTCTTTCTACTTCATTTTTAAACAAATAGACTTCTCTTGTTTTCCAATCAAATTTTTTACAAGGCTTTTTCTTCTCCCTAAAAAGACGAATTTTTTTGATGCAATGAGAATAGAATGTACTCATGTTGCCTCGTATTTTTTAAGAGGGGAGAATGACGAATGCATGCTCTATTGATTGTCTTAATTGTTCTAGCAATTGGTTCTGCATTGTTGCTCTATGCCTGTATTTTAGCTTCCAAACGATAAACCAAAGATAACGAAGAAAAACCCAAAGGCACACCCTCCCTGTCAGAAAGACAATGGAATGTGTGCCTTTTATTTTTTACAGTGCTCGGATATACTCCGCTGCTGCCAAAGCTGCAACAGCACCATCTGCCGCAGCGGTTACCAACTGGCGAACGGTTTTGGTTCGTCCATCTCCTGCGGCATACACCCCAGCACGATTGGTCTTGCAGTCCTCTCCTGCTACAATATATCCATGGGAATCGGTTTCTACCAATTCAGAAAAAGCTGCATTTTGAGGTACTTGGCCAATAGCTACAAAAAGACCATCTACCTGTAAAGATTGACGGGTTCCGTTGGAAACATTCTCCACTACAATGCCAGTCAAACTAGTTTCTCCCTGTAGCTCCACAACAGTGCTTTCTAGCACAAACTCCACATTATCCAGCTTTTGCAGCCGTTCCACCTGTGAAGCCTCTCCACGGAACTGATTCCGGCGATGAATCAGGTATACTTTATTACACAGCTTTGCAAGGACTTCTGCATCTTCCAAAGCAGTATTTCCACCGCCTACAACAGCAACTGTCTTTCCCTGAAAGAAAGAACCATCGCAAGTGGCACAATAGGAAATACCTCTACCAGTAAAGCGTTCTTCCCCAGCAATACCCAAGGGGCGATTTTTGGCACCAGTCGCCAAAATAACTGCTTTCCCTTCGTATACAGCAGAATCGGTTTTCACAATTTTTTTGCCATCGGTATCTTCTACCGAAACAACTGTTTCAAAAGCAAACTGTACTCCTAGCTGTTCTGCCTGTACATATAAGCTATTGGCAAAATCGGCACCGGACACACAGCCAACACCGGGGTAATTTTCCACTGTGGGGGAAACAATAATCTGTCCGCCATACATAGCACCTTCAAAGACCAAAGTGGACAGCCCTCCGCGGGCTGCATAAATAGCGGCAGAAAGTCCGGCGGTACCGGCTCCAATAATCAGCAGGTCATACATTTGCATCTGCACTCCTTTGAGAACAATTTTACTTCAACAGACCCATCAAAACAGCCTTGGGTTTTACACCTACAGAGTTTGCAGCAATTTCGCCATTTTTAAATACCAATGCAGTGGGAATGGTCATAATGCCATACTTTGCTGCCAGTTCAGGCTGTTCGTCTACATTTACCTTGCCAACCTTCGCACCAGTTACCTCTTGTGCAATTTCATCTACAATG
>ERZ1643251.4292-NODE-4292-length-12532-cov-211.593893_pt1 | contig 12532 bp, 28 predicted proteins | sample MGYA00579261_ERZ1643251 | MGnify/ENA primary metagenome ERZ1643251 (study PRJEB29033, sample SAMEA4952267) | chicken gut metagenome | biome: Broiler Chicken; feature: Gastrointestinal Tract; material: Caecum | place: Ireland | collected 2018 | study: Broiler... | reverse complement strand
AATGTGTCTTTGTTTTTATTCATATCTTTTACAGCGTTTTTTACATTTTTTTGCAAACAACCACCACCTGAATAACTTATATCATATGGAATATCAGTATAAATACAATCAATACTTTTATCAGGTATATTTTTAATCATTTCATAACAATCACAATTGATTATTTTATTTATCATATCTTCAAATTTCATTATTTACACCTCTTCTATTACTTTTATCAATTTTATGCAAAAATCTATCAAATCTTCTTTACTTAATTTATAAAATTTATTTTCTTTTTTAAAATGTTCTTTAATTTTAAGTTTTATTAATTCTTGTATTATTTGTTCATTCATTTTATCTCCTTTAATAAATCTAAAATATCTTCAATATTTTCTTCATCTAAACATACAGAATTTGTATAAGTCGCCATCTCGTAAGCTCCTTCTAAATATTTTTTAACTTCTTTAATTATTCTTTTTAATGTATCTGTATGTTCTTTTTCATTTTCATATAGACTTTTGTATTTTTGTAGTTCTTGTTCTAGCATATTTTTATCAAATTTTTCTTGTTCTAATCCTGTTTTATATTCTTCTGACAACATTTTTCTTATAATTGGCACCACTTTATCTAAATAAACACAGTCTTGACATATTCCTTGTATTTCAAATCTGATTAATTTTTCGTTTAATTTTTCTTCTTTCATATATCCTCCTTATTATCAAATATATTTCCTATTACTTCTAAATATCCCAACAAATCACCTATAAAATCATAATAATTACCGCTTTTTTTCCCTTGTAACATAAATCCACATTTCCAATATGTAATTATATATAGACTATTATCATTAGCATATGGGCTTTTAACAATATCTCCTTCATAAATAGGAACATTTTTTTTATCATATAATCCTGTAAATTGTCCTATTGTTTTTTCTTCTACTCTATATTCTCCATAATCTTTTAAATTAAAATTATTAAAAGGAATAATATATGGTATATCTATTCTTTCAGAATAATCAAATATATAATCCTCACTTTTTACTAAATACCCATATACCCATTCATTATTATCTATTCTTTTTCCTCTAAATTTTATTTCTCTATTCATTTATTCCACCTCTTTTAAAATACTATCTATTTCATCTATAACATCAATATAATCTTGTTCACTCCATTTAAACATATTCCGATTTTTTCGATATTCCTTTATAAAGTCATCTGCTTTATCTATTACTTCTTTGTTTTTCTGATTTTCAGTCATAGCATCTACAAGCATGTCATATAATAGTGTTTCTAATGTCTGATTGCGTTTATTAGCGATAGCTCTTAATTCTTCTATATCTCTCATAATTTCACCTACCCAAAGATATTTTTTATATATTTATAAGCCAGTTCTTTATATTCTTCAGCACCATATTTATAAATGCTCATATATGCTTGAAGTTCCTCAAAATCTGATATAGATTTCTTGTTGTACTCAACAAAACCATTTTTGTTTTCATTTATCTCTTTAATCATGAATTGTATATAATCATTTGCTCTTTTTAATACTTCTTCTTTCGAAATTCTTGCCATACTACTTGACCTCGCTATTTAATAATTGATCTATTTTCTTAACTAATTCCTCTTTATTTTCTAACAAAACTAATTCCTCTTCTTTTATACAATCACCACATTTTTCAGTAAAATATTCTTTTCTAGTTTCAGTGGCTGACACATCAGTAATGACATCCTTATAGATTAACACTTCATCTTCTTTAGTTTTTAAAATAACGTATACTTTGTCATTAAATTTAAATTTAAAATTTATATTCATCACTTCACACTTTCTTTTTGAAATCTTTCAATAGATTGCTTTACTTCTTCTTTATAACAATCTTCTACTTTATCTAAAATATAATCTAAGAAGTTGTATAATTCTTCTTTCAACTTTTTAATCTCTTTATCTCTTTCTTCAATCATTTTTAAATACTGCTTATCTTTGTTTCTTACAGCTTCCTTTAAAATATTATTATCTGATTTAAGCATTGTATTTTCTTCTTTTAATTTGTCAAAATTAGCTATCTTATAAGCATCATCCATACTTAAATATGCTCCTTTCATAATATAAACTCCCTTATAAATCTATTGGCGTATTGCTTACTAATCATACTTCTTTCAACAGTATCATTTGTAGCTCCATCTGACACTCTACCTGCTATCTTTTTGGTTTTTACAAATTCGAGTGGTTCAAACAAAACGTTATTTTGTGGTTTACAGTTTATAAACCAATACTGCGTTGGCTTTTTATAAAAATCGCCATTTTTAGTTCTATCTTCATCTAAGATTGTATAGTCTAGTGCCCAATATCGCACTAAGTAATGTGTTGTACTATATGGATTTTCAATAACAAGTTGTATTCCTTTTTTTATGCACACTAGTGTTAATTTCGTAATTAAATTATACAATTTTGACAATTCTTCATGAATTTTTAGGTCATATTCTAATTTTTGCTCCATACTCCAATTCTTTTGCTGCAATGCTTGCCCTTTAAAATGTAATAATATTTGATTTTCAAACCTTATGCATGGGAAAAACGCTACGATAAAGTCCTTTTCTTTGTTAAATTTATCGAATATACTTTCTTTATTATTGTAAGCATTTTCTATTTCTTTAAATAAATCTATTTGATAGTCTGTTTCTCCAAAATCATTTAATATATCATAATCGTAAGCTTCGTATCCTAACTTTTTAAATTCATTTTTAAATGTTCCACTTTGTTCGAAAAAGCAATGATATTTCATATAATCTCTCCTAAATCCAATAAATCTAAAGTTTTAAGCTTCATCTCATCTTCCATACTATCATAATTTCCACCACAAGCCATTATTAATGGTAACGCACTCATATTTCTTGATATATGATTTTCAAGTTCTTTTTTTGCTTTCTCTAATAATTTAAAATCTTCTTTATTTAATGTTGTTGTAAATAAATCAACTTGTTGTAACAATAATTGAATTATATCAGCTAATCCTTGTATTTTTTCTTTATCTTCCATTATTCACCATCTCCTACAATATTATAATAACAATTTAACTCTTCTTCTAATTCGCTCCAATTATATACACTGCAAAAAATATTCTTTAAATTTTCAAAATCTTCTTCTTTAAAGTAATAATTTAAAAATCTTTTTAACTTAATTTCATTGACATACCTAAAATTATTTTTAGCTATTTTTATTAAATAATTGATTTTATATAAATTAGGATTATTTTTTTGTTTGCTTCTCGTTATACAAATGCGACTTATATAATTAAAGCATTTTTTTATACTTTCTTCATCACCTTTTAAATAATAATTTTTAAAAGATATAATAGTGCTTTCATAAACTTCTTCAAATCCATATTTTTTTATTAATTTCTTACAATTTTCTCTTCCATAATCACTAAATATATTACCAGTTGGCTCTAAAATTTTCTCTATTTCATCAACTTGTTTATCTTCAAAATCTAAAAGCTCTTTTTTCCATTTTATCAACAATTCTAATTGATTCTTTTTCTCATTAATTTCTTTTAATTGTTCTTGTTGTTTTTTTATCATTTCATTATCGGATAATTTTCTGGATCCTTTTCCTCTATTGCAATCTTTACATGAAGTAATTAAATTTAAAATATCGTTACTGCCACCACACTTTACTGGGTTTATATGATCAACTTCTAATATTACATCTGGTGCCATTTTTCCACAATATTGACAAGTAAAATTATCTCTTTTAAAAACTTCAAATCTTGTTTTTTTGCTTATACTTTTTCTTTTACTCATTTAATTAACCTCTTTTCTTTAAAATCTTTTTAGTAAATTCATATTGTTTTTCATTTAATTGCCATATACTTTTAATATTAAAATAATCAATTATCTTTTTCCATTGTTCTTCGTTTTTTATTAAATCCATAAGTTCTCTATATTTTTTTGTATTCATAATATCCTTTCTAATTTTTTACGAGTACAGTTTTGACACAACCATGTTTCAAAAGTGTACTGAATAAATGATTTACAATTTGTACTATTTGTTGTTTCAAAAGTGTACTGAATAAATAAACGCCATTTTCTATACAATTTACTTTATTTGTTGTTTCAAAAGTGTACTGAATAATATATATATTCCTAGATATTATTTTTATACCAGTTATCACTAAATTCATATAGCGTAGCATAGCCTACTTTCTTTGATACTTGTTTTCTTATTATAAATCCTTTACTTTCTAATTCTAATATTGATCTATAAATAGTACTTCTACTTCCAATTATTTCTTCTGCTAGTGTGTAAGAATATTTAAACTCTTTTTTACCACAAGACCATAGTTTCATATACTGATATAATTTCATAGAATTAGGGCTTAATGATAAATAATTTTTATTCATCATCATACTTTTGGTAAGCATTATAAAGTTATCTCTTAATCCTTCTTCATAATTAGAGCATTCATAGCTTTTAAATGTATGTTGCTTTCTTTTTGCCATGATTATTCACCTGTTCTGTCAAAATAATCTTCTATTTCATTATCAGTTCCACAAGACTTTACTATGCAATATGCTGTTGTTTTAGTAGTTGTGCATACTCCGTTTAATATATTATATAGCCACTCTCTACTTATTCCTACTTTTTTAGCTACATAAGCTATCTTTCTTCCGTCTAGCATTTGTTCTTTTAATTCCTTTTTAAATAAATACATTTGATTTTTTCTCCTTTCTATGATATACTTATATAGACAAATAAAGGGTGTCTTTGAGTGAAATACCTCGGCTCTATTATTTGTCTTTTTCCTTTTATGGATATTTATCTACCCATTAACTAAATTATAATTTATATTTACTAAAATGTCAATATTGTTTTGGCATTTTTTAAATTATACTAAAAAAAGTAGAAATTAATCTACTTTATCAAAATATTCTTCTATAAATCCATTTACATTGCTAGCTTTTAACAATCCTAAAACTGTATATAACTTAGTTGTCTTTTTAGCATTTAATAGTCTACTTAAATAACTTCTATCAATACCAACCTTTTCTGACAACTCGGTTATTGTCTTGCCTTTTAAAAATTCTTTCTTTTTTTCGGTTTTAAATCTGTATCTATACATTTATGATCACCTATCCATTCCTTACATTGCTTTTTAGTATGTGCTTTATACACTTGTATATTTAAATTTTTTTCTTTTTTCCAAACTATCCATAAACCTAAAATCTTGTCTTTTTCTATAAAATATTTCTTTTTAATCATCAAATACCATTTTTTCCTTTCTAATTTTAATTCTAACAAACGTTTTTATGTTTTTGATATAATTATACCTTTTTAATCAAAAGTGTCTTAAAATTAAAATTAAAGCCTTTTTTCATTAATACAGTTTTCGCACACACCATTTTCATCAACTTCATATGTTGGTCGCCAATTTCCACATTTTGAACATTTCTCAAAATCAACTCTATTGCTTAGCATTTTATCTATTCTAGTTAATACTTCTTCTTGAGCAAATACTAAGCTCTCTAAATATTCAATATATTCTTTATCGTTCATATTTATTCCTCCTGTATAAATTATACTATACTTTGTGTACTATGTCAACAGTTAATTCAAAATAAAAAACCTAATTAGGAATTCTACATGGAATACTTAGTTATTCTTTTTCTACTTATGGTAGTACTTGCAAAGATTTTCAACAAGGATTAAAAAAGAAAGCACCTACTCAACTTATGAATAGGTGCTTCTCACGAAACAACATGGCGGACTGAGAAACACCTAGCTGACGAATCTAAATGTATCTCATTTTTTATAGATAAAATAGAAAGGATAATTAATTTCTTGATTTTATCTATAAATATTATACTCACATTTAATATTAAATTGCAAGCTTTTTTTAACATTTCTTAAAAAATGTTGTTAATTATTATACACTAAAATTATAATTTGTCAAATAAAAAAAGAGGTATGCTAGCATAAGCTAACATACCTTTTTATTAATTTATAGTAAGCACTTGTCCTGGTTTGATTAAGTTAGGATCACTACCAATTATATCCTTGTTATCTTCATAAATTTTTTGCCATGTTGTATTATACTTTTTGGCTATTTTAGTAAGATTGTCCCCACTTTGTACTGTGTAAGTAGTTTTAGAACTAGAATTATATCCAAGCATTTCATTTACTCTTTGTTGCACTTCGCTAAAATTATACCCAGCTTCGGTTAATTTTTGCTTTCTTGTATCACCATTTCCCCATTTTCCATTAATTACCTCACGTGCTACTTCATCAATAGTTTTTATTGGTTCAGTAGTTTCTTCAATTTTGGGTAAATCAGCATCTATATATGCTGTCGGATCAATTTTAGTATCAGATGTATCTCTTACTTCAAAATGTAGATGAGCTCCTGTACAATGTCCTGTAGCGCCCATATAACCAATCATCTGTCCTTTAGCAACCCTATCACCAACAGTTACGCATACACTATTATATTTAAGATGAGCGTATAAAGTATAGTATCCATTATTATGTTTAATTTTTACATAATTACCATAAGAATTACCTGTCTTGTCTGTGGTTTTATAGTTGCTACGTACACTTACTACTTCACCATCACTGTGAGCAATTATGTAGTCCAAAGCGTTCTTATATCCAACTAAATCTATACCATTATGTGTGCCCTTTTTATACTTTTGAGTGATCTGATTATCTTTATTCTTAAAAACTCTACTCATACCTCTTCATACTCCTCTACTTCCATATTTTCTTCTACAATTTCTTGCATTACTTCTGTTAATTCTTCCATATTATTCACTCTCCTTTATTTATTATTTTTGTTATAATTACTGCTTGATATCATCAATATAGCACCTAAAACAGTAGCTATAGCAGTTATAGTACCACTAATTTGTTCTACATAACCCCAACCCCACAAACTCGCTAAAGTTACATAAAACGTGGCTAGAGCTGGTAATACTATCATCACTATCCATTTAAGAATATCATATACTTTATTACTCATATACTATCCCTCCTTTTAATATTATATCATAAAAACAAAAATAGCCCAAAAGGGCTAAGTTATTGGAGTTGATGTGATTAGTGTCTAGCACCATAGATAAAGAAAAAATAAATTTAATTTAAAAGTAAAAGGGGGTATGCTAGACACTATTAATTATATCATTTACAAAAATATAAGTCAATTTGGAGGGAGTAGTTGGATTCTAACCAACGATAATGGTGTTGCAGACCATCTCCTTAGGACACTTGGATATACTCCCATATAAGGAGATTATTTTCCTTTAAACATTTCACCAATAGCTTGATGTTCTGTCATAAACATTTCATACAAAGTATTACTTATTCCTTTATATTTTTCTTTTGAATCTGTATCATCGGCATATTTACTTAATATATCCCATTTTTTGGAATCGCACAATAAATCCATAGTCATTTTTAAATATTTTTTAAACGTGTGCATTTCTTCTTCCATTTTTTCGTAACTATCCATAATTACCTCCTTTTTAATAATTCTTTGTTTTGTTTAATAATTAATTCATTTTGATTTATAATTCTTTCTCTCATATTCATTAAATCTTGCTGATATTGTTGATTAAAATTTGGGTTAAATGCTCCGTACATTATTTTTCACTTTCTTTCATAATTTCTTCTAAATTAATAATTACATTTTCAAGTTCAAACTTAATCTTGTAAAGTTCATTTAAAAAAAAGGAAATGTCAATGTCTTTCTTATTCAGGAACTCTGTAGACATAATATTCATCTCCTTTTCTAATATAATTATTTCACTTTTTCATTTAAAAATAAGTGGCACTAAAAAAGACTCAATCGAGTCTTTTTAAATCACATACATATTGCAATGTGCGATATATAGCATATATTTCTTTGTCTAAGTCTTTTCTATCGCTAATATCTAGCTTATCCATAGTTTCATCCCAAGTTAAGCCATCTCTAAATATGTATTTAAAAATATAATATGTAAACATATCAGTTTCTTTTAGTCTATCTTCATATTTACATATTTCTTTATTTGTAGGATCAAACTTAATTAATCTAAATAAATCTGCATATCTACCATTTTCGCTTTTTCTACCAAAGAATAATTTACCTAAAGTTTCCTTTTTGTTAGGAAGTGTACTTGTAGCAAAGGTAGATAATAAAACTAGACAAATTAGTATTAAAAATGTAAAACTCTCTCCAATCATCATGTTACATAATTTCATTGTTACAAATACCAAAGCATAAAAAGTCATAGTACATACATAACATATATTTAAACCATAAGCATGAATAGGCTCTTCAAATTTAGAACGTGAAAAAAGATAGATTATAGTTAAGATAATATATTCTGGTATTAGTTCAAAAAAGTAAGCCATTATTAATGCACTTAATATTACTACTAAACCATATTGTCCATAACTTAATCTATCCATTTTTCGTTCCCCTAACTATCTATTTTTCTTTTTGCCCCAGAAAAGTTTGCCTGGCCAACCCATTTTAACACCTCCTCTCACTTTATTAATAAGAAGATTACGCTAAATATCACAAACAAAAACATAAAAACAATAAAAGTGTATCTAATATAAAAATTATTATTGTCCCATTTTATTTTTAACTTATTATAAATTATATTAAACTTATTTTTATATAATAATACAATTCCATTTTTAATTAAAGTAACAATCATAGTAAGTACAAAATTGTTTTCGTAAAAACAATATATTCCCATATAAACAATACCTTCTATTATTATTTTAAAAGCTAACATTAAAAATATTACAAACATATCATAAAATTTACTTTTTAATTTTACAATATATTTTAATCCAAACAAAGTTAATAAAACAAAAACTAAATATGAATATAAATTACTTGTGTTTGTAAAAATCAAAAGCATTGTTATTAAACTAAATAATAAAATATATTTCCAAAACTTACCTTCTTTTTTAGTATAATACATAAACATACTATAATATAATACTTCAAATATTAATACTATAATGTTCATTAAAATATTCATTTTCTTTATCCTCCCCTTTATAAATTTTATAACAAAAAGAAAAAATAGTCAAATTGACTATTTTGTATATGACACTCCATATCTATCAAATAATGCTTTTACATTTTCATTTTTAACTATTTGCTTTTGTAAATTCCATATATCCTCCTTTATTTAGTCATAGTAATCACTGCTGTTATTAATGCTGTAACAATTGCAGTTACAATAACCGATATTATAGTTGCTTTTATTTTATCAAAATTTTGACTGTTTTGCCCAATTGTTCTTTCATCTATTGTATTTTCTAAAGATTTAGTTTCGCTTTCAAACTTTGTATTTAAATTATCGAAGTTTTTTTCTAGTGTGCTTATTCTTTTATTAATGTTTCCTCTTTCTTCTTCATTTCTTGCGTTACTGCGGTTTATTGCTTCTTTAAAGTTGTTAGTAACGGTTTCTAAAGATTTTGTTATATTCTCTAATTTAAGTATTATAGTTGCTAAATTAGTATTATGTTCGTTTATCATTTTAATATCGCTTTCACGGTAAGTTTCTAATTTGCTAACTCTGCGTTCTAGTTCTTGAACTTGTTCTTTTAATACTTCCATCATTCACCTAATAATCCAACATTATACCCAACAACATAATATGGTTTTAGTCTTGCGTTATTAGTGCCCCAAGCACCTGATTGCCCTGTTTGTTGCCCTAAACAATCGCCAAATTGAATATTAGTAGATGTAGTTCGTATTTTTCTTAGATAAACATAGGGAACACCTGTAAAATTACCATTTGCGTCTTGAATTATATAAGCATAACCTTGTATTCCTACTTCTGTTTTAAAAGAAGAACCTTCACTAAAATATATTTCAACTACATCGTAATTTGCTAAATCTATATTTATTGTTTGTGCATTAAAATTGCTAGAGGCATCTGAGTTTTTCCATAAAACAGTTCCTTTTAAACTGTTTATGGCATTTTCAATATTATTTTGAAATGTATTCATTGTTTCTGCATTTGCTTTTGTTACATTATTTTGAAAATTTATTTTTTCCATTACGCCACCCTCTTCCAATATGCTACTACTTGATATGGTTGTAGATTGTTGTGTGCTTGATTTCCGCCTGTTCCGTATGTAGATGATTGATATTTATTGTAATTTGATGAATTTATTGGTCCATATTGAGAATTTTGTGTTGAGCCAGCCTCTCCACTTGGATAGATATGACTATGATTAGGCATTTCATCTATTGTTAAAGTATGAGTCTTTTCTCCACCAGTTTTACCTATTTCATTAAAATCTGTATCATCTGGATCATATCCAATTGGGGTTAATCCTACTAACTCTCTTTCCCATGTAAATCCCAAATAATTACTATAATCTGTATTTGTAAAATCAATAAATCCTCTTCCTATCGGATATATACTATCTAACAACTTATTTTGCATTGCTGCAAATGTTTTTGCATTATATGGTGTATCAGTACTTGGTAAATCTTTAAATTCATATATGTAATCATTCATTTTCTTCACCTTCCTCTAAAATTCGCTTTTGAACAATTAATAAATCTTGAGCATTGACTACTCCATCTCTATTTACATCTTCTTGTTCAAAACTTTTTTCATATATTAAGAAAAATGCTAATATCATTATTATTAATATTATTATAATTTGTTTCATTGTTCTCCTACCTCTTTTGTGAATATTCCATTTACCCCAAATGCCGCAACAGTTTCACCAGAACTGTTTACTATTTTAATTGGCATAAACCAATCCGAAGTGTCAAAAATTAGTTTTCCAGGATTGCTATTCATCAAATTGTAAGTTATTAATTTTTGACAAACCAACATATCATAAGCATTAATAACTCCATCATCATTAAAATCATATTTATCATAATCTTGTTGAGTTGGTGTTATACTTCCTAGTATTATTTGTTGAATTCTCGAGCGATCTGACTCTGTATAATCGTAAGGAGGGACTATATCGCATGATAAAGAGTGTTCTCCAATTGTCCAACCACCGATTGTTCCACCTTTAAAATCTACAGTTCCGTCAGTATCTATCGATGAATTATCAGATGTCATGCTAAATCGGTTTGATTGCAAATTAATTACATCTGCACTAGCATTTATTTCACTTATTAATTTTTCTGTATCAACTTTTAGTTCTAATTTTGCATTTAAGTCTTTATCAACAGTATCTATTTTTCCGTTTACTTCTAAAGTGATATCATTGCTTAATTGGGTAATAGAACTGTTTAATTCAATTTTTGTTGCAAATTCTTCTGTATAAGCATTTTTTATCATATAAGTTGCATTGTAAATTGCACTATCAAAGCATTGTAAATAGATTTTGGGATTGCCTTCTTTTAATGTAATAGCAAATTCTCCTAAATCTTCTATTACTTCGTTTTCTAGTTGGTATTTTTGCATATTAGAGTTTATTCCAACTCTTCGTATAACACTTGCTTTTCCATCTTGCAATATAAATTCATCACATACATCTTGGCTAATATAGTTTAAATAAGTAAAAGGTAATTTAATGACTTGAGTTTCTTCTTCATACTCTATTATTAAATTCATGTTTTTGCCAAATAATGTACTACTTGGATATAATATTTCCGCTAAAGGTACACCAGTGCTAAATACTTGATTGTCATTAAAATATAAATTATCACTAAAGAAAACTGGCTCGCCATATTGTTTTCCATCATTACCAAATAATAATGATATTTGTCCTTTAATAGATAAATACTTTATATCATTAGCATTAGCATTTTCTAATATAATATTGCCATTTCCTGATACATTTCTAATAAAATTAATTGTTTCCGACACTTCTTGACTTATTTGTTCAGTAGTTTGTTCTACTTTAGTTATTCTTTCATCATATTGCCCTACTTCTTCTACTATATCGGTAATAACTAAATTAGCTTTATCTACTTTTCTTTCCGCTCTTTTAGCAGTTTCTATTGCACTTAAAGGTTGTGCATATTCTACAGTTGATGTTATTGTACTAGGTGCTTCAAAATTTAGTACAACTTCTTCAAAAGTCGGTCTTAAAACTATACTGTCAACTAATTGTCCTTCTTTATTTCTAATTTGAACTAAATCGCCACATTCTAATTGTGGGTATAAGCAATTATCTAACACAAAACTTGAATAGCCAAAGCCATTTATCTTATCAAATATTGTTTGAATTAATTGTGTTCTTTTCTCTTGTGTATAAGCAAAAGGATTATCATTTATTGTTAAATATTTTGCACTATCTGGATCAACTCCTTGTGCTACTAAAGTAACATTTTCGCCTTCTATATCACTTACACCTAAACTAACCGCATTATATGGTAGTGTATCTCTTTTATCTTCAAATTCTTCATAATCTTTAGTTTCTATTGTTATATTAGTTTCGTTTTTAAATAATAATTTTAGCTTGTTTTCTGGTGTTATTTTGGCAAAATTACATGAAATTTGAGCTATTGCAGTTATTACATTACCATACATACTATCTTCGCCAAATTGATTAGAATCTACAATAA
>ERZ1643251.4291-NODE-4291-length-12533-cov-4.786184_pt1 | contig 12533 bp, 14 predicted proteins | sample MGYA00579261_ERZ1643251 | MGnify/ENA primary metagenome ERZ1643251 (study PRJEB29033, sample SAMEA4952267) | chicken gut metagenome | biome: Broiler Chicken; feature: Gastrointestinal Tract; material: Caecum | place: Ireland | collected 2018 | study: Broiler... | reverse complement strand
GTGCCGAAGGCTTCCTGCCCGGCTTCTCTTACAGAAAGATTCACATCCGCCCGCATGGAGCCTTCCTGCAGTCTACAGTCGGAGGCTCCCAGATACCGGATGATCAGACGCAGCTCCTCCAGATAGGCGATAACCTCCTGCGCGCTTCTCATATCCGGCTCTGACACAATCTCAATCAGAGGAACACCGGAACGGTTATAATCCACCAAAGAGCAGTCCCCCCACTCATCGTGAATCAGCTTGCCCGCATCCTCTTCCATGTGAATCTCATGGATCCTGATTTTCTTTGTAATGGTTTTCATCCTTTCATCCCCTTGAACCTGAATTTCCACATAGCCATCCCGGCAGATGGGCAGATAAAGCTGGGATATTTGATAATTTTGGGGATTATCGGGATAAAAATAATTTTTCCGGTCAAACCTGCACTCCTGTGCAATCCGGCAGTTCAGCGCCATTCCCACCGCCGCCGCATACTCCACCACCTGTCTGTTGAGCACCGGAAGCGCTCCGGGCATTCCCGTACAGACCGGGCAGGTGTGAGTATTGGGCTCTCCCCCAAAGGCTGTGGAGCAGGCACAGAAAATCTTTGTTTTGGTAGCCAGCTCCACATGCACCTCAAGGCCTATGACCGTTTCATATTGTTTTTCCATATGTCTGTTCCTCCTGCTTTAAAGTTTGTTCATAAGCGTATGCCGCCCGAAGCAATGTCTTTTCCTGAAAGCAGTTTCCGATTATCTGCAGTCCTATGGGCAGGCCCTTGTGGTCATGGCCGCAGGGAAGACTGATTGCCGGAAGTCCGGCCAGGTTCACCGCTATGGTGTAAATATCTCCCAGATACATTTTTATAGGATCCGACAGGCTCTCCCCCAGCTTCGGAGCCGTGGTGGGAGCCACCGGACCAAGGATCAGATCATATTTCGCAAAAGCGCTGTCAAATGCCTTTTTAATCAGTTTTTTCACCTTCAGAGCCTTCAGGTAATAGGCATCGTAATACCCGGAGCTCAAAACAAAGGAGCCCAGCATAATGCGCCTTTTCACCTCAGCCCCAAAGCCTTGGGTTCTGGTCTGTTTGTACATTTGGTGCAGCTCTCCGGCCTCCTTGGCCCGGTAACCGTATTTTACTCCATCAAACCGCTCCAGATTGGAGCTGGCCTCCGCCGCCGCGATGGTATAATAGGCGGGAATGGCATATTCCACCAGGCTTAAATCAAACTCTTCCAAGACAGCTCCCTTTTTCTCTAAAACCCTTGCCGCCTCCAGCACTGCTTTTCTCACCGCAGGATCCAAGCCTTCCCCCAGGTAATCCCTTGGAATACCGATACGCATACCTCTCACATCCTCTCCCAGAGCGGAAGAAAAATCCGTGTTCTCCCTTTCCATGGAGGTAGAGTCCTTGGGATCATGGCCTGCAATGGCTTCCAGTACTGCCGCACAGTCCGCAACATCCTTTGTCAGAGGCCCTATCTGATCCAGAGAAGAGCCATAGGCGATCAAGCCCCAACGGGAGACCGTCCCATAGGTGGGCTTCATGCCCACTACACCACAATAGGATGCCGGCTGTCTTATGGAGCCCCCTGTGTCGGAGCCAAGAGCCGCAAAGCACTCTCCCAGGGCCACAGCCGCCGCGGATCCTCCCGAGGAGCCTCCCGGAACGTGCTCAAGACTCCATGGGTTTCTGGTGGGCCCGAAATAAGAGGTTTCCGTAGTGCTTCCCATAGCAAATTCGTCCATATTGGTCTTGCCTATAATGACTGCTCCCGCTGACTCCAGGCGGAGCACCGCATCGGCGCTGAATACAGGCACAAAATTTTCCAGCATTTTTGAGGAGCAGGTGGTTCTGATTCCCCGGGTACAAATATTATCTTTCACTGCAAAGGGCACTCCTGCCAAAGGACCGCTGAGTTCTCCCGACTCTATTTTCTTCTGCACCCTGGCCCCGCGAATGAGAGCCTTTTCCTTTTCCAGCGTCACAAAGCAGTTGTACAGCCCTTCCGTTTTTTCTATCTGTGCGAAAACCGCTTCTACGGCCTCCTGCACTGTAGCTTTTCCTTCCTTCATGGCCTTTCCCAGCTCTATAGCAGTATATCCCGATATATCCATTTTTGCCTCCGTTTCATAGTGTTTTATCGTGAAAGGGCTTCACGCCTCAAAGGTTCTCGGAACCGCAAACATATTGTTCTGACACTCTGGAGCATTTTCAAGCATTTTCTCGCTCTCGTCGCTGTTTGCCACCACATCCTCCCGAAATACATTTCTCAAGGGAAACACATGGGTCATAGGCTCTATGTTCTTCGTATCCAGCCGATTCATAATTTCAATATAGTCAAGCATTCGTCCCATATCCTTTTTCGCCTGCTCCTTCTCCTGACCGGTAAGCTCCAGCTTTGCCAAAATCCCTACATATTCTATTGTTTTATCACTTATTAAATCAGCCATAATTAATCTCCCTTCTTTCTGTTTCCGGCATTTGCAGTCTGACTCTGCCGTCCTTCTCTAATCTCTGATCTTGATATGGGCCTCCCGAAGCTGCTGCTCCGTTACCTCGCCGGGAGCCTGGCACATAAGATCCTGCGCGTTTCCGTTCATGGGGAATGGGATCACCTCCCTGATGTTCTCCTCTCTCCTTAGAAGCATCAGCATTCTGTCCACCCCGGGAGCCATACCCGCATGGGGAGGCGCGCCAAACTGAAATGCCTGGTATAGAGCGCCGAATTTTCTCTGTAATGTTTTCTCATCATATCCCACAATGGCAAAAACTTTTTTCATAATCTCAATGTCATGGTTTCTCACAGCGCCTGAAGAAAGCTCCACTCCATTGCACACAATATCATACTGATATGCCAGAATCTCCAAAGGATTTTTTGTCTCCAGGGCTTCAAGTCCTCCCTGGGGCATAGAAAAGGGATTGTGTGTAAAAACAATTTTTTTCGTGTCAGGCTCCCTCTCAAACATGGGGAAGTCGTTCACATAGCAAAAACGATACGCGCTCTTCTCACACAGATCCAGCTTTTCTCCAAGCTCCTTTCGGATCTGCCCTGCATAATAATTGGCTCGCTCCTCTTTATCCGCAATAAAGAAAATCGTATCCCCAGCCCGAAGGTCCGCCATCTTTCTCAGCTCCTCCTTCCGTTCCCGAGGGATGAATTTATCGATAGGCCCCCTGTAGGACAGATCCTCTTCCACTTCCAGATACCCCAAGCCTCCCATGCCCAAGGATGTTGCAAAGCTAAGAAGCTTTTCATGGAAGCCCTTTGACATTTCCGCGTGTACTCTAATGGCCCTCACTGTCCTGCCTACAAAGGGCTTAAAGGTACATTTCTGAAAAAAGTCCGTAAGATCCATGATTCTTAAAGGATTTCTTAGATCCGGTTTGTCGGTGCCGAACTCCAGCAAAGCCCGGCGATAGCTGATCACAGGGAATGGAGCCTGAGTGATGCTGCTTCCCGCAGGAGCAAATCTTGAAAAGGTTTCGGTAAGAACTTCCTCCCCAATCCGGAACACATCCTCTTGAGTTGCAAAGCTCATCTCAAAATCCAACTGGTAAAACTCCCCCGGAGACCGGTCCGCCCTGGCGTCCTCGTCACGAAAGCAGGGCGCAATCTGAAAATATCTGTCAAAACCAGCTGTCATAAGCAACTGCTTATACTGTTGGGGCGCCTGGGGCAGCGCATAGAATTTTCCTTTATATTTCCTGGAGGGAACAATATAGTCCCTGGCTCCCTCCGGAGAGGATGCACAGAAGATGGGCGTCTGGATTTCCAAAAATCCCATTTCCGTCATTTTTCTTCTCAGAAAATCTATAACCCGGGAACGGAAAATAATATTTTCCCTTACCCTGGTATTTCTTAAATCGAGGTATCTGTACTTTAATCGCACATCCTCTCTAATCTCTTTGGAAGCTATTATCTCAAAGGGAAGCTGCCTGCTGACTTTTCCAAGAACGTCAATCCGCTCAGCCTCCAGTTCAATCGTTCCCGTGGGAATTTTAGGATTATAAGTTTCCCGATCCCGTTGCTCCACTTTTCCCGCAACAGACAGGCACATTTCCTTCATGATCCCCTTTAAAAGTTCAGGCTTTCTGATCACCACCTGCAGCACACCATACATATCCCGAAGATCAATAAAAGATACTCCTCCGTGATCCCTTATATTTTCCACCCAACCTGCCATCTGAAGCGTTTGTCCGATATGTTCTTCTCCAATTTGTTTCATTGTTAGATCTCTGTACATAATTACCTCCATTCTGAAGCGTTTCACAAAATGAAAAAATCCCGGAATACGCAAAACGTATTCCGGGACGGATAATCCTTTACCCGCGGTACCACCCGCATTGGCAAACCGCATCTTCCAGCAAAGATGTTACCCGGCCTGCCCTCTCTTACACTTAACGCGCGCTACGTGCCGCCCTAGCGGACAATCCCCTCTCCGAGCCTTCCTGCAGCCTCAGCCCATGAGCTTTTGTCCGTTCAGACGGCCTGCTCCGGAGCGTTCCCTTCGCCGGTTCCCGCAAACGGCGCTCTCAGTCGGCGGCGCCGTATTCCTGTCGTTTTCCCCGGCAAGAGTCTCCTTCAAGGCATTTGTCTGATATTGTGTGAAATAATATCACAATCTTTTCTGCTTTGCAAGATAGATTTTCCAAAAATAATCGGAAAGTAATTTGTCGTTCGATTTGCAATCGTCGCCGAAATGTTTAAAAAACGTACGCCTTGCCCAAATAAATATGACCGTAATCCGGTTTTCCGCTTTATTTGGCATTTTTTTACAAATTAAATTAACAAACAAGTTATTCATGGTATAATCAGTCCGGATGCGGATATGTAAAAGACCGAGGCGGACTTTATACAATGGAAAGCAGTAGAGCATTGTTTAAAAAAGTCAAAGCTAACTTTTCATTCTTTATGTAAATAGCATCGCAGGCAGAGCCTGCCAAGCTTATTAGGAGGAAGGTATGAGAAAAGTATTATTAAAATCTGTTGCAGCAGTTATATTTATTATTAATTCTTATGTATTAGTAGAATCCGCTATGATTTTGGGGACAAGGACAAATCCAGCGATTTCTTAAAAGAATCAGGAAAATACGTTTCATTTGTTAAAGATAAGCTTGACGGAAAAGGTGAGCTTTTTCGATATGATGGAATGAAATGGGCTATAGATAAGCATAATATTCTCTCCAAAAATCACGAAATGAAAAGAAAAAATTTCAAGTTTTTAAACGTTTTGGCTAGTATTTCTTCGGAAGGCGTTAGCGGAATAGGCCAAGTAATCATACTTTTTGCCGGCGGCATATTTGCCTATAGAGGAATCATTCAAATTGGTGAAACAGTAGCTTTATTGCAACTAATGAATTATTTGGCCGGTCCGGTGGTAACCCCTACGGCGCAAAAAAAATATTCACGAATCTTAATTTATGCTTTGAATATAAAAAATCCTATTTGATCACTGGAGTGAGCGGGCGAGGAAAATCCTCGCTTTTAAAACTGATAGCCGGCGAAATCCTACCGGAAAAAGGAGAAGTATCCGTATTTGGACGAAAACTGAACAATGTAAATAAAAAGGAAATCTTTGATTTGATCTCTTATGTTTCTCAGGACACGTATATTTTTGAAGCTTCCGTACAAGAAAACATAGCTTTTGACCGTGCCAAAGATTCATCTAATATCAAAGAATTAATAGAGTCCATGCAATTAGAATTGAATCCGGAAGAAATACTTAATCATTCCAGAAATATTTCCCGAGGCGAAAAAAAGAGAATAGGACTTGCCAGAGCATTAATCAATCCAAAGGAAATCATTCTTCTTGATGAGATCACAAATGGACTAAATAATGAATTGGCCATTATACTAACAGAAAAAATTTTATCGCTTAATTAAACTGTTATATTTGTATCACACAATGAATCTGAACAATTCAGAAAAATGTTTGATTTTATAATCGATTTAAATAATGTATGCGCTGTTGAAAGCAACAAAGAGCGAGGGAATGCTCGGTGGTCGTAAAACAGTAATATTTGAATTTCTTGGAACAGGCATGATTTCGGTCATGCCTGTTCCGCTTTTACCAGTTCATTCACGGGAATAAAGCCAACCGTGAAATGCTCATTGGAACAATGCCAATTCACATAGGCATCGGCGTGGAAATATTCTCTCATCTCGTCTGCTCTCTGTGCGAGAACGTCAGACCAAAACTGTTGTATGTTCATCGGATCACCTTGTTATGTTTTCTCAAAGGTTACATCCTTTTTCTCAATCAATCCATCCTTATATTGGATAAAAAATGCGTTTGCGGTGGAAGTGCTTCTGATAAAATACCGATTACCGTTGTTGAACACAAAAGCGGTGTTGTTTTCCATTGCCAAACCAATCATATTCTTTTGCTTCAGCATTGTATCAAAAGTATCTCGTCCTTCTTCATTGTAGTGCGGACAATACGCCATGTGAAAAATATCAAGCATATCATTCGCCCAACAATAATTCCAGTTTTCTCCGTTTTGAAATGACTCGCTATCGCTATGCCCGCAATTAAACCAACATATTGCACCTGCGCTAAGACCGGTTAAAACAGCCGTATCTTGCTCATATATTCTTTTCAGTTTTTCATCCAAATGAAACTTTTTCCACGTCTGCATCATGAAGATGGTATCTCCACCGCCGACATAAACGATGTCTGCCCAAGACAAAAGTTCATCCATTTCATCATCACTGTAAGAGTTAGTCACCAAGCAAAGACTTTTTACATTACAGCCAAGAAACGTGTATTCTTTAGTAATGGATTCGATATAGCCCTCTGCATCGTGGCTGGCAGTTCCAATAAAAAGAACATTCGGATTCCTTTTATCACTCAATTTAATCGTATATGTATTTAATTGCCGGGTTGATAACAAATCGCCACCGGCAATAGCCACAATCCTTCCCATAAATCCCCCTATTTATCTTGGATGTCAGCAAACTCCGGATTCTTTATCCAAGTTCCATCTTCATTTCTCAAAAACGGAAGTACCTGTATTACTGCATCATTGTTAACCAAACCGTAAATGTGCGGATAAGTCCTTCCGCAATTATCGCCATCCTCATACCGAACTTCCGATTGCAATTTACTCTCATCAATGCAGAGCAATACCATTTCATCTCTTATAGATACGAAATTCTCTGCAACCCTCCAAAAGTATTCGATAGTAGAACAATGGATGAAGCCCTCGTCGTTTATGTTACGGTGTCCCCAACATTCTTTGTTTTTTCTTTCTTCCCATGTTGTTTTTTTCATGCAATGTAAAATCATATCTTATTCCTCTCGTTTCAATCTAAAGGTCAATCCATCGTAGGTTAATCCAAAGGGTTGTACTCGGTAACGGTTTTGAGATATGCCTCCGGGTCACCATTCAGAACGAGGTCAGCATACGCCAACGGGTCATTGTAAATAAGATAGTCAAGCTCAGACCGCTGATACATATTGTCCGCAACTTCGTTTTCCACGGCGGTGCAGTTAATGGCAATCATACTGCCATCGTTGAACTTCAGCTCCACGCAACCTCTATCCATATTGAACGCACAAGACAATAACTTCTTCATCTGCCGTACCTCCATTCGTCAAGTGTGTACACACATTATAGCTCGGAGATGTGGCATTTTTCAATAGGTTCACCAAAATTCATCGTATTAAAGTGTATCTTTTTTGTGAACGGAGGAGACTTTGAGAATTTCAAGGCTCGATGTACGCATTTAGAGGGGTAAAAACCAAGCATTTGCAAGTGTTTTTTCAGTCGATTCTGGCAGGGGGGTAATATGGATTTCATGTCTGCATAGAAAAACGAGGTCTAAATGCGTTACAAGCACACATTTAGACCCCATAAACAAACAACGGCACTCAGCCGAAGCTGAATGCCGTATGTTCGCTTGTTTTCCAACCCTGTCAGACAGATGCCGTAAAATAGTAATTTTTTAGAATTGCTGTCTTACGAGCACCCGTGTAAGGATAAAGAGCTTTTTTCACAGGTACAGACTGAATCATTAGCCGCGGGATACAGCAGCCAACGCAGCCAACCATAGATTTAGCCCCGGGGATCCGGGGCTAAATCTATGGTTGGGGGCTATTTTCAATAATACTTCACCTTATTTATAATTGTCTCTTAGTCGCAGGCAGCTCTGAACTGATTCCATATTTCCGCGTGCAGATCCTCCGCTTCCTGGGAAACATTTTGAACAATCTCCCCTTCTGCGGCATCCTCGGGCAGAACGATAAATTCCCTCATTTCATCGGATATATATTCCTCCGCCGCTTTATTGGTGCAGTAATACCCGATATATTCAAAACAAGCCGCCGCATTTTCCGGTCGGTCAATAAAATCAATAAAGGCATATGCCGCATCCGGGTTTGGTGCGTCGGATGGTATAAAGCCCGCCATAATGCCAAACCCCAGACCCTCCTCAGGATAGACCACCTTGAGATCCTCTCTGGCATTCATGGCCATATAAACCTGGGAGGTGTACAGAAAGGCTGCCGCCACCTCGCCGCTGACAATAAAGTCCTGGGTGTTGCTGTCGTTAATAACCCTGATATTGGGCGCAAGCTCCAAAAGCCTTTCTCCCGCCTGGCGGATCACGTCCAGATCCTCTGTGTTAAAGGACTCTCCCATGGTTTTCAGAGTAATGCCGTTGATCACACGATAATTGGCAGTAATAGCCACATTGTCCTCCAGGGCAGGGTTCCACATAGCCGGTGATCTCCACATCCGTCAGAGCCGGATCATAGACAATCAGAGGAATGCCCGCTCCATAGGGAACCGTATATTCATTGTTCGGATCATAAAACTGGGACATAAATACGGGATTCAGGTTCCCATAATTCTCCAGTTTGGATGTGTCCAGCTTCTGCGCCAGTCCTTCCGCGATCACAAGCTCCAGAATATAATCATCCGCAATCACAAAATCATAATCGCCTCCCTGGGTCTCCTCCAGTTTCGCCAGCATATCTTCATCATAGTCAAAGTTGGAATAATTGATTCGTACGCCCGTCTCCTCCTCAAAGGCCCTTAAAATCTCCTGAGGGAACATGCCATCCCAAGTATAAAGATTCATCTCTCCTCCGATCAAGGTTTCCGGCTCACTGACTGAAGACTCTTCAGCCAAAGAGTCGGAGGCCTCCTGAGAGGAGGTATTTTCTCCTCCGCAGGCGGTAAGAGACATGAGCATCGTTGACAGCATCAGCAGTAGTGCAATTCCTTTTTTCATAATGATACCTCCCTGCCCGCTTATCCGGGCGTTCATTCAATCAATATATTTGAAAGCTCCTTCCAAATATCGTTTCAAAGTGTTTTACGCTATTTTATTCTTATCTGCGCCCCGGATTTTTCGTCCCAAATCTTTTGCTGTGCTTCCTTCCCAAAAGAGCCGATACTGCAAGCAGCAGGATGACGGCTGCGAGCATCAGCGTAGCCAGCGCGTTGATTTCAGGGGTCACCCCCGTTTTCAGCTTGGTATATATTTTTACGGGCAAAGTGTTCACCGTGGGGCCAGTCACAAAGATACTGATCACCACATCATCAAAGGACATGGCAAAAGCTAACAGTACACCGGACCAAATGGCAGGTGCAATCAGCGGCAGCGTCACATCAAAAAATACTCTCAGCGGAGACGCCCCCAGATCCCGGGCCGCCTCCTCCAGGGCTTTGTCCATTCCCACAAGCCTTGCCTTTACCATGGAATACACATAAGGAATACAAAAAGCAGTATGGGCAATTACTAAAGTTACCATACCAAAAGGCAGCCCCATGAGCGAAAACAGAGACAAAAAAACCATCCCCATGATAATCTCCGGTATCATAATGGGTATTGTAGAAACATATGCCATGGCGTCATTCAATCTGCTTTTTTTCCGGTACATTCCAAGGGCGCCCGTAACACCTATGATTACAGCCCCCAGACAGCTCAATACGGCCAGAATCAGACTGTTAAGCAGCGCTTCTCCCATATCCCTGTCCCGAAAAAGCTCCCCGTACCACTTAAGGGAGAATCCCTCCCAGACCGAAGATATTCTGGAAGCATTAAACGAATAAACCACTGTTAGCAGTATGGGGATGTAAGTGATGACCGTAATGACGCCCACATATACAAAGGGCCATTTTTTTCTCTTCACATGAATCCCTCCAATTCCTTTGTTCCTGTAATTTTTCTGTACAGCCGAATCATAAGGGATGTCAATATCATAAGAACAGCCGACAGCGCCGCCGCAAAGGGCAGGTTTCTGCCCTTGGTAAGCTGCTCCTGAATCACGCTTCCCACCAATACGATCTTATTCCCTCCCAGAATATCCGCAATGAAGAAAAGTCCCGTGGAAGGAATAAAGGACAGCACCACGCCGGACAGGAGCCCCGGCAGGGTCAGCTTAAAGCTCACGGTCCAAAAGGCCATAAAAGAAGACGCTCCCAGATCCCGAGCCGCCTCCACAAGCGTAAAATCCAGCTTCTCCGCACTGGAATAAACCGCCAGTATCATAAAGGGAAGCAGCGCATAGATCATCCCCACCACAACTGCCGGGTAGGTGTAAAGAAGCTTCAGCGGTTCTTCTGTAATGTGCAGCCCCATGAGCACCCTATCCAGAACCCCATTGCTGCGAAACATTATAATCCAGCCGTACATACGGATCAAGGCGCTTGTCCAAAAGGGTATCATGATAAGAAGCATCATCCGTCTCTTCCAGACATCGCTCATTCTGGCCATAAAATAGCCGTAAGGGTATCCGATCAGTACAATCAGCCCGGTGGACAGAAACGCCAGCTTCAGGGACTCCACAAAAGTGTTCAGATACAGCGGTTCCAGAATTCTCCCATAATTATCCAGGGTAAAATCAAAGTCCACTCCCCAGACCTCCGCCCTGCTCAAAAAGCTTAAAAGAAACATATATAAAATAGGCAGCGCCACAAAAAGCAGGGTAAAAATATAGATTGGCGCCAGCAACAGCCAGTTACCTTTTCTCTTCATGCGCTTCCTCCCTTACCTTCCGCCATCCTCGACCGCAACCGCATGCTCCGGCCTCCAGCCGATTCTTACCCGGCTCCCTACTTGTATATCCGCGTCTATCCCAAATCGGCTGGCAGTAATTTTTTGTCCATCCGCCAGGGAAAACAGGATTCTCAGCTGCCCTCCTGCAAAGGACTTTTCTTCCACGGCCGCCTCGTGGGTGCAGAATTCCTCTCCGTCCATAAGAATATTTTCCGTCCGAATAGCCACGGTATGTCCATCCAGGTGAAGGATGTTGGCGTTCCCCACAAAATCCGCCACATAGCTTGTTCGGGGGCGGTAATAAATCTCGTTGGGAGTCCCCACCTGCTCCAGCACACCCTGATTCATCACGGCAATCCGGTCGGACATGTTGATGGCTTCCTCCTGATCATGAGTAATGTAGATAAATGTAATCCCCAGCTGCTTCTGCAGACGCTTCAGCTCCAGCTGCATCTGTCTGCGCAGCTTCAGATCAAGGGCTCCCAGAGGCTCGTCCAGCAGAAGCACCTTCGGCTCATTGATCACCGCTCTGGCAATGGCAATGCGCTGCTTCTGACCTCCCGAGAGCTGATCCGGCATACGCTTTCCGTAATCCTCAAGCTGTACCAGCTTCAGCATTCTTTTCACCCGCTCTGCGATTTCTGCCTTGGGAACCTTTTTTAATTTCAGCCCATAGCCCACATTATCCGCCACATTCATGTGAGGAAAAAGCGCATAATTCTGAAAGACAGTGTTTACGCTGCGTTTATTGGGTTCCATTGCAGTGATGTCCTGTGCCTCCAAAAGCACCCTGCCCCGGTCCGGCGCTTCCAGTCCCGCAATAATACGCAGAGTGGTGGTCTTTCCGCATCCTGAGGAACCCAAAAGAGTGATAAATTCCGCTCTGTGTATGTCCAGATCCACCCCCCGGAGTACCCCCGTGCCGTCAAATGCCTTGTGCAGATCCTTAAGTTGTAAGATAATATCGCTCATAATTCTTTATTCTCCATCACCGTCCGGCTTCCGTCACCGACTTATATTATCATATATTTCCCGATTTTTCCAGTGTTTCATCCGCAGGGCTGCAAAATCCTTCCTCAGCGTATCCACCCCCAAGTGATGGCCAGATACTCTCCCAGGTAATACATGCCCCGAAGCCAAATAAACACTGCACCGGCAAAAAGAGGGACGGACATATCCTTCCTTTCTTCTGCCGCCATGGCTCCAAGACGCAGAATGACGCAAATCAGCAGCACCATGGTTCCAAAGGAGGCTCTGTCAGGATAATGAGGGGACAGAATCATTGCGCCCCAGGACAATAACGCACAGACCAGCAAAAGCATATTTCTCCTGCCCATATGCAGCTTAAGGGCTCTGCAGACCATAAGCATTCCAAGCAGCGCAAGCAGCGCGGGAAAAAGGTATTCCAGTAAGGCCCTGCTCTCAGCATACCCCCGCAGAAAGCACCTCCATAACAGACCGTACTGGTTTTCCTCCACTTGGGCGCTGCGCACATAATTACCGGGAGCTATGATCATCATGACACTGCCAAACAGGCAG
>ERZ1643251.4289-NODE-4289-length-12536-cov-95.076356_pt1 | contig 12536 bp, 18 predicted proteins | sample MGYA00579261_ERZ1643251 | MGnify/ENA primary metagenome ERZ1643251 (study PRJEB29033, sample SAMEA4952267) | chicken gut metagenome | biome: Broiler Chicken; feature: Gastrointestinal Tract; material: Caecum | place: Ireland | collected 2018 | study: Broiler... | reverse complement strand
CCGCAGCGGACGTAAACACCCTGTTCGAGATTAAAGAAGTAGGTTTTGCTGCCCTTGCGTGATCCGGAACCTATCCACGCGGCGAAAGGATAACCCGGTTTCGCGCGGCCGATTCCCTCAAAATCGCACCGATCCCCGAAGCTGCATTGCTCCCCGAAGCTGCATTGCTTCCCGAAGCTGCAACACTCCCTGAAACTGCACAGCGCCCCGAAACTGCACCGCTCCCCGAAGATGCACCGTTTCCCAAAACTGCAATACACCTCAAAGTTGCAACACTTCCCGAAGATGCACTGTTCCCTGAAAATACATTCTTCCCTGAAGATGCACCGCTCCCCGAAACGGCAACACTCCCCGAAGATGCACCAGTCCTCGAAACAGCACATCTCCCCAAAGCTGCATTGCTCCCCGAAGCTGCAACACTTCCCGAAACAACAATACTTCCCGAAACGACAACATTTCCCGAAATTGCACTGCCTCCCGAAGTTCTCGATCTGCGAATAGTCGCCCGTGGGGCAATATTTAACACCTTTTTCATCGCGTTCGAACGCATCGAACTCTGCTTGTGTGTATCTTTTCATTTGCTACAAATTCAAATAGTTTTCAGTAACCATCATTGCTTCTTCCAACGTGCGAACAATCACGTATTTGTTTCCCGCCTGCTCGAAAGAACGCTGCCATGTTTTCTGCGCCTCGCTTTGGCGGCTGCCTTTCGAAAGCGTCTTGAATTCCAATCCTAACGAACCGTAACAGCCCCGAGGTACGAGCAGCAATAGATCGGCTGCACCGGCCGTCATTCCTTCTGCTTTCAGGAGGGCCGCTTCAGTCTTATTTCGCAGTCCGCCGTTCGGAACGCTCGTCAGATTCAGGGCGTAATCAGGGTAACGGAGACGGAACCACCGCACGAAGGCGCGTTGTAAGGTCGATTCGAGGTGTCTCATAGCGCATCGGGCAGACGGTAGCGTATCTTGTCGACTTTCAAGACCCATACGGGCTTGTCGGCATCGCCGATCCTTAGCGGAGCGTAATCGTCCGTGGAGGCTCCCCGCTTCGCTGCGTCGTTGCACATCTCGGCATACGACATCACCCTGCACTTCACATCGAGGCTCAGCACGTCGGCGATTGTCAGCTGCTTGTATGTAAACGTGTCCAGCACCCTGTTCACGGCATAGTCCAGCCGTGCGTCGCTCATTCCCGTTTTGCTGATGCGTTCGGTGAGAATGGAGAAGAATTCCTTCGTCATATCGGGGAAACACACGGACAGCTTGTGCATGGATGCGGCAATATGGGCCGCAGATGCCGGAGGCCCTGCGAATACGGACACTTCCTCACTCCCATTCTTGGCGAGTGTGAGCGCGAGCCCATCCTTCGGCGACGGCGCAAGCGAGTTCATCAGGCGTTGGGGTGCGATTCTTTGTACTTCGTTCATGGTCATTCGATGTTTTCAGTAGAAACAGCCCCGCCCAATTGTTGGCCATCGACTGTTCGACAATCTTACGGGCCCTTCCGGCATCTCCGGAGGAGAGTTCGAGCAGATGCGCATAGAAGGCATCGAAGCCCCGCTGCCGGTAGGTCTGTCCGCGTTCAGACTTATATGCAAGCCAATCCGCCACGATGGGTTGGAACGAAGGTCCGACAGCCGAGAGGTTGAGTTCTTTTCTTTTTCGCGCAACTTTTTCTTTTCTTTCCGGAGACGGCCTATCGCCTTCGGGCGATGGTCCGACAGCCGCTTCCCCCCGAAAGGGGGATTGAGGGGGTATATCTTCGACGTTAGGAGAAGATATATTTCTTTCTTTTCTTTCTTTGCCGCAAACTTCCGGAGTTTTTTGCGATTCTTCCGGAATAATGCGACATTCTTCCGGAATTTTGGCAATCTTGCGTTTTGACCGGTTGCACATTTCGAGGTATCTCCGTTGGATGGATGCCGACGTGATGACCCCACGAGAGAGCAGTTCTTTGTTAAAAAGCCCCACATCACCGCAGTATCTCACAATCTCAAAAACATTCGATTCCTTCAGCCCAAGATATTCGGCCACGTTGAAGGCAGTCACTTCGTCCCACGCAACAAAACAGCCTTGTACCCGGTACACCTCGCAAAGCAAATAGTCGTAAACAGCAAGACCCCTGCACCCGTGATCCTTTACAAGCCGCCGGATGCGAATATCCATATACCGATCCGTATCGACGCTGTAATAGCTCAATCCGGTCTTGTTGCTCGCCATGTCATAGCCTTTTATCTAATCACTACATCTCGCAACCATTTCACTCAATACATGAATCAGGTCTTTTGCCATTTCGGGAGTTAAAACAAGAAGGTTAAAGAAATAATCTCTATCATTTTCTGGCTCCCTTATTACGATATTTGAATCGGTATTCCAATATACCTCCACCTCTCTCAAATCCGAATCTTCATCCGAATCTACTATGTGATAATGTTGGGCAAACATATTTGTCGATATTTACAATTTCAATCGTTCTTTCTCGTAACTTATCATCGTGCGCAGGTTGTCGCACTGGTGTTTGCATGCCGCATTGATGCGGTCGAGCCACTTCTCCAGTGCGTTCAGTTCTGCCGCCGAGCTGTTCACCAACTTCACGGCCAGCGACGCCGACAAACTTAAAATCGTCTCTTTCTCATCGTGGAACAATTTCGCCATCGCGGCATCGCGCATTCCGGCAACTTCGGCGAGTAACTCCCCGCTGCGGGCGTAGTAGACGCCGAGTTGGTCCAGTCGTCCGAGCATCGCGTTGATGTCGGCCATGTCATTCAGACATTCCAACATACTTTGAATGTCCTCAGCCTCCTTGCGTATTTGTTCTATTCTTGTCATGACGTTTTTGAATTTTGCGGTACAGTAGCGCTGCCTTACGCAGTGCATTCTGCTCTTTGATGGTGAGGATCGGGGTCTGTCCCCGATTCCTCGGGAGATCGCGCAGGATGCAAATCGCCTCCCGGACCTCTGCGGTCGTCAGCTCGTACATACTCTTCAGACATCAGAAAGGCAGGTCGTCGACCTCATCGGCCGGAGGCATCTGTTCCACGGATTCGGGAGTAATCGGATTAGGCGCGAAATTCACGGCCTTGCCTTTGCCGATAAAGATTCTGTTGGCTTTCGACGCGCGTTCTTCCTTCGTCTGCTGCATAAATACGCAATGCGTGTTCTCGTAGACATCCGGTTCCCGAAGGGTCGATACGCATACGTTGATGTACTTTTTGCCATTGTTGCCCTGCTTGATCCGATCCCGCGGAATATCCGACACGCAGATCGATACATTGATAAAATCCGACATGATTAGTATTTTTTGAATGTTGTTTTGATAATTGTTTTACTGCTGCGGGCGGGCGGATAAACCATCTCTCCGGTCTCCGGATCGGCCATGCCGGACTTCGGCAGCGATTTGAGCATCGTTTCCCGTTCCCTGATGTCGGCTTTGACCGCCTCCAGCGTCTTGTACATTTCCGCCAGCTTGCTGTCGCCGCACATCGAATAATCGTATTTCACGCCCGATTCGGCCTCTTCCAGCCGACAATCGCCGAAGATGTGCGACTTGCCGTACTTCGAAAGCTCCCGCAACGTAATGTCCCGGACCTGCGGGTTACTCTTAAACTGTGTAATCGCAGCCTCTACACGGCTCATATTGATATGCGCCGTAATGGGATCGACCTCTCCGTTCACCACGGCCGAAACAGCCCGGTCGGCCAACTCGGCGACCGAAGCCGTTTCCCGTAACAGTATAATCTGTGCGTCCATGATTATTTGGCGTTTTTACGAGCTTGCCGATAGGATTCGAATAGTGCGGTAAAACGTTCCACGACATCGGCGTCGGCATCGTAAGATTTGAGCAGTTTCGCTCCTGCGTCGAACGTTTGGGAGTATCCCGACGTCGTATAGGCATTATAGGCCCACTTGAGCAGCGAATCGCACATGATCTCGTCCGCCAGCATCTCCGGCGTGATGCGCTTCTTTACCGGAGCAGCGGTCGGTGATTGCGAATTGCGGTCCGTTTTCTGCGGCATTCCGCTCCGCGCGTGCTTTCCTTTGAACACATCGGCACCAACACCCAACCATGATGCGACCTTCGTGATCGCATCCGTCGTGGCGCCTTTGTAGGCATCTCCCAAGTCGGAATTGTCATTCCCGCCGTAACACTCGTAATAAATGCCGTAGTCGGGAATAGAAAATTTGAGTTTCACGACGACCATCTTGTCGGCTCGTTCGATGATCTCGGTTTCAATACGCCATTTTCCTACTCCGAACACTTCGTTCAGTCGTTCGGTAACGTATATGGATTTAATCGACGACAAATATTTTTTCGTAGGATGCGGGCTGACCGCTTCATCCGGAAGCGGTCGGGATAAGGCATCCAGTTGCGTCGAATTAAGCGATTTGAGCTCTGTCATAGCCGTCAGTCGATATAGGTTACTTTCGGGGTGGACACTTTCTTCGGATCGAGATAGCGCAGGCAATCGCGTTTCGCCCGTTCAATTTCCTTGGCCGTCATCCGGCGGTTCTCCTCGTGGCTGGAAACCACTTTGCCTGTGTCCAGACTTTTTACTTCAATACGTGTTTTCATAAATATTCTATATTGTCTTGAAATCAATGAATAAGAAATGTTTTCAACTTGTCGAACGTTGCATCGTTCAGCCTCTCGACCATATCGGGACCGACGTATGTGTGAAGTTCCCACCATACGGGCACAACATCCTTTACCTCGCTCCAAATCCCATCGGGAGCTGAAACGTTTTCACGATAGATGAATGCCGTTAAAGTAAACCGGCAGGTAATTTCTCCATCGGGCAATTCTATTGTCGTGCTGCACTGGTCCTGTACCTCGATGATCTCGCGCAACTGCTCGGCAAGAGCTTTATAGATTCGCTCTCCGATGTGGATTGCCTTCGATGTCGACGGCTGAAGTTCTTCGTCGATAACCTCGGTCTCCTCCTCCGGTTCGTCCACCTCCGGCGGAACCTTATCCCACGCCACTGAAGGATAGTCGCCGTATTCCACACCATCAATGAAGATCATTGGTTGAGCTGTCTGATGATATACCTCCATATCGCTATTCGAATAAATCATTCAACATCCGATTGACTTTCTGTTTACGGCGTTCGTTGGAGAACACCCAGCTGAATACCGCCACTGTTACCACGGCGAACATTACGAATGTGATAAGCTCTGCCATAACCTAACGTATTTTGATCCGATAGAGGCGGGGTCTGTTTTCTGTCCGTAACGCATTGTAGACAGCCTTGCTTTGAATGCGCCGGATTTTGGTCCGCAAGCGGTAGCAAAACCGCCACACTTTACCGTAAAGGCGTAGCCGGAGGCTATTCACCTCGATAATCTGAAACTCTTTCATAATGTACTGATTTAGCGGTTATTTCTGCACCTTTTGCTGGACCTTGATATAGGTGATATGAGCAAAAGAATAGCTATCACGGAACTCAATTACAGCACGACCCACGGCCATCAGAGGATGATATTCGTCATAGGTGAGCGACGTCTCGACCTTTACCTTTTCGTAGGTCAAACCGTCGATACCGATAAGGTAGGTATTTGGTGTGTCGGAGAATTCGGCGTTCAGCAAAAACTTTTTGCTTAAAGATTTGTAAATAGGCGTAACAGCCGTACTGTACTTCGGGCCGATACCTTTGATTCGTTCTGGCATGATGTCATCAAAAGTTAGTTAATAGGTATGTAAAAAGAGGCGTTGCCCCTATTTGTTCGCCAGAACGACACTACTGCATGAGCAGAAGTGGACAAGGGACAACGCTTTATCGCGTTTGAATATGTACTTTTGTGATGCAATAGCATCGTTCTGGCACTGCAAAGATACGCAAAGTTTCTGACTTTGCAAATTTTCTTCGCAAAATCGTGGGCGCACATCGCGCGCAAAAGGGCGCTTTCGCTTAGATACTTGTAGGTAAAGGGCGCCTGTGTCGTAGGCGGAACGGCAGGCCGGACGCTTTGCGTCTTGGGGCCGCTTTCAGGGACGTTTGGCATGGTCTGAAAGTTTTAAATTAGTATATAAAAAGAGGCGAGCCTCTCTTGTTTTCGTCGCCAAACGTCCGCCATCTCAAAGAGATGACACCACAAGAAAGACCCGCTTTATCGCGGAACTACTTCAATATGTTCTTTGTCGTCAGATGACGAACGTTTGGCATTGCAAATATACGCATTCATTTTGAATTTGCGAAACAAAAAGCGAAAAAACCGAGGCAAAACCTCGGTTTATCACATTAATGATTATATATATCTCCAAATTCAGCCTCTATATAGACAACCTGAAAAATGTTACCATCTCTGAACCCAAGAAAGGCGTGGTTGTCTCCTGTGGCGCGAAAAGCCAACAGAAACGTAACCTCCCGAGTTAATTTTAAATCTTTCTTTATGGCAGTTACGGGGATTTTTTCGCAACCGATCGCATGACGCTGCGATATGTTAACCGTTTTCCAGTCAGTTCCGCATATTTTTTTGAGCCGCTTTGACATACTCCCACGACTAAAGCGCGTGGGATTCTTGTGTGCAAGCGCGGGACGCCGTATCAGATACGGTCTTACTCCCGCTCCACAATTCGGAGATGCCCCTCCGAAGTATATTCTCAGCCGCATTGAGGTCGCGGTCGTTTACCTTACCGCATTCGGGACATACCCATTCGCGGTCGCTAAGTTTCAATTCTCTGTTCACATATCCACACTCGCAAGTCTTTGAGGACGGATAGAATCGGTCTATCTTGTGAACTGTCACGCTATACTTCCGTGTGACGCATTCAAGTTTGCCGACAAACTCCGCATGGGCCAAATCCGACATCTTGAGTCCCCACATCCGCGTCATGCCGTGCAACGATAAATCTTCAATGAAGATATAATCATATTTGCGGCACAACTCATGTGCGAGCTTCCACTGAAAATCCTCGCGTTTGTGAGTGATGTTCTCAAACTCGCGGCACACATCCTTGCGTCTGCGCTGTCGGTTGTTTGAACCTTTCTTACACTTGGATAGCGAGCGGGATTTGCGCCTAACGTTGTCAAGGTCGGATTTCAAGAACAGTGGATTCCTCACGGTCGTACCGTCCGATAAGGTCATATAGGTCTTTAAGCCGAAGTCAATGCCTACGGATGCACCATCATGTGTCTTTCCGTACGCTTTCGGCTCTGCGTCCGTTGTGATTATCAGATAGTATTCCCCGAGTCGTGAACGCTTGATTGCTATTCGCTTAACCCTGCCTTCATAAGGTCGCGAATAAGAAAATTTGAAACGCTTCTTAATCGTATTGACCGTCAAGACATTTCCATTTAGAGAGAAACCGCCCTGTTTATAGACAATAGAGTAGAAGTCTATTGCTCTTCTGAATTTAGGAGGTCGCTTCGCTAATTTCTTAAAAAACCTCTGATATGCAGTATCAAGGCGTTCGATGATTTCTTGCGTGGTCTGTGAATGAAGCAGAGTTCGCTTAATTCTCTTCGCATAGTGTTTTTGCATCGCATTCTTTGAGATATACTTACCAAAGAGCGAATAGTACCTTTTCTGTAACGCAAGAGCGTGATTCCAGACAAAAGATGCCTCACGGAGCATCGCGTCTAAATGCTTTGTCCGCTTGGTCTGATACAATTTATATTTGTATGCTATCATCTTTTGTTATATCTTTGTTGCAAAGTTAATGAAAATATTCGACATCTGCAATACAAATAATAAATACATGACTACAAAAAAGAGATATTCGGCAAGTGAAACCTGTGTCTACAATCTTGGATTTCATCTAATTTGGTGTACCAAGTACCGTAGAAAAGTCCTTACCTCCGAGATAGAATCACGACTCAAAGAACTGATACGCGAGAAGGCGGATGAGCTTGAAGTGGAGATTGTGGAGATGGAAACGATGCCTGACCATATCCACATCTTTGTCAAGTCAAAGCCCACATACGCTCCACATTTTCTTGTGCAGCAGTTTAAGGGGTATTCATCGCGAGTTTTGCGTGAGGAATTTGCAGAGCTGTGCTCCCGTCTGCCGTCTTTGTGGACGCGTTCGTATTTCTGCGAGTCTGTCGGATATATTTCGGCTGATACCATAATCAGATATATCGAGAATCAGAAAAAACATTGAGGCGCTTTCATCCCACGACTGAAGTCGTGGGCTTTCCCGCGTATCTTTTGTAAATAGTCGATGAAAAAAGATACTTTTTTGCAGTCGGTATAGCTTACATCATGGAGATAGGCAAAGCCGAACGATATGTGATTCTCACACCCGACGGCATTTTCAGTCGGGGATTGCTTGCGGATCTTCATGAGTCATGCCAACTGCTTCTCGAAATAGCGCCGCATTTTGTCTTTGGATATCACGTTCCCCACGCCTCGCGGAGTACTCAGCCACGGCGATTCATTGTGAGTTTTTTCCATGAGGCCTAATGCAGAGAAATTTATATAGGCATTGAATACGTCGTAGAATAAAGCCTCTTCCTCCTCTACCAAGAGGGTGGGAGTTTGGGTTTCGGGGATGATTCCTCCCGCTCCGAATTTCTTGAAATGCTCGTAAACGCAAGGCACGACCGGGCCATACATCCACGCTTCGACCTCTTCAGAAAAAAGCGGAGTGCCGAACGCTGCCAAATGATACCCCTGCTGGTAATAAAGCATTTTTTGCAGCTTCATGTTGGACATGAGCTCCCCTCCGTCATATTCCGTCGCTTTGAGCAACAATTTATTGGCGATGTCTAAAACAGGATAAGTCATAAGTTCAGAATATTAAGGAGTTCTATATAATTCGCAGAAGTAGATATTTATTCTTGTGTTTACAATGCAAATATACGCTATTTTACATATAAATCGCAAAAAATATGCTTTTATTGTGAACCGTATACCGTTTTATTTCTAAAGCACTATCCGGTTCAAAACTTGCAAAGTGTTTGCATTGTGTAATAGCGTAGAAGAAAAAGGCGGGGTTATTAGCCCCGCCGAACACTTAAAAATATTATGAGCATTATTTGCCATACAAGATGGCAAATGCCTTGCGATGGTAGAGATTTACTTCTCCATAGTTCCCATCGAATATCTTTTTGACCTCAAGCCCGTGCTCTGCCGATATAGCTTTCAGAGCTTGCCATGAGACCTTTCGCCAATTTATGCAATGCTCCTTTGCCCAGCGCTTGATCGAGAACCAATCTTTTGCCTCGTCAAGCTGTTGCGTCTTAACTTCGAGCTGGAGTTGGATTTTCTCTTTTGCCTCTACGGCGTCGGCCAACTGCCGTAGTGCTTCCGAATAGGTTTTCGGGAGAGCCATCGTATAGCTACCGGTCTTGCGGATGGAGGGAAGGACTTCGGAGGTTACCCATTTGCGGAATGGTTTGGCATTGGGCTTATTACTTCGGAGAATGAGAGAATATAACCCACTTTCTGTAATGAAAAGCATATTCCCGCCTCGCTCTAACGATTGGTTATACCGTTCGTCCTCATCCACATGATCCGAAATGGCTTTGCTCGGATTGGAGTATCCCAATACATTACAAACATCTGTGGCGGCAAACATCGGTTCGCCATTGACTTCGGTTACTCTCACTTCTCCGAAGCGGTCATTTTGAAAAATCTGTATAGCACTCATATTATAGTTTTATGAGTTCGTGGCAAAGTTGCGAGCGTTCGGCACATTACGCAAGACCTAATCAGATTATTTTTCGAATCTGCAAAAAAAGTATAAAAAAACGGGGATTCAACCCCGCCGAACCGAAATCAAATGAAGACGTATTAAAATTAGCGTGCAGCTATCTTTTTGCATTATAAATGCCACACAAATATCGATATGCTTTGTGATATTTCTTCAATCTGCTCAAATCTTCATTCGTAAGTTTGTCGAGACGTGTAATATCCATATTGTGCTTGAGATCAGCAATCTTAACCTCTAATGCAATGGAATTTTGTGCACATCGTTCAATGTATTCCATGTAACTTTCTTCATTGCGCCGCGACATAGCTTCCACGGCGTCGGCTACGTCTTTGCCAAATAACTCATTCAACCGCTCGTATGTTACCCGACCATCCTCTATAACCTCATGAAGCAAAGCAACTTTATCCCGAATAGGGTCATTATAATAGTATAGTTCCTTGCAAAGATCCAAAACTCGGAGACAATGATATATAATAGGCCGCCCCGATTTATCCTTAGAGGCTCCTAATTGCATTTCGGCGAAACGTGCTACATTTAAGAGTGATTGTGGTAACATAACTTACTTCAAGATAATAAAAAACCGAGGCAGAACCTCGGTCATGAAAAATACGATTCTTATGAAATCGTTATCTGAAATATGTGTCTTTCTCGTACGGAGAGAACAAATCCGAGGCTTTAGCTGCCTCAAGCAATCTGTCCATATCCTCGATATTCAGGCACCCTTTTATCGAAGTCTCCCCGGATGCCAGCTCCTCGGCAAGCAACGACTTGTCGATCATATTCAACTCGTGAGCACCGATAAACGAATCGTACTTGAGAAAGGAGTATTTGTTTCGCTTGATCGGCATCTGCATGTCATAAAAATCCTTTCTGCGCTGCACATAATTGTTGATATTGGAATTTATGAAAAAATAGCCGATAACATGCGTTTCACTTTCCCCTATGATTACGAAGAACTTCGGTTTGGGAGGTGTGGTCGTCTCGAACATCCGATGTAATATCGTACCTCTGCATATACCCTTCATCGGTTCAACTCTTTTACGGCACGAATGTTTTCCGTAACCTCGGCGATGAATTCCTCGTCGGCTCCACTCTCCTGCATGATGTCTTCCACAGCCATCCTGTCGTTCAATGATGTTTTACTCCATGCGAAAGCATGCGATTTCTCCACTATTTCATTCCAAGACAGCTTGCCATATTCAGTCAACGAAGTGTCGAGTTCCGCAACATCTGTTTTCGAAAGATAATACAAATCGGCATCCTGCAACGGTTCGACGTTGTATCTGTTTTTAATTCGAAACATTTTTCTGAACTCACCGATTTGAGGCCATTGATAACCATCCCCTCGAACACCCTTGAAAATGTCATAAATCATGGAAGGAACCGGCCCGTATTCCATAGCCACATACGTATCACCTGTAATAGGACGGCCATACTTAGTCAGATGCTCTCGATCCGCGAAATAGAGCACCTTGAATATTTTGTGAAAATCTTTCCGTTCAAGCCTGTTCGCAACGTACAGAACAGCCTGTAAGGATTTCTCTGGATTGAAAACCGGAGTTGTCATGATTCAGGATCAATATAGTTGTGTATGGCAAATATACGTCATTTATAATAAACTGCAAAAAACATGCTTTTATTGCATTTCACAATACATGAATGTCGTTGCGCCACCCGGATTCGAACCGGGAACAGCAGGACCAAAATCTGACGTGTTGCCATTACACCATAGCGCAATAATATGCGTTCCCTCGTTCGGATACATCCTAAACACAGATAACTGGATATAAAACGCTCTGACAAAGACGGTCCATAAATACCAAGGACTAACCATTTGTCTGTTATTCCCGCCACCGAGGTACTTGCATATAGTCTCAAGCTGCTACTCCGGGCCCGACCACGTCCCGATATACGAAGATCGACACCAAATAGATAGGTTCTTTGGCTACCTCCAGCGCTTCATGCCAAGCAAAAAGGCAAGCAAATAAATATTCATCGGCTCCCTATCGCTTTCAAGGCCGATACGGCTACGACATTCTGTCGCAGGCGTGCGGAGGATGAGAGATTCGAACTCCCGAAACGTCGCCGTCTCCCGAGCCTTCAGGCTATCCTCCGTAAAAAGCTGCCCGGATCTACCACACTCCCACGCCACCACGTAGGGCTTCGATTCGGGCAGGCATCCGCCCGTGGGCCTCACGGATGACGGACGGAAAACTACCAACCAAAAACTTGACATGAAAAAACTCATGCGGACTATTCGCAGGCGTCCGTAACCTGTAAGAAAGAATATTACTATTCAGTCTCAACAAATTCGCCTTTTACAAGCTGATAAAAAACATCCTCTTTAAGCGTAATTCCATCAATTTGGGCGGACTTCACGCACACCGGACTGCCATATTGGTCATACTCGGCAAGAACAATCCAGCTATCTTTCTTCGCTTTGATCTTTGAACCGGGGCCAATGGCAGAAACCACTGCTTTGTATCCGGAAGAACCGATATGGGCCCCGTAGCCTGAGGAACCGATCCGGGCCCCGTTGCCTGAGGAACCGATCCGGGCCCCGTTGCCTGAGGAACCGATCTGTACCCCGTTGCCTGAGGAACCGATCTGGGCTCCGTTGCCTGAGGAACCGATCTGTGCCCCGTAGCCTGAGGAACCGATCCGGGCCCCGTTGCCTGAGGAACCGATATGGGCTCCGTAGCCTGAGGAACCGATCTGTACCCCGTTGCCTGAGGAACCGATCTGTGCCCCGTAGCCTGAGGAACCGATCTGTGCCCCGTAGCCTGAGGAACCGATCTGTGCCACGTTGCCTGAGGAACCGATATGGGCTCCGTCGCCCGAGGAACCGATCTGGGCTCCGTCGCCCGAGGAACCGATCT
>ERZ1643251.4288-NODE-4288-length-12538-cov-6.700473_pt1 | contig 12538 bp, 12 predicted proteins | sample MGYA00579261_ERZ1643251 | MGnify/ENA primary metagenome ERZ1643251 (study PRJEB29033, sample SAMEA4952267) | chicken gut metagenome | biome: Broiler Chicken; feature: Gastrointestinal Tract; material: Caecum | place: Ireland | collected 2018 | study: Broiler... | reverse complement strand
GCACCGGCGGCAATGCCCTTGTAGTTCTCTTCCTTGGCGGAGAGAACCAGGATGTTCTTGCCCTGGAGAGCCTCGGAGACCTTGGCAAAGAGGTCGGCGTCCTTCTCGGCGTTCTTGCAGCCGGCCACCACGATGGGCTTGTCAACCACTTCGGCCACAGCCTTGGCCTCGGCCACGCAGTCCTCCACGGACTTGTTGGCGCCGTTGGGGTCCGCCAGATCAAAACGGATGCAGACGAAATCCACATGCTCCAGGGAAGCAGCCTTGGCAGCCCGCTGAGCCAGGGTGTCGCAGCCAGCGTAGAAGGCCTTCAGGCCCTCGCAGGGCTGCTCGGGATCATCGGAGACATCGATGCCGATGCGGGGGGCATTGGCGATGGGGGCGTCGAAGGTGTAGAGATTGTAGACGTTCTGGCCGCCCAGGGTGACGGCCTTGTCGCCGGTACCCAGCGTCAGCTCATTGATCTTGGCGCCGAATACCTGGGGCTTTTTGACAAACGGCATATTGGTATACTCCCTTCATGATGTTTGTGTTTGTCTGTATGAAGCGCGGGGGGAATAAGCGGCCCCTTACAGGGCCAGCTGGTCGAAGATGCGGTGGACGGCCTGCTTGACGGGGCTGTCGGCAGGCACGGTGACGCTGGGCTTGCCCTCAGCGTCGTACTCATAGACGGTGTCATCGTGGGGCACCACGCCCATGAGATGGAGGCCGTACTTGTCGATCTCCTCCCGGACGCCGTCATTGAGCTGGCCGCCGGGGGCCCGGTTGATAATAAGGCCTACCTCCTTGGCGCCCAGCTTCAGCTCGTCGATCATCTGGGAGAGACGGCCGGCGGCCTGTACGCCCCGGCGGGAGCAGTCGCTCACCAGAAGAATGGTGTCCACCTTGGGCAGAATGCCCCGGCTGAGATGCTCCAGGCCCGCTTCATTGTCCACGACAATATAGCGGTAGTTCTGGGCATACTTGGCCACCTGGGTGGAGAGCAGGCCGTTAACGAAGCAGTAGCAGCCCTTGCCCTGGGTGCGGCCCATGACCAGCAGGTCATAGTCGTCAGCCTCGGTGAGGGCGTCGCTGAACTGCATTTCAGCGTAGTCCGCTTTGCTCATTCCCGGAGGGATGGGGCTTTTGGCGGCCATTTCCGCCTGGGCGATCTCTTCACGGATCTCACCCAGCGTATTCTGGACCTCCACGCCCAGCACCTCGTTGAGGTTGGAATTGGCGTCGGCATCCACGGCCAGGACAGGACCGTTCTTCTTCTGGCAGAGGTACTCAATGAGCATGCCGCAGATGGTGGTCTTGCCTACGCCGCCCTTGCCGGCCAGCGCGATGGTTTGTGCCATAGTGAAATGTCTCCTTTTCTGGGGGTTCCCGGCGGGTGGGGCGCCGATGGGGTCAGGGCGCGGGAGAATACCGGCCCTGCGGGACAAACTTTGCCAGGCCGGGGGAAAACCTGCCCCCCGGCCCGGCAGGAATCATCAGATGAGGTCGATGAGGCCGGCTTCCTTGGCAATCCGGGCCACGTCGTCATACTTGTTGAGGGCGTAGAGGTGGATGCCGTCGATGCCGCAGGCGCGGTACTCGTCGATCTGGTTAATGGTGTACTCGATACCGGCCTCCTTGAAATCAGCCTTCTTCTGGGCGGCAGCGGCGTCGAAGGGCTCCTTGTCGAAGGGGTTGGGGAAGATCCAGTGCTTGGAAATAATCTCGCACAGGGCGCGGGGCATGACGCAGCCGTTGCGGCTGAGGGCCATGTTGATGGTAGCGGCCTGGTCCAGAATGGGCATGATACCCACGTCTACGGGCATCCAGATGCCGGCGTCACGGATGGCGTCCAGCCAGTAGCGGAACTGGTCCATGTCCCAGCACAGCTGAGTCATAATGTAGTCAGCGCCGTTATCCTGCTTCTGCTTGAGGAAGGCAATGTCAGCCTCCAGGCTGCGGCAGGCGATGTGGCCCTCGGGGGAGCCAGCCACGGCGATGCAGAACTTGTCGCCAAACTCCTGGCGGACAAACTTCACCAGCTCAGTGGCATAGTGCAGGTCGCCGCCGGTGCCGGTCCAGCCGAAGGGCAGGTCGCCGCGCAGAGCCAGCATGTGGTTGATGCCGTTATCCAGGTAGGTCTGGAGCTGGTCACGGATGCCGTCCTTGGTGTTGCCGATGCAGGTAAAGTGGGTGACGGGGGTGCACTTGCCGTCCTTCTGGATCTTGTCCAGCACCTCCAGGTTCTTGCCCACGTTGGTGCCGCCGGCGCCGTAGGTGCAGGAGATATAGTCGGGATTCAGGGTGTACAGCTTTTCCAGCACGCCGCCCTCGCCGCAGAGCTTCTCCATGCCCACGTCGGTCTTGGGGGGAAAGACCTCAAAGGAAAAGGCAGCTCTCTCTTCAAAGATTTCAGAAACGCGCATAGTCTGATCCTCCATATTATTGTTATGGTTATTTGAATAAGCGGCACCGCCGCTTTGGGGCTGCAAAGTAATTCCCGGCGGGTAAGGCCGGGCGAGGCGGAAGCTTTCCGCCGGGGAAATCAGGGCGGATTCATTCCGTCCGAGGAAGTGCAAAGGGGAGGGTTCCCGTTTGACCGCAGGTCAACCGCCGGGAGTCCGGCGCAACAAGCATTTTTCCGGAGGAAAAATCTTGCCGCAGGGCGGATTCACTCCGCCCGAGGAAGTGAAATAGGAAGGGTTCTCGTTTGACCGCAGGTCAAATGGGACTAAAGGAGTACCGCTTACGCAGGCCGGCGGTATTGGTATGGTAGATCACCGTGCCGTCGGAGAGCTCCTCCTTCTCAATTTCCGCCCGGGGTTCCAGGCTGCGGATATAGGCGTCGGTGTCCGCCACCGCCACCTCCTGAAAAGCCACGTCCCGCATCTGGTTGTTGCTGCACTGATTGAAGATCTCACAGCAAAGCTCATATTCCCGCATGGGCCGGGCCTCCTTATTCGGCGGCCACGATCACCGTACCGGCGGTGAGGTCTGCGGACACCAGGTGGCCGGTAATGGTGGTTACCGCCCCCATCACGTCCACAAAGGTGAGCTTGTCCCCGTCGGCCTTAATGGTGGCCACATAACGGCAGAGGATGTTGTCATCCTGCTTCTCATTTTTATAAATAGTGGAAAGACACATGGAAAACGCTCCTTTTGGATATTACTGCTTCTTCAGCAGCTCCAGGGCGGCGGAAAGATACCCATTGCCCTGGTCGAAGGACTCCACGGCGTGGAGCAGCTGATGCTCGACTTCGCCGGAGAACTGGCCCGCCAGGTCGCTGAGTTCAGCGGCGTGGTGGATATTGTGATCGAGCATGTACTGCAGCAGGGCCACGGCCTGTTCGCCGCTGACCGCCTCGCCATGGGTATGGCTGTGGCTGTGGGTGTGCTCGTGGGTATGCTCATGGCCGTTTACGTCATGCTCGTGGTCAAAATGTCCCATACAGACTCCTCCAAACTAATTGACATAAATTTAACCAAGTACACTATACCGCAATTTTGTCAAGTTTGCAAGGGATAGAGGCAGATTATTTCGAGATTTTTTCGGGCCTTTAACGATGCCACGGCCGGGGTGGTTTTCCGCAAGGCAAAAAGCCGGCGCCGCCGGCCCTGTGGGGGCTGGCGGCGCCGGAAAAAGCAGCAGGATAAGAAAGGAAAAAAGCCAGGGAAAAGGGCTGTCAATACGGGGAATTTCAGTCCACCCGGGGCAGCTGGCTGAGAGAAGCGGCAATGTCCTCATCACTGGGGATGTAGTCGCTCATCTGGCCATCGTTGTACTTCTGATAGGCATAGAGATCAAAGTAGCCGGTGCCGGTAAGGCCAAAGAGAATGGTTTTCTCCTCGCCGGTTTCCTTGCACTTCAGGGCCTCGTCAATGGCCACCCGGATGGCGTGGCTGCTCTCCGGGGCGGGGAGGATGCCCTCCACCCGGGCGAAGGCTTCGGCGGCGGCAAAGACCTGGGTCTGCTCCACGCTGACGGCCTCCATATAGCCGTCATGATAGAGCTGGCTGAGGGTGGAGCTCATGCCATGGTAGCGCAGGCCGCCGGCATGGTTGGCAGAGGGGATGAAGCCGGAGCCCAGGGTGTACATCTTGGCCAGAGGGCACACCGCGCCGGTGTCGCAGAAATCATAGGCATACTTGCCTCGGGTCAGGCTGGGGCAGGAGGCAGGCTCCACGGCAATAAAGCGGTAATCCGCCTCACCCCGGAGCTTCTCACCCATGAAGGGGGCGATAAGACCACCCAAGTTGCTGCCGCCGCCGGCGCAGCCGATGATGATATCAGGCTTCACGCCATATTTGTCCAGGGCGGTTTTGGCTTCCAGGCCGATGATGCTCTGGTGGAGCACTACCTGGTTGAGGACGCTGCCCAGCACATACCGGTAACCGGGGGTAGAGGTGGCCACCTCCACCGCTTCGCTGATGGCGCAGCCCAGGGAGCCGGTGGTGCCGGGATGCTCCTGAAGGATCTTGCGACCTACGGCGGTGGTTTCAGAGGGGGAGGGGGTGACGCTGGCGCCGTAGGTCCGCATGACCTCCCGGCGGAAGGGCTTCTGCTCATAGGAGCACTTTACCATGTAGACCCGGCAGTCCAGGCCCAGGTAGCCGCAAGCCATGGACAGAGCCGTGCCCCACTGGCCGGCGCCGGTTTCCGTGGTGACTCCCTTGAGGCCCTGGTGCTTGGCGTAATAGGCCTGGGCAATGGCGCTGTTGAGCTTGTGGGAGCCGGAGGTGTTGTTGCCTTCAAACTTATAGTAGATCTTGGCAGGGGTTTGCAGCTTTTCCTCCAGGCAGTAGGCCCGGACCAGGGGGGAGGGACGGTACATTTTATAAAAGTCCCGGATCTCCTGAGGGATCTCAAAGAAGGGGGTGGTGTCGTCCAGCTCCTGCTTGACCAGCTCGGAGCAGAACACTCCTTCCAGCTCCTGGGCCGTCATGGGCTGGAGGGTAGCGGGATTCAGCAGGGGGGCCGGCTTGTTTTTCATGTCGGCCCGGAGGTTGTACCAGGCTTTGGGCATCTCGTCCTCGGACAGATAGATCTTGTAGGGGATCTTGTTTTCGCTCATGGTGGTTTCTCCTTTCAAAACATCGGTTCCGGGACAAAAGAAAAACGCCTCTGTCCCTAGCTTCTTTGCTGGGACAGAAGCGATGAGCTTCTGCGGTGCCACCCGGCTTGGCGCGTATAGCGCCCCCTTTGCGCGCACTGACATGCGCCGGCTTTGATAACGGAGGTCCCCTCCGGCTCACCTACTTGCCTTGCGGCGTTGGGTTTGCCCTCGAAAGCCCATTGGGCCCCGCCCTCCCTGCCGCCATCCCACCACCGGCGGCTCTCTGAAAGGTACCTGCGAGGCTTACTCACACTTTCTCAACGGTTTGGATGGGGGTACTATATCACTTTAATGAACTGATGTCAAGGGGGATTTTGCGCCTGAACCGCCGTGAGCCGGCCCTGCGGCCCGGCCTGGAAGATTCTTGGAAAAATTTTTACCATACCCCTTGACAAATTGGTTAGCATGTGCTAACTTATGTAGCGAATTAGATATAACTAACCGAGCTGCTTCGGCAGCGGGAAAGGAGGCGCGCTGTGATGCCGTTGACAATGGCCACACCGGGCGAGGTCAATCTCATCAAAAAAGTAGGAGGCAAGGCGGAAACCCGCCTGTTCCTGGAAAACCTGGGATTCATTCCCGGGGGTCAGGTGTCCGTGATCACCCGCATCGGCGGGAATGTAATTGTGGAAATCAAGGGCGCCCGGGTAGCGGTAAACCGCGATATGGCCGCCAAAATTATGGTGTGAACGGCAGTGGCTGCCGTTGAAATTAGCGGGGAAGAGCGGACAGCTCCGCCCCGGTGGAAGGAGAGAGTCATGCAGACTTTGAGAACAGCGAAAATCGGCTCCACGGTAAAAGTGGTGAAGCTCCATGGGGAAGGCGCGGTGAAGCGCCGCATCATGGATATGGGGATCACCAAGGGCGTGGACATCACCATCCGCAAGGTGGCGCCTCTGGGGGATCCGGTGGAGATTACTGTGCGGGGCTATGAACTGTCCCTGCGCAAGGCGGACGCGGACATGGTGGAAGTGGGATAACAAATGCTCCGGGCGATGCCCGGTTCTTTCAGCCTCGAAAGTTAGCTTACGCTAACCTCCAGGCAGAGAAAACCAATGACGGCAAGGCCGTCAAAGGACTGTATTGATTTGGGAGGGATTGTGCCATGAATATGAAAATCGCTCTTGCAGGCAACCCCAATACCGGCAAGACGACGCTGTTTAACGCCCTGACGGGCACCAACCAGTATGTGGGCAACTGGCCCGGCGTAACGGTGGAGAAGAAGGAAGGCGGCCTCAAGGGCCACAAGGATGTGACGGTGGTGGATCTGCCGGGCATCTACTCCCTGAGCCCCTATACCCTGGAGGAGGTGGTGGCCCGCAACTACCTGATTCAGGAGCGGCCCGACGCCATCCTGAATATCATCGACGGCACCAACCTGGAGCGCAACCTCTATCTCACCACCCAGCTTATGGAGCTGGGGCTGCCGGTGGTGGTGGCGGTGAACATGATGGATGTGGTCCGCCGCAGCGGCGACAAGCTGGACACCAAAAAGCTTTCGGACATCCTGGGCTGCCCAGTAGTGGAGATCTCCGCCCTGAAGGGCGACGGCGTCAAGGATGCGGCGGAAGCGGCGGTAAAGGCTGCCGGCGGTACCGGGTCCATGCCCCTCCACCGCTTTTCCGGCACGGTGGAGCACGCCCTGGCCCACATCGAGGAGCTGGTGCTCCACAAGCTGCCGGAGGAGCAGCAGCGCTGGTATGCCATCAAGCTCTTTGAGCGGGATGACAAGGTGACAGAGCAGCTGGGTCTGGAGAAGGCCCTGGTGGATCACATTGAGCAGGACATTCGCTCCTGCGAGGAGGAGCTGGATGACGATGCGGAGAGCATCATCACCGCCGAACGCTATAACTGGATCGGCTCCATTATCCACCGCTGCTATACCCGCAGGCACCAGGGAAAACTCTCTGCTTCCGATAAAATCGACAAGATCGTTACCAACCGTATCCTTGCTCTGCCCATCTTTGTGGTGGTTATGGGCCTGGTGTATGCCATCTCCATGGGCAGCTGGCCCATCTCCATTGGTACCAGAGCCACCGACTGGGCCAACGACGTACTCTTCGGAGAAATTGTCCCCGGTTGGTTTGACGCCCTTCTGGGGGCGCTGCATGTGGCGGAGGGCAGCTGGGTCTATGCTTTGATCCAGGACGGTATCGTGGCCGGCGTAGGCGCGGTGCTGGGCTTTGTACCCCAGATGCTGGTGCTGTTTTTATTGCTGTGTATCCTGGAGGACGTGGGTTATATGGCCCGCATCGCCTTCATTATGGACCGGATCTTCCGGCGCTTTGGCCTCAGCGGCAAAAGCTTTATTCCCATGCTGGTGGCCACCGGCTGCGGTGTCCCCGGCATCATGGCCTCCCGGACCATTGAGCAGGACCGGGACCGGAAAATGACCGTTATGACCACTGGCTTCATCCCCTGTGGAGCCAAGATGCCCATCGTGGGCCTGTTTGCCGGCGCCCTCTTCGGCAACGCCTGGTGGGTAGCCACCTCCGCCTACTTTATCGGCGTGGCGGCTGTGATCATTTCCGGCGTGATGCTCAAGAAGTTCCGGATGTTTGCCGGGGAGCCCGCTCCCTTTGTCATGGAGCTGCCCGCCTATCATGTCCCGGCGGTGGGCAACGTCCTCCGGGGTACCTGGGAGCGGGGCTGGTCCTTCATCAAACGGGCCGGCACAGTGATCCTGCTGAGCTCCATCGTGCTGTGGTTCCTTCAGGGCTATGGCGTGGTGGATGGCGTGTTCCAGGCGGTGGAGGACAACAACCACTCCCTGCTGGCCTCCATCGGCAACGCCGTGGCCTGGATCTTCTACCCCCTGGGCTGGGCCGGGGACTGGGCCTGGAAGGCGGCGGTGGCCACGGTGACGGGCCTCATCGCCAAGGAGGAGGTGGTCTCCACCTTCGCCGTGCTCTACCAGTATTTCGGGGAGGAGCTGGGGGATAACGGCGAGGCCATCTGGGCCCTGGTGGCGGCGGATTTCACCGCCCTCTCCGCTTACTCCTTCATGATCTTCAATCTCTTGTGCGCCCCCTGCTTCGCGGCCATGGGCGCCATCAAGCGGGAGATGAACAACCCCAAGTGGACCCTGGGGGCTATCGGCTACATGTGCGGCTTCGCCTATGTGGTTGCCCTCATCGTCTATCAGCTCGGCGGCCTCATCGCCGGCCAGGTGGCCTTCAGCCTCTGGAGCGTGGTGGCCATCGCCCTGCTGGCGGGCATCCTGTACCTGGTATTCCGGCCCTACCGGGAGAGCACCACCCTCCGGACCGGCGGCCGCTCCGCGGCCCGGGTGTGATCCCCTTTTGAAAGGAGCCTGATCCCATGCTGACATTCCTGTCCCAGCACGGCGGGGAGATCGTGGTCTGCCTGGTGCTGCTGCTGATCGTGGCCGCCATTATCCTGCGGATGGTCAAGGACCGCCGCAGCGGGAAAGGGGGATGCAGCTGCGGCGGCGGCTGCGGCGGCTGCCCCAACGCCGGGGCCTGCCATCCCAAGACGCATGAAAAGTAGGGCCCGCCCCTTTGGCGGTCCCTGCCGCCGGAGCGGCCCGCCCCCTGGGGGACGGTTCCTCTCCGCCCCGGCGGCTTTGCCGGGCCCTTTAAGGGCCCCTGACCAAGTGTTCGATCGCTTCTCCTGCGATTTGACAGCCATACCTGAATTGTTCCCAAGGCAAGAGCCCCGGACTTTGGTCCGGGGCCCTTGTCCTATTTCGGGCCGGGTTTCGGCGGCAAAGAGAGTCTAGAGGGATACTGTCCAAAAATGGCGAAAAAGTTTATTGAAAACTGTAAAAAATACTGTTTATAGAACAAATCTATACAGGTTTCCTTGGGATTGCCTTGACGGGAAAGGAGAAAAGGAGTATGTTAAGAATATATCAAACAACCGCATAAAGAAAGATGCGGACGCGGACTTTGGGCCGGGCCAGCCTTTTCGAAAGAAGGGGGTGCCTTGGCTGAAGCAGGGCGTCCGCCCTCTGGAGAATCCCAGCGACGGGGGCCGAAGGTGTAAGGCGCGAAAGCGGCGCCGATCTCTCAGGCAAAAGGACAGAGTGGAGCGCGGAGCGGAAGGCGAAGCTTTCTGCGGGGCGCTTTGCCAGGTCGGACCCGGACGCCGGGGCCGGCTTTTTTTATGCGTGCAACGGTTTGTCCATGGCATGGGAGGAGGTGACTGGGGAGCGCAGCCGCAGAAAGGATCCGGGAGAGAGCCGGATCTGAAAAGGACGCCCCTTTCAGGGGAGAGAAAGGAATGGAAAATAAAAAATGGAACAGATTATGAATCAGCTGGCGGACATCGTCAGTGTTGCCAGCGATTTTGTATGGAACAGCGTGCTGCTGTATGTGCTGGTGTTTACCGGTATTTTGTTTACCATCCGCCTGGGCTTCATTCAGGTGCGCAAGTTCGGCGCCGGCTGGCGCCAGATGTTCGGCAGCTTCAGCCTCTCCGGCAAGAAGGTGGGCAAGGACGGCATGAGCTCCTTCCAGGCCGCCGCTACCTCCATTGCCGCCCAGGTGGGTACCGGCAATATCGTGGGCTGCTGCACGGCCCTGCTCTCCGGCGGCCCCGGCGCCATTTTCTGGATGTGGCTGGCTGCCTTCTTCGGCATGGCCACCATCTACGGCGAGGCGGTGCTGGCCCAGAAGTATAAGACCCGCGACGACCAGGGCCAGGTCATCGGCGGCCCTGTGTATTACATCCGGGCCCGGTTCCAGGGCGGCTTCGGCAAGTTCCTGGCGGGCTTCTTCTCCGTGGCCATCATCCTGGCCCTGGGCTTCATGGGCAACATGGTCCAGGCCAACTCCATCAGCGGTGCCTTCAACACTGCCTTCCATGTGCCCAAGCTGGTTACCGGCGTGGTGCTGGCTGTGGTAGCCGCCTTCATTTTCCTGGGCGGCGTCAAGCGCATTGCCTCCGTTACCGAGAAGCTGGTGCCCATCATGGCGGTGTGCTACCTGGTGGGAGCCCTCATCGTGATCTTCGCCAATGTGGGCGCCCTTCCCGAGGCCTTCCGGATGATCTTTGTGGGAGCCTTTACCCCGGAGGCTGTTCTGGGCGGCGCTGTGGGTATCGGCATCCAGCAGGCCATGCGCTACGGCGTGGCCCGAGGCCTGTTCTCCAATGAGGCCGGTATGGGTTCTACCCCCCATGCCCATGCCATGGCCAATGTGAAGCGCCCCGAGGATCAGGGCCATATCGCCATGGTCTGCGTGTTCATCGATACCTTCGTGGTGCTGACCCTCACCGCTCTGGTGGTCCTCACCAGCGACGTGTTCGACGTGAGCGATCTGGCTGGCGTCAAGGCCAACATCGGCGCTGACGCTCTGGCCCAGGCCGCCTTCAGCAATGTCTTCGGCAATGTGGGCAACATGTTTGTGGCCATCTGCCTGCTGTTCTTCGCCTTCTCCACCATCGTGGGCTGGTACTTCTTCGGCCAGCAGAACGTGAAGTACCTCTTCGGCAGCAAGGCGGTGGGCGTCTACTCCGTCATCGTGGTGGCCTGCATTGTGGTGGGCTCCGCTCTGAAAGTGGATCTGGTGTGGAACCTGTCCGACTTCTTTAACGGCCTCATGGCTCTGCCCAACCTCATTGCCCTGCTGGCCCTGTCCGGCGTGGTGGTGAAGATTGCCCGGGGCGAGGACGAAAGCAGTCAGCTGCGTAAGTAAGGCTTTTCCGCCGGAGAAGAAGTTCTCCGGGCAGCGCGGAAGCGTGTAAAACAAACCCCGGCGCGGGATTCTTCCCGCGCCGGGGTTTTGCGTTCTCTGCCAATGTTTTTGCGTTTCTTGCCGGGACTTTGTGCCCTCTGTCGGGGCTGCGTTCTCTCTGCCGGGGGCTGTGTCCCCTGACGGAAGGGCGGAGAGACAAGCAGCCGCTTTGTTAGCGCAGGTCCTCCAGTCCGCCGCCGCAGAAGGAGAAAAAGTACTGGTAATAGGGCACCAGGAAGGCAAAGCCCTTCACCATGGCCTCCGGCAGCTGAGCTGAACAGAGCAGGTCGTCAAAGGGCCTGTCACAGCCAATGGAAATATTTTTCTTGCTGTACCAGGGCTGGAGAAGGGGGGAGGGGGCGGTTTTTGGCCGGGCGTACTCCTGGCCCTGAAGCTGGAAGTCGCTCTGGCGGCTGAGCTTCCGGGCCAGCTTTTCCAGCCGCTGGGGGTTCTCGTCCATGTCCCGGCGCATGGCGGCCATCATGGCGGGGGTGGCGCACCAAAAGCCCACGCCGTGGCTCCAGCCCTCCGGGGACACCTCGAACCAGAACACAGGGTAGCCGCCGCCGTCGCTGTCCGCCTGAGGAGGCCGCAGGGTAAACCACAGGTGGTCCTTGTAGGGCCCCCGGCCGTGGAGGCGGCGGGCATCCCGGTAGATCCGGGAGACATGGAGGTTCATGGGCAGCTTGGGAAACTGCTGGGCAAAGAGCTCCTGGACCTGAGCGCCCAGCTCCAGGGTAGGCCGGTAAAGGCAGCGCAGGTACGTCTCCTTGTGCTCATTGAACCAGCCGCGATCATTATTGAAGCGGATGCCCCAGAGAAAGTCCAGGGTCTCGCCGCTGTATCCGGTAAACATGGTATGGCTCCTCTCGCAATGGGATTGACGGTTATCATCATATCCGCCGCCGACGGCCTTGTCAAGGGACGGCGACAGGTCTGCTGTTCTTCCCCAAGGCTGGATGCCGGGCAGATAAGGGGGAGGGAGACTGCTGCCGGATCCCCGGGACCATTCCTGGCAAAACCCGGCAAACCCTTGCAAACAGGGGACTTTCCCAACGGTCGAGTGGGAAATCGGGGCAAATTGATTGACTTGGGCCCGCCGGAGGTATATGGTGGAGCCGACCTGCAGGACTTTGACAAGCGAGGAGCGGAGTACATGGAGAGCAAAAAACATTTTGGAGAATATATTTGCCGGCGGCGCAAGGAGCTGGGGCTCACCCAACGGGAGTTTGCCGACAAGCTGTATGTGACGGAATCAGCAGTGAGCAAGTGGGAGCGGGGACTGAGCTATCCCGACGTGACACTGCTGCGGGACATCTGTGCGGTGCTGGATGTCAGTGAGCATGAACTGCTGACGGCCAGCGTGGATACAGAGCGGCGCACCGCCGAGCGTTTGGCGGAAAAGTATCTGCGGCTGACCAAAACCTACCGGGTGGCCCAGTATATCCTCTATGGCGCCACCCTTTTGGGCCTGGCCATCGGAAACCTGGCAAGCGAGGGTACCCTCAGCTGGTTTTGGATTGCTGTGGCGGCGGTGCTGCTGGCGGCGTCTCTGACGTTGGTGCCGGCTTTGGTGGGGTTGAGGCAGGAGCTGGTGCCCTATCGGATCAGTATTTCTCTGGGGAGTGCCCTGGCGTCCCTGGAACTGCTTTTGCTGCTTTGCTGTCTGTACAGCGGCGGGGACTGGTTCCCCATGGCAGCAATGAGCGTGCTGTTTGGCCTGAGTTTTTTCATCCTGCCGGTGCT
>ERZ1643251.4286-NODE-4286-length-12544-cov-28.548403_pt1 | contig 12544 bp, 14 predicted proteins | sample MGYA00579261_ERZ1643251 | MGnify/ENA primary metagenome ERZ1643251 (study PRJEB29033, sample SAMEA4952267) | chicken gut metagenome | biome: Broiler Chicken; feature: Gastrointestinal Tract; material: Caecum | place: Ireland | collected 2018 | study: Broiler... | reverse complement strand
ATTTCATTATAATTCATTGGTACATATTCATACATTTTACTACCTCCATTTTATCTTATGAATCTTAAAACAATTTGAAAATGACAAACATATATATACATAATTATAAATTTTGGAATTTAAAAAAAAGCGATATTTAATCGCCTATTTTATTATTAAAATCTGACCTATACTTAACAAATTGCTTGTTAAATTATTTAACCTCTTTAATTCATCTACTGTTGTATTAAATTTTCTAGCAATGGAGTATAAATTATCTCCACTTTTTACAACATAAGTAGTTTCTGTTATAGAAGTAGTAGGAATTTTTAACACTTGACCTATACTTAATAAGTTACTTGTTAAATTGTTTTCTTTTTTAATAGCATCTACTGTAACATCATAATTTTTAGCAATGGAATATAAACTATCTCCACTTTTTACTGTATATGTAATTGTATTACTAGATTCTCCTTGATTACTATTAGGTACTTTTAATACTTGACCTACAGATAAAATATCACTTGTTAAATTATTTATATTTTTTAATTCAGATACCGTTGTTCCTAACTTGTTTGCTATTCCATATAATGTATCCCCAGATACATTTTTTATGTAACATTTTTAAATGTAAATATAATATCTATCGTTTTGTCCTGATAGATATAAATTTTTTCAACCAAATTTATTATCAATTCCCTAGTTGGATTTTCTAATGATAAAAATTCATCAATATATTTTTCTATCATTTTATTATCTATTTTATTGGATTCACTATTTTCATTTTTAAGATTATCAATACTTGATTTATTATTTTCTATTTCATGCTTTAGATTTTCACTAACTCTTATATATTGTTCTTCATCAATAATACCCTTTAACATATTCATATAATTTTTATCCAAAGTTTCAGTTAATTTATTATTTGCAAATTCTAAACTTTCTATTTGCTTTTTTATTTTTAAAGTATTATCTATGGGGCTTATATTACCAATACATTCTTTTACCTTATTTCTATCTAAATACTTTTTGCAAACTCCTTTTATATTATCTAAAATAATCCTTTCTAGATTTTCATAATTGTTTGTATGAGTTGTGCAAACATGATATTTAGAATATGTTCTGTAATAATCACAAGTGGTATAACTTCTACCTGTTTTATTTTGGTATCTAATTGTTATTCTGTGTTTACAATCTCCACAATATAAAAGTCCATCTAATAAATAAAATCTTTTTTTATCAGGTCTTTTAACATTTTTAGGTAGTAAAGTTTGTACATAATTAAATTTATCTCTATCAATAATTGCCTCATGGGTATTCTCAACTATAATATAGTCATTGGGGTTATTTTTAACCGTCTTTTTAAGTTTATAATTAATCTTTTTAGTTTTACCTTGAACTGTATCTCCTACATATATCTGATTAGTAAGTATTGCTTTTACAGTAGTATCAACCCATACACCATATTCTTGGCTTATACAATTTGTATTTATGCACTTTGTATTCCACACATAATTGTAATAAGATGCTGGAGTTTTAATTTTTCTTTCTGTAAGATATTGTGCTATATAATGGTAAGTATTACCTTTTAGTGCTAAATCAAATATCAATTTAACGGTATCTGCTTGTTCAACATTCACTACTAAATGATTTTTATTTGTTGGATCTTTCATATAACCAAAAGGACATTTACCAGATACATATAATCCTTCTTTCATTCTAGAATGTAAACTGGTTTTAACTTTTTTAGAAATATCTTTAGCATACATATCATTCATTATAGCTTTAAAAGGTGCTATGTCATTATTAGTATTATCTATAAATGTGTCTATACCATCATTAATAGCAATATACCTAACATTTTTATTTGGAAAATACTTTTCTATTAATTCACCTGTACCAATATAATCTCTACCTAATCTAGACATGTCTTTGGTAATAATCATATTGATTTTACCAAGTTCAATATCTTTCATCATTTTTTTGAATGCTGGTCTATCAAAATTAGTTCCTGAAAATCCATCATCAACATATTCATCTACTACTATGTAATTATTTTCTTTAACATATTGTTTTAGTAAACTTCTTTGACTAATAACACTATCAGATTCTATATTTCCATCATCTCTTGATAATCTTATATATAATCCTACTTTAAAACTACTATTCCCAATCATTAATTATTTCTCCTTTCCTTTTGGGAATAATGAGTATGATTGAATGGTAGCTCTAAATTTAAAATATTACAAGTCTTATTAATCTTTTTTTGTAATTCAATTTTTAATACTTCAGTTATTGTTTCGTTTAAAGATTTTCCATTTTCTTTAAACTTTAAATTAACTTTGTATTCAACCATAGAGTTTATTACCTCCATTTAAACCTATGGCATTAACTTTAATTTTAGTAATATTATTTGGTATGCATATTACATACTCAAAAATATTACTTAACTTCATATTCCTCCATTATATTTTTCATAAGCATCATCTCCTTTTGCATGGATGATACCTCTTTAAAATATGGGAGTCAAGTTATATTTTTATTGTTAATTTTTTATATTATCCTAAAATTCAAAAAAATTAATTAATTACTGATTAGCAGGATAAGAAGATGGTGCATATACACTCGCTTTTCCTTATAAAATAAGGGTTCATATATGCACCATTCTTATTTCGTACTTACGAAATTCATCCTAATTTGTAGGATGATATATAGGATAAACCTAATAATAAGAATAATTTATAGCACAAAAAATCATCCTAATTTCTAGTTTTCACTAAATTTTATAAGATGATTAAATTTATTTTTTTACAATTTCGTTTTCTAACTTTGCATCATAATAACTAAACATTTTCTGAATTATATCATCTCCATATTGACTAATCTTTGAAAAATCAGACATTAAACCTTTAAATTGTTCAACACTTAACATCTCTGATAAATACTTTATAGATAAATAACTTAGGTCATAGCCATTATAAGCTTCATTAATAAAAGAATTCCCATGTTCTAAGCTATTCAACTGAGGGATTACTTTTGTTTCTTCTCTTACTTTCAAATAAAATTCTTTAAAAATGCCGTCGTCATTCAACGAATCTTTTTCTCCCGACATAAATTGTGCCATGCCTTCATCATACCAAACTATTCTTTTTGAATAATCATTATTTAATATATATTGCATATACAAAATATGAAACAACTCATGACTAGCAGTATATAACCTTTTTAACTGAAATTTAGGATTTACACATGCATTAACCATTCCATTATCATAAGTTCCTCTAGCATATTCAGGTAATGAATCTCTTTCACCTCTAATTTCATATATAAATTCTCTAAACTCTTCTACAGTATCAAAGTAATTAACAACTATCTGTTCACTAATAGGTGATTCAAAAAACAATCTGTATTCAATTATCTTTTTATCAAGTAATTGGATAGTTGCTTCTGCTAATTTTTCTAAACTCTGTGAATAATTTATTTTACACAAATTCGTTTTTAAAACTTTTCTCACTATTATCACCAACCTATTATTTATTGATTTCTTCTATTTCTTTATTTAGTATTTCTAAGTAATCTTGTTCGGCAATAGTTAAATGCTTTTGCATATATTTATCATATTCTTCATGTGCTTTTTTTAACGCTTCTTCATGTGATATTTTTCCGTTATCTTTTAAAATATCTTTTCTTGTCATCTTTAAAAATGAATCTAACTCATTAACCCAATCTTTCATTGTCATGGGATGTCTATCTAAAGCATTAATTTCTGCAATATCCAAATAAGCTGATACCATTCTATTTAGAGTATTAAGCTCTTCCTCAGTTAAATAGTTTTTAGCAATTTCAGTTTCACTTTTTGTTGGATAATTACCTTTAAAATTAGTAAGTCCTAAATTTTCTTTATTAGAATCAACTCGTGTAAATATTACCTCGGCTGCTGTGTTGCCATGTGTAGCATAATGCATTTTGTTTTGTACAGTTTTGAAAAAGTCTATTGATAAATTATCTTTAGGATTGTAATCAATTGAAGTCGCATAAATATCCAACACTTTTCTCCAAAATATTTTTTCAGAAGATCTAATATCACGAATTCTAGCTAATAATTCTTCAAAGTAAGGACTACCTCCATTATTTCTTAATCTCTCATCATTTAAGGCAAAACCTTTAACCATGTATTCTTTTAAAACTCTAGTTGCCCATATTCTAAATTCAGTTGCTTTTTTAGAGTTTATTCTATAACCTACAGCAATGATAGCATCTAAATTATAGTGTAAAACATTGTAATTTTTGCCATCACTGGCAGTTGTTAAGAATTTCTTAACAACTGAATCTTTTTCTAACTCACCTTCATCAAAAATATTTTTTAGGTGTATTGAAATATTATTTTTAGTTGTATCATAAAGATTAGCCATTACATCTTGACTCATCCAAATATCTTCATTTTGTACATTAACATCAACTTTTACATTACCATCTTTTGATATATATATAATTATATTGTTTTTCAAGATTTCACCAACTTTCTATTTTTCTATTAATTCATAAAACCTTTGTTTATTTTTAGGGCTTAAAACATTCATTATTTCTTCTTTAAATGCTCGTTTACTCCTATAATTAGGATACATTTCCTTTAACATATCAAAGATAAAATCATCAGAATTATCAAGTTCTTTCATTTTTCTAATATAGAGACATAATTCTTGATACCATTTTCTATCTAATACTCTTTTTGACTCTTCAATTATTTGCGGTTTATAAAAATTTAATAATTCTTTACTATATTTATCTTTTACTGCATCTTGATATTTTGCTAATCTATACAAACTAGGATTTTTCTTCAATAATTCAAATAATTTATTAGTTTCATTCTCTTCCATATAAATATCTTCTAAAATATCCTTATTATTAGGTCTAATTTTAGAAATTATTTTTTCTTTTACAGAATTCCATTCAGAATCACTATACATATCTTTTAGTTCCTTATATCTTGCAAAACTATTTGTTTCTACTATAACTTCCGGCAGTAATTTTTTCTTTTCTTCTAATTTACCATATTCATCATAAATATCTAGTAATTTGTCATAAGCCATATCTTTTCTTACATGATTTTTAATATCATTTTTTAGTATTCGTATTACTTCATCTATTTTATTATCATTTTTTAAATACTTAATTAATAATTCTTTTACTCCACAATGTTCAATACTTTCATAGCACATTTTTATAGCATCATTTTTATCAATGAAATCATAAGTTAATGATATTTTATCTAAAATTTGACTAACAAATATTCCATAAGTGTTCAACTCAATTTCATCTAGTATTTTAACAACTTTTTTAGCTGAACCGTTATCATGAACATAAAGGATAAATGCATGCAATGGGGAATCAGAAAAATCATCTAGAGTATTATTTAATGCTATATCTTCAGTATAATCTAAAAAGATATCAAAATACTCATCATTATATAAAAGTTTACTTACACTTTCATTAATTAAATATAATGAATCTTGAAATTCACCATTAGAACCGTCCATAGAAGTATCCTTTATAAATCTATATGTATATTTGATTAGTTCAAAAGCATTGTTATATTCTTCGTTATCTATAAAATCATCTATGTAATCAGATACATTAGAAATTAAATCTACAAAGTATCTTCCATTATAATAATTAACAAAACCATTTCTATCACTTATTTTTCTTAGTTTATAATTCATTTCATCATATATTTTAGAAAGCTCGGATTTGTCTTTTTCTTTTTTTACTTTCTTTCTATTTGAAATTTCTAATTCTGGAATATCATTTTCTTCTAAATAATAAAGCACAGCAGCAATATGTTTGCACATGTATTCACCATCTTCTGAATATGGACAGGAACAATAAAAATTATTCAACTCCTTATCATTTGCTCTTATTTCAATTCTATATATTTCAGAGCCATCAATATAAGCAGTTACTAAGTCTTGTTGGCACCAAATATCTAATATTCTATTTTCTTTATAGTAACTTTTTCCACGAGATAGTATAAGTGAGTCAAAATAATCTTCAAAATCATAATTTCTTAAAAACTTCTTCATTATTCATCTCCTATTCAAATTTGATATTATTCTCTTTGCACCAATTTATAGCAATTTCTTTATATTTTTCATCTCTAAATTTATACCAATCGTTAATAATATCAGAATTAATGCAAGTATCTTTAAACCTTCTAAATGCACCACTACCATTTAGAGAAATATATAGTTGATTTTGAAGTCTAATATCTTCAATAGTTTCTACAAAATCTTCCATCATTTCATATTCATTAATGTCATATCTAGTGGGTAACATAATAGATTTTTCAAATAGTTCATCCAATTCATCTTCATTTAAGTTTTCATAATCTCCAATATTTGACATAAATATTTCTCCATTAGTTGGATTATAATAGTATTCAATTTCATCGTTTGTAAAGTATAGGGCATCAATTACTTCACTTAATTTTACTTCCATAAAAATCATACTCCTTTCAAAAGTTCTTGATAATTAAATTATACCAAAAAAACTTAAGTTGGGAAAACTTAAGCAATGTTTTATATATAAAATTTAATTTAATACTCATTATTCCCCATAAAAAGCGTATCCCCTTTTTGAACTGTATAAGTATCTGCAGTCACTGTAGCACTAGGTAGTAATAATGTTTGACCTATTGTTAATATATCGCTTGTTAAATTATTTATTTTTTTTAGTTCATTTACTGTTGTATTATTATCTCTTGCTATCGAATATAAACTATCTCCTTTTTTTACTACATATATATTCTTTTCATCGTCTTGAACAATTTTTTCAGGGATTTTTAAAATTTGACCTATACTTAAATTATTACTTGTTAAATTATTTATTTTTTTTAACTCGTCTACGGTCGTTCCTAGTTTTTGGGCTATACTATATAGACTATCTCCTTTTTGAACTGTATAAGAATTACTAACAAATCCTTCAGGAGGTACATATTTAAATCCTTTATAGTCTGCCACTGCTCTAATTACTGCTTCTGCTAATCTTTGATAATTTTCTTTTAAAAATTGTACATTAGCATTACTATCATCTATAAAGCCATATTCTACTATTATTGGTTCTGTTTTACCAGTATTTCTATGAATAAAATAATAATCTTTACTAGTATCAGAAGGTAATCTTCTTTGATAATATTTTCTAGTTGATTGACCTTCTGCTCCAATAGACTCTAATACTTTTTTAGCAAGAGTATCAGTATTTCTAAGTGCATAAATTACTTCAGCACCGGTACCACCTCGCGCTGGTCAAAGTGTAGTTAAATTAATTTATTTTTTTGATTTTTTACTATTTTCTAATACAAATTCATGAATACTTGGTAATGTCATAACTAAGAAATCATATTGTTCAAAATACATTATTACTTCTGATGAATCACCTTTGCTATAATGTCCATCCGGAATATCTTCATTTCTCTTAATGGTTCCCTTAAAGAATTTTATAAAATGTGGATTAGCTTTGTTAATTCTTTCTAATAATTCTTTGGCTTCTTTATCTTTTCCTAATTTATAATAAAGGGCGAATTGTGGAAATAACATTTCTAATGCTTCTTCTGGATACTTTTTGTATAATTTTAACATTTCCTTTTCTTCTTCTAAATAAGCATATATAGCCATTAATAAGTATCTAGCGCCAGTGTTGTCATTATTATTTAATCTAAGTATCTCTAAACATACATCTCTAGCCTGTTTAGCTTTTCCATCAGCAATTAAATAATCAGCTTTTCTATATAAACCTCTAATATATGGGCGTGTTTCAAATATACCATAGAAATGTCCTATATTATCTTTTTCAAAATATCCTTCTTCTTCTAATCTATCTTTTTCAAAATCTAATCCTTCATTCAATAATTTATCCCTTTTAATGGAATTTTCTTCTAAATCCACTTGAAATAATACTGCATCAAAACAATCTGGGCACATTTCATAAGCTTTTTTTGCTAATTTAATTGCTTGATTCTTAGTTTTAGCATTTTCTGCTTGTTCTAATAATTCATATGCATCATCTAAAATTGTATTTGTGTAATCTATCTCACCATTATTATACTTGGCTATAAATTCTTGTAATTTTTCATTAAGTTCTTCGTCATTTTGTGCATTAGTATTAGCAAAAAATTCATTTAACATATTATTAAGTTTATTATCCATATATTTCTCCTACTTCCTTTTAATCTACATTCAACTCATTAATATACTCTATAAAATAAAGTGGAATGTTTACTATTTTACCATCTTTACTTAAATTGTTTAATGAGAATCTAAATGATACTTCATTATCGTTTTTAGCATTATATTTTGTTAAACTATTATGATTAGTACTTTTATCTGATTTTACTTCTATAGGAATTATTTTATTATTTCTTTGTATTACAAAATCTATTTCATTTCTATCAAAAGTATAATAATTAGGTGATTCATCCAATAAATAGTTTAACACGTTAGCAACATAATTTTCAGTAAATGAACCTTTAAATTCTTCAAAAAGTCTATTACCATCTAAAACAATTCTACTATCTAAATTGGACATTCTTCTTAAAAGCCCAACATCATTCATATAAATCTTATAAGCAGATAAATCATGATATGCTTTTAAAGGAAATGCACATTTATTAACTAAATAACACTTAGAAATTAAATTAGCATCATTCAACCAATTTAAAGCTCCTTCATATTCTCTGGCACGGGCTCCTTCTTTGACTACTTGATATACAAATTTTTTATTTTCTTTTGCTAATTGTGATGGTATTCCATTCCAAATTAATGATACTTTATTTGCCTCACTTGCATCTGTATGCTTTGAAAAATCATTTTCATAAGAATCTAAAATATTTTTTTGAATCTTATTAACTTTTTCTATATCTTTATCGTTTACCCAACTATATACTACTTCTGGCATTCCTCCAATTATATAATAAATCTTTAATTTTTCAATAAGTTGAGATTCAAACAATTTAGGAATTTCTCTTATTTCTCTAGTTTGTTTCATAACTTCAACTAAGTTTTCTGAATCATCAGCAATTAGAAATTCACTAAAAGTCATTGGATATAAATTTAAAAAGTCTACTTTACCAACTGGAAAAGAAGTTTTAGAAAGTCTTATTCCAAGTAGTGAACCTGCGCAAGCAACATGATATTCACTTGCTTCTTCACAAAAATATTTTAAAGAATTTAATGCATTAGGGCATTCTTGTATTTCATCAAATATAATTAATGTAGTACTAGGATTTATTTTTTTACCATTCGCTAAAGATAATTGTTCAATAATTCTTTTAGGAGCTTTGGTATTTAAAAATAGTTCAGCTAGTCCATCATCATGATCAAAGTTAAAATAAGCCACATTTTCATAATAATTTTCACCAAACTCTTTCAAAATATATGTCTTACCAACTTGTCTTGCACCTTTTAAAATCAAAGGTTTTCTATCTTTACTATTTTTCCAATTAATTAGTTTCTCTGTTATAAATCTTTTCATAGTATCATCTCCTTTAGTAACATTATATCACGTTTTTGAAAGAAATATGCTATGTTTTATCACGTTTTTGCGAATTATTTAGATAATTGTATCACACTTTTGTAGTACCTCGCGATGGTCAAAGTGTAACTAATTTATTATTCTTCGATTTCTTCTAATATACCCTCTATCAAATATTCATATAATACATCACTAACTTTTTGTGTTCGTAATCCTGTATCTATATCCAATTGTTCCGTTGCAACACGCCCTGTTCCATTCCAATAAGCTTTTGCAATTCTATCTATAGAATTCCTATCAAAAGTAGAAATATCACAATTCCACATTCTTGTTACAATTTCCATATTACATTTAGCTATTTTTATACAAGAATCAAATACACTATTAGTTTTCTTCAACACAAATTTCTTTACATTTTTTAAATCCCAACCATACCATTTGCTAGCCTTTTCACAACTTTCATAATCTCCAAAAGCATAAATACACGAAAATCTTGATGGATAATTTTTATAATCACTCACCCTCATATATTCTAATATATATTCCGTATTATATCCATTAACAACCGTCATACTATGAGATGATGGACTACTAAAAGTTGTTTTATTAGGAATAAATGGAGCATAAACAATATTCCCGCAGATAAAATCTTCTATTTTGTCTGGTTCTGCTGTAAGGTTTTTAAAACCACTAGATACAATGGTTTTATTTAATTTGTAGTTATGAAAATTAATCTGACTATATGAATTTTTTCCTTGTCCAATAAAAATATAAAATACTTCGGGAGCTTCTTCATTAATATTTAATAAATTCATGCCTTTATATCACCTTCTTACTTCATTCAATTATTTTATCTATATATTCATAACTTAATATATTATTACTAGTGATCACACTCTCACTTATCTCATCTTCGAAATCTTTTCCTATATTACCAGCAATTTTACCACCGCGTTTTGTTATTTGTTTTGCGAAATATGTTTGCATTTGCACTTTGAACCATTAAATAACAATCGTATCTTGGCAAACGATAATCAATAGCATTTTGAACATTTCACTTACTACCACCTATCGGTTTCCTGAACTCAGGAAAGTGATCATTAATATTATTATTACTAGTTTCATAAGCAATTTTTGTTCTTTTAATTACTTTATAAAAGTTTTCCTATATATTATATTCAAGTAACGACATATTCTCTGGCTTCCCAACATTCATTACCAAATTCATCAAAGTGTTTTATACTTTTAAAATTTTTTCTGTATAACCTTCTTTATTACTCATCTTTCAACCTGCTTTGTTACCATTTTTTCAAATTTTTCAAGACCTATTATATTATCATTATTACCAACTCTTTTAATATACTCTTGTCATATCAATAGTCAAAGTATAATTTTTGGTTAAATCATTTCAAAATAATCATTATCAATTTTCTTAATGTCATATGAATAATTTACTTGAACTCCAACATTATATTCAATCATTAATTTTGTTAACTGTTTCCCATTTATTAAAATTATTGTATGTGATAAATTAGTAGCGTATTCATTAGCTTCTTTAGTAAAATCTGATGTAGTAATAAAAATTCCTTTATTTGACTTTTTTGCCGATAAAGCTCCTACAAAGTTCTGTAATTGTGGTCTTCCAACATTGTCTTTCCATCTTTTTGCTTGAATATAAATCTTGTCCAAACCTAATTTATCTTGATTTATTATTCCATCTATACCTTCGCCGCCTGATTTTTTGGTTACAATATTAGAGTTATCAGCAGAATCTCCATAGCCCATTTTTGTAAGAACATCCATTACTAATCTTTCGAAATAATAAGGATCTTTATCAAATATAATTTCTAATAATTCATCCGCTAATTGTTCATTTATTTTTTTATATATTTTATCTATATTTTCTTCAGGAGTAATTTCTTCTACCTTATCAAGGTTAGCATTATAAATACCATTTTCTTGATTACTAAAGATACGATATTCTTCATACTGGGATAGTAATTTTTTATCAATTCTTTTAGGCTTTTTTTCTAATAGCTGAATACCCCTTGTAGTAATTTTATATTCTCCTCTTTTTGTAGGCTCTAATAATAATGATTTTTTTAAATATGTTAAAGACCAATATACTCTATTAGCAACAAGGGTTTGTTTGCCACTTGGAACAGTTAATTTTATGTCATTTTCGTCTAATTTAAAATACGCTATTGCAGTATTCATACATTCATTTGTAGTATGTGTTTTATTATCTTTAAATAATTGAAGAACAGGCAACATAAAACATTGAAATTCTGGAACCGCCATTGTAATCACCTCAATATAATTTTACCATAATTATTGTGATCTTTTTATAAAAATGATAAAATATATAACTAAATCATGGGGGGTGTAACATGTTAGATTTTCTTTTAAACAATGTTATTTTTGATTATATTATCATAATCTTATTGTTTATAAATTTTTTATTAACTATAACAATAGATTTAAAAGAACAAAAAAAGGAATTAAAATGTTTGTTTTTACTAAGTCGTATTAATCAAATTAAAATTGGAATTATGCTTGTTTCAATCTTAATTGTATCTATTTTAATATATATTAATTTTAGCAACCTAATCAGAACAATTATATACTTTATTATTCCTGCTATATTATTAATTAAAAATATATTTGATACATATAGTAAAAACCAAGCATTATCCATTGATGATAAATATTCTAAATTATGGTCAATATATATTTTTATCATATTTTTTTCTGCAAAAGCAATTCCAATTTATTATAATTTTTTATCTTCGTTAAATCATAATATTAAAGAAATTTTACTAATAACTTATCTATTGATGAAAGTGATATTTTTTACCTTCTTTTTCCTCACAAATATAGCTATACTATTATCTAATATCAATATTTTAAAACCATTTAATATTCAAAATATAAAATCAAATGATATATACTACAAATTTAAAAATTATGATTTTATTCTTTCTCAAAAGTTGTGTTCAACTTTATGACTGATAATATAAAAAGTATGGTATAATTAATA
>ERZ1643251.4285-NODE-4285-length-12546-cov-18.073093_pt1 | contig 12546 bp, 13 predicted proteins | sample MGYA00579261_ERZ1643251 | MGnify/ENA primary metagenome ERZ1643251 (study PRJEB29033, sample SAMEA4952267) | chicken gut metagenome | biome: Broiler Chicken; feature: Gastrointestinal Tract; material: Caecum | place: Ireland | collected 2018 | study: Broiler... | reverse complement strand
CACATGCCAGGGACCCGGCATCCGCGGATGGAATAAGCGCGAATACTATTCGGTTGAAATTTCTCCCAGCTTTTTGAATCGGGCTACGGAAGAACAGATAAACGATCTGTGGGATGAATTTCCACACCATGGCGTGGAGTTTGGCTGGGAAATGTACGCTGAACCAGGCAGCAAAAGACGCTTCTTTGTATTCCCCAAGGATCAAAAGGAAGCTCTGGAAGGGGTTGGTCTGGCGGAAAATCAAAAGAGGTATCGAGGACTGGATGGCAAACTGGAACTCCCTATGGAGCTAGTTATCCAAAAAACTCAGAAAGAAGGACTGAACTACTTTCAGATTGGAAAACAGTACCTGATAGAAGGGATGCTGTTCACCTATGTAGAACGGGATGGTTCTCACTTATTTACCAATGGGTTCTACAATCTGTTTGTTGATGACAGCCGGATAGGAACGTTCCTCCCGGATGTGGCCAGCTGCGGTAGAGAACATGTGGCAGTAAAAGATAAACAATATCTGCCTCTTTGCCTGCCAAAGAGTTTGAGAAAGTATGTGGAAAGCATGAGAAAGCAATAACAGGAGGGACCTATGCTTGATGCCATGGACTTCCTTTCCTCCCCGGAAAAGAAGGAAACTACGCTCATTGATGGAAAAACCGTGGTGTTCTTTCGTCGTACCGCTTATGTGATGGGAGAAACCAAATATTTCTGGAGTGCCGACTGCGGTGGCCTTACGATTGCGACAGCTTGTGACAGCCGGCAGGAATGCATGGAAAAAGCGCGGAATTATCTAAGTAACAACAAATAGGAGGTAAACTATGAAAACAAACAGACAGATCATCCAAGAGCATTGTCAATTTTGTGGCGGGGAAAATCCCAATGAAAAGGGGCTCTGCCCACGCTGCTCCGCTTTGAATGAAATCCTGGGCGGAGAACCGAATATGACATATCTTTTTCTATCGACTTTCTGGGATCATTGTTTTAACTGTGGAGCGGAAACCCTCTCCATCACCGGCACCAGTTTGACACCGGATACTTTAATCCTCCAGTGTGACGGCTGCGGAGAAGTGCATGAAATCCCGTTTACATTGGAGGATATCCAGCGATACATCCGCAGCGGTATCATTCGGGAGATGTCGGAGGATTAAATCAATAGCACAATCATTCTGTTGAGATGAGCGCCCTATGCAAAACTTTAAGGTTTTACAGGGTGCTTTTTATGTTGGGAGAAAATTATATAGAATCTTCGAGAAAAGAATATTTATTAAGCTTGGCAGAGGATTTGGGGATCTCAAGAAAAACTGTATTTTTGATGGCCAACCTTTTGGGAGAAAGTGAAGATTATGACGGCCTGCCTTCCATGTTAGAAGAATTGGCTGAAATGAATGAAGAAACGGAGGAAAACTAAATGGATATTCAAAAAACCATCCAACACCTATTTGCCAAAGCGGCAAGTACCCATTCTGAACACGAGGCGGAGGCCGCTATCCTAAAGGCCCATGAACTCATGGCGAAGTATGGAATCACTGATGTTACATCCAAGGAAGATATCAAGTATGCCACCGAAAGCTGTAAGCATTCGGGCAACCGTTCTTTCCGACGGTATTTGGCTGGGATGATCGCTCCAAATTTCCGCGTTAAGTATTTTCTTCGAAATATGGAGGTTACTTTTTTCGGGCGCGAAAGCGATGTCCGAATTGCAAAGGAGGTATTTGAATACGCCTACCGATTCGCCAACCGGGAATCCCAGAGGATCTGTCGGGAGATGCGTGCAAATCAGGTAGATACATCTGGAATCATCAATTCTTATACATTCGGGTTCTGCAAAGGTCTAAAGGAACAGTTGGACGCTCAATCTACCGCCTTGCTGGTTATTACCCCACAGGATGTAGATCAAAAGTATACGGAGCTTTCACAGAATTTCAAAAAGAGTAAACGGCAAATGAAAATCAGTCAATTCTCAAACACCTTCTATGAACAGGGGCGGCAGGATGGCCGTTCCGTTTTGAACCGGCATCGGCTGGAGGACAAGGGTGATGCATAAAAAACACTGTCATTTAGGATTGGAGTTGAAATAGAGTCATGGAAGCAAAGAATGAAAATATCCTCATTTATTATTCTCAGAGCGGTTACCAAGACCTTGCGCGGCACCCGGAAGATCTTGAAAAAACACCTCGCTGTTATGTGTGCGGCGCGGAAGTCGATAAGGAAGGGGAACTTTGTCATCGTTGTCCTGTTCTGAAGCTGCTATATGGCAGTTTCTCTCATTTTGAAAAAGCTAAAGACGACTTTTGGGATTACTGCCCTGAATGCGGTCACGAGGATTTGTCTGTAATGGCATTGACACCAGAAAAATTGCTTCTACAATGCGGCGATTGTGGAGGAATTTTTGTAATTCCATTTACAGTGGAAGATTTAAAATATGATATCGCTCGTGTAATCAACATCATACTAAATGGAGATTAAGAAATAAAAAGGAGGACAAAATGATAGAACAAAACAAAAGCAGTCTGTTTTCACAGACTGCTTTTCTGTGTTTTACGACTTGAACTTAAACAAAGGAGGACGATGAAAAATGAAAAACCAGGAGCTGAATGTGCGTGGGTATGCGCAAATGCTGGAAGATGGATTGGAAGAGGTCTTCTCCAGTGATGCCTATCGGCGCTTTTTGCTGTTCGTTTCCAACAATCCAAACTATTCCTATGGTAATGTGCTGCTGATCCTTCAGCAGTGTCCCACAGCGACCAGAACAAAAGGATTTAGGGGTTGGCTCAAAGAGGGCCGCTGCGTCCGAGCTGGTGAAAAAGGAATTCGGATCAATGCCTACTTTGACAAAAAATCAGAGGACGAGAAGAAAAAATATCCCTCTTCCAAAATAAAAAATTTATTTGAAGAGGAAGAAAATCAATTTCGCCGAATCAGCGTTTTCGATATTGCCCAGACAGAGCCATTAGAAGGAGCTATTGAGGCACATCCTCCCGCAGCACATACCGAAGTATTGGAGGACGGCCACATCCTGGAACCGGAGCAATTGGAGGGCAGCGTACCAGGTTATTCCCACATCGTCCATATTCTGCGGGAGATCTCGGTTTTGCCGATTTACTTCCGAGGGGGCGTTCACTCTGAAGGGAGCTGTGATGGAAACAGTATTACCATTCGCAGCGATATGAGCCAGCTACACACTCTCCGCACTGTCATCAACCAGATTGTGCGGAGCTGGCGGTACGGCTCTACTCTCAATGCAAAACAAATGGAAATTGAAGCCGAAAGTGTGGCCTTTATTGTGTGCCAGCACTTGGGGCTGGATACTTCTGATTTCAGCTTTCAGTATATTGCCAGATATATCCTGGGAAAAGAGCAGAGCTTTTTAAAACAATTTCTGGATACTATCCAAAAAACTGCCCTCTACTTTATCGATTCCATCGAAGGTGTTCAGGAGGCAGAACGAATCCAATACGATACCACGGAGTATTTTCTCTTTTCAAATTTGTCAACGGCAAAGCGCCTGCTTCAAAGCGGTGCCCCAGTTTATTTGGTGATCCCTGGAAAGGGCGAATTGCTTACTTTTAGCCGGCAGGCCATTGAGCAGCACGAGGGACCATTTGCGACAGAACGGGAAGTCTGGTTTGGTGGAATGAGAAAAGCCGCATAAATGTTTTCCATTCAGATAAGGTGAAAATCAACCGCCTGGAAAGGAGAGTATTGTTGAAATATCCAATTTGTAGTGAGAAAATTGCCCTAAAAGACCGGCAGGCGCTCAACGACCTGTGTTTGCAGGCCATCCGAGAAGAAAATCCGTCTATGACTATGGAACAGATTTATCATCGCTTTACTGGCTGCGGAGGGCTTCATGGCCTCCATTATGTGGACTTTGGAAATTACCACGATTTTTCCGAGGCCAAAAAGGATATTGAGCAGGGGCAATTTTTCACCTCCGATGAATTGTGCCAATGGGTGATGCGATGTATCCGCCCCGAAAGTTGGCAGCGAGTTGCCGATCTAACCTTTGGCAAGGGTTCTTTTTTCAACCAAGTGGCAGTAGAAGAAAATACCTATGGATGCGAGATAGACCCGGACAGCTATGCCGTTACCCGGTGTCTTTTCCCCAAAGCCAACCTTACACTGGGAGATATCCGAACCTACAATCCTAAAATCCATTTCCATCAGGTTGTCGGGAACCCTCCCTACAACTTGACTTGGAGCTATCAGGGAAAGGTCATGAGCAGCCAGACGGTCTACATTTTAAAAGCGGCCGAGCTGCTGTTCCCTGGGGGCCTTTTAGCAATCATTGTGCCGGAAACCTTCCTAGGGGAGGAAACCAAAAAAATAGAGATAAAACGGATCTATCAGCAATTTAACCATGTGGTACAGGTAAAACTCGATTCCGATGCCTTCTCTTGGCTGGGCGTTCGCAATTTTCCGACTAAACTGTTGATTTTACAGCGGCGGGCCGATGCCCTTGCAGAGATTCCCTATTCTTCGGAGCTAGTGGAAGAAACCGACTCACACATTATCTATCGGAATTATGTGGAACCAGTGATGGAACAGTTTCGCAGATTTTCTCCAAAGCTCAAACTGGAATTCAACCGGGGGCAAGACCGGGAAAAAGAACGGCAGAGAAAGGAGGCTCTTTTGCTCTATCAAATCAAAGTTCATCCTCGTACCTGTGAGAAATATGTGGAATACCGAGCACTGCTCAATCAATATTATCAGCAGCAGTGTCCGAAAGGAATGGAGTATGAGGAATGGGAAAAACAGCGGCTGCACTATGGCGTGATAATACAGCAGATCCAAAATACCCTTCGCAAACAAAATCAAGTCGAGGAAGACCGGATTGAACTGGTAAAGGGAAAGGACCGCATTTACTACAAGGCGTATTCTTCCAAAATGCAGGAACAGGCGGACGAACTCAATGATAAAATGCCGATGCAGAAAATCACACAACTGGTCCCCTTTGGTACAGAAGAGGACATACAGCGTTGCGGTCCATACAGCAAGCTGATCCGAAAAAAACAAAAGGAGTACCTCCGGCAGACCCAGGCATTCTGTGACATGGAGAAAGACCCGGAAATTTTGGAGTGGCTGAAAAATTGGAAATTGACCGACCAGTGGGGTGAACACCCTATCAAGCTGAGCAGCCGACAGCTGCATGACTCAGCGCTTGCGCTACAAAAACGATACACTTATCTCCAGTGGTCTCAAGGAGCCGGGAAGACTGTTTCCGGCACAGCCCAAGGGATGTACCGATTGGCTCATGGACAAACCGACTATGTCTTTGTGGTATCTTCGGCGATCTCCATTGAAACAACCTGGGCTCCTTTCCTAAAAGAATATCAAATTCCACATAAGGTGATCTATACACGGACTGACCTGCGGCTTGTCTATCCTGGCGATTTTGTGCTAATCACATTGGGGCGGGTTAAAAACTACCAGCGGAAGATACAAGAGATCGTAAAGTTGACTGGCAGAAAGCTGTTCCTGATTTATGATGAGGCTCAGAACTCTTCTGCCCTGGAGGAAAGTGAGCATGTAGGGAAACTCACAAAAGCTACCCTTGCGTGTTTTCATTCATTGAAATATAAGCTGCTGATGAGTGGAACATCCATCAATAATAATGCGATTGAATCCTATCCCCAGCTCTATCTTCTCTACAACGCATCGACGAATATGCTTTGCAAATCGAAATATCTTTACTATTTCAGCGAGGAGTCCCAGGAATATATCCCCTATCACAACGACCGCTATATGCAGCCCTATCCGCCTTATATACAAGGACTTCGGTATTTCCAGCACAGCCATTTGCCGGAGAAGCTTACGGTATTTGGTGTTGTGCAGCGGCGGCAGGATATCCTTAACGCAAAAGTTTTAAGGGAGGTCATCAGCTATACCATGATTACTCGCACTTTTAAGGAGGTGACAGGAAAGGATCTGGAACGGCGGCGGGAATTGCGAGCCAAGATGACCCCGGCGGAAGAAAAACTCTATGAAGTAGCTCTGAAAGAGTTTTTCCGTTTAGAAAATGAATACTTCAAGACTTCCAATATGTCCGCCCGGAAAATGGCTCAGGCGAGAATCATTGCGCAAATCAAAATTATGCTGCGAATCTGCACCTGCGCGCCAGTATTCAAGGACTATCACGGCAACCCTGTAACTGGAAGGATGGAAGCTATTTTTAGCGAGATAGAAAAAATCCCCGGGAAACGGGTAGCCATAGGCGTCCGGCAAAACAACATTGTCCGCGCCTATGCGGAAGCGGCTCGGAAACGATTCCCTGACCGCCCTGTATTCACGATTACGGGCAGTGAATACCAACCCAGACAGCGTAGGAACTTGATCCATGGGAAATTTGAGGACTTTGAAAACTCTATCTTGATTTGTACCCAACAGAGCTTGTCAGAATCCATGAGTATTGACTCCGTCGATTACTGCTTCATCGCAGAGCTACACTGGAATGAAAGCCGCATGTCCCAATTCTATTATCGGTTCATCCGCTATACCAGCACCAGGAGAAAATACATCTACTATGTGAATTACCCCGACAGCATTGAGACTAACCTTATCTATCTGCTGGTTTCCAAGGAACGAATGCTCCGATTTTTAAAAGGACAGGATATCTCCTTTGAAGAGTTGTTTACAGAGATGGGATTTGACCTGTCAAAGCATCAGGGGGCGGTCTTCAAGGGCTATGACCGGGAGGGAAGGCCAGAACTCTACTGGGGACGCCAACAGATTGCAGCTTAATAGCACAAAAAGCCATCTGGGAGTATCCACTGCACATTGCCATCCATCGGCGCATGGCAAAAACAAAGGGTCCATCGGTCAATTGAACAGGTCCAGTAAAAACGGACAATAGACAAAGTACCCCCTGATGCAGGAAAATAGAACTACATCAGGGGGTATTGCTATGAGTAAACAAAATTACACACACGTGCAGGAACTTTTGCCCGAAATCCAAGGAATGGTGGCAGAGGGGAAAACACAGCGGGAGATTGCGGAACACTTTGGATTCAAAGACAAGAATGTAGTAAAGAAGCTGCTTGAACGGAACAGCGCAAAGCAACGCAAGCTGCAGGCAGGGATCACACCTCGACCGAAAGGCCGACCAAGAAAAGATGCACAGCCCAGAGATATTGTTGAACAACAGGCTTACGAAATTCACCGTCTGCGCATGGAGAATGAGCTGTTGCGGGATTTTCTGCGATCCACAGGAAGGAAGTGAGAGCGAAAGCAAAGTATGAAGTAATTTACCGTTACCGGGAGAAGTATCCGGTGATGGTGATGTGTCGATTCTTTTCGGTATCCAGAAGCGGTTATTACAACTTTATAAAACGGTTGAGCCGACCAGAAACGGATGCTGCGCTTGCCCAGACAATCCGGCAGCAGCAAGACAAATGCTTTTATACCTATGGCTACCGGCGGATGTGGCAATGGCTGGAAAGAAATGCGGGAATCCACCACAATCCGAAAACCATCCTCCGTGTCATGAAGAAATATGGCTTACTCTCCGAAATCCGTCGTCGCAGGAAGTGGCAGCAGATGGGTCAGCAGCTGCACAAATATGAAAATCTGCTCAACCGAAATTTTCATGCAGAAACACCAAACCACAAATGGGTGACCGACATTTCCTATATTCAAACAAAACAAGGCGTATTATATCTGTCCATAATTCGGGATCTGTATGACAACAGCATTGTGGCTTACAAGACCGCAACACAGCAAACGGTGAATCTAGTTCTGGACACCATCCGCCTGGCCATGAAGCGAGAGAGAAAGAGGGTCGCTGTGGAGTTGCAGCTCCACAGCGACCAGGGATTTCAGTACACCTCACAAGCATACTTCAACCTGACTCAAGCATACGGCATTACGCCCTCTATGTCAAGAAAGGGGAATCCGTATGACAACGCCGTGGTGGAAAATTTCTTCTCTATCCTCAAAACAGAGTGCATTTACAGGCACAAACCAGCCACCTTTGCTGAAGCAAACGAAATGATTGACCGCTTTATCTGCTTTTACAACCATGAGCGCATCCAGTTAAAAACTGGAGAGGCGCCGCTGGCGCGACGCCTCTCTGTTTAAAACTCAATCTTTCCTACCAGAGGCTCTTTTTTGTACTGTCTGTACAACTTGGGGCAGTTCACACTCCTACCTGAAATACGCCTTTATTTTAGCACAGCGGGAGGCCGCCGTACACTTGCACTTTGGGTTTTGCGCCGCCGGGAAACCTCTGAGGATGAAAATGCTGCGAGCCGCAGGCCCTTATCAAAAGATGGTTTCAATGGTTCCCTTGTTGATTTTATCACAGCCCACTGCTTTGCTCTGGTAAATATATTCAAATCGCATAAGGATTTATAGATATTTTGTATGAAATTTCAGCGGATATATGTTGAATTTTAGATAAAATAGTGTAATATAGTGGATAGAATTATAATACTTAAAGCAGGCCGCCAATAAAGCAAAAACGAAAAACAGCGTATAAAAACCAACCTCAGCACTTGGATTGACTTTGCGCACTGTCCCGTCCCGGATGAAGATAGGCCAGGGTATTCGTCACTGAACCCGCGTGTCTGGCATAAAATCGGCGGTGAATCAATGCCAAACACCGGGAGGTCACATTTATGCGATTGGACTGGAGGACAAAATATCCAATATCGATCATTCTATCAGGCGGTCGGAGAAGGAGGAAGACATCATGGCAAATTTTGTGGTCAAAGGAGCTTTGGCGAAATGCAGCGGATGCACAGACCCAAACAAGCTTGTGAAATTTTTAGCGATTGATAAACGGTTTTCAATAGGGGGGTACCCTGTGGGGCTGAAGAGCGAAAGCGCTCCTGAAAATTTTTCTGAAAATTTTGGGAAATGCTGCTTTTTAGGCGGACAGGATTGTGTTCTGGATTTTGTTGAAAGCGGATGGTTTGGTGTTGATGAGCGGGTTCGTTATGATAATACAGGACTTGTTATAGATGCTATGACTGCGCAGGCAGCCGATGCCGTGGAAAACTATATAAGGATCGTTGAGGATGCTGTATTCAGAGGTATGTTTGAACAGGATTGGGCAGCAGCGGGCGCCATTCAAACCAATTGGAAAGAATTATATAAAAGAATCAGAGACTTTAAAAAATTGGTAGACGCACGATATGACCCGGAAACCTTTTCGGATCGTGGAATCGAGGATGAAATTCTCAGTGATCTTGGAAAAGATGTTTTAAAAAAACCGGTATTCGAAAAAAACCTGGACAATACATGGAGCATAAATTTTTTAAGAAGCCTTGAAAAAATGTATTTCCTGATAGAAATATACCATTTTGTACTTCCCGATCTATCGTCTGATTATTATCAAAACGCCCGCACAGAGCTTGAAGCGATATTTGATTATTTGGGAACCTATAAAGAGAAGCCCTCCTCCAGTGAGGGGGAAGGTCTGCTGTTGGATACCTCTCTTTTGGTTTGCAAACGGGGCGGGTATGTCAGCTTCGTTACCAATGGGCAGGAAAATCCGGAGGGCCTTTATCAAGCGTCACAATTTGATGAAAAGGTTCATCTGGTGATCAGGAACCGAATTTCTTCAGATATGCTTTCGAAAAGCCAATACAATGATTCTGAAAGTACACTATATGAAAGTGTTTTTAATCCCGCGCAAAGAAAAGTATGGTCGGAGGATGAACGTACATACATTTATGCGTCCTGCCCGTATGACTATTCGGGAACTATTTCTGAAGCTTTTTTGCCTTTCGTGTTTACAGAAGAACAACTGAGCTATTTTATGGATCAAGACCTCCGTTCAACAGCGGTTGGCCCGGCCAGCCCTCCCGCCTTGGAAAACGATGATACAGATGACGATCATCCGGATGGAAACGAAGGCCTGGAGGAACCAACCTGTTTGAGCACCATTCGGAAGTTCGATGAGGCATACCAAGAGGAACTGCACAACAATGCGGAACGGATTCATTCTTCGATGGATGGGGAAGGCACTCGTATCCAGGACGATATGGGCAAAAAACTGTATCTTTTGGGAAAACATGTACGCATTGCTGAACGTCTGGCGTTTATGATCCGAGACGGTGTGGACGCTGTACAAAATTATGAGACGCAGGCAGGCACGCTTCTTGAGGCCTCAAATTATGGTCTGTGGGGAAAGTGGTATGACTTAACACAAGGTTGGCATCGAGGAATTGATATATGCCCAGGAGGGGATGTCCATGCAATCTGTCCTGGAGAAGTTATCTACAAAGAATATTATTATTTAAATATTTATTATGAAACTCTTGATGTGACGATCACTTATATGCATTTGCAGATAGGACAAGCAACTGATGGAACTACATTTACAATCGAAATAGGTGATCAAGTTGAAACTGGGCAAATATTGGGGAAACAATCCAATTTAGGACCTGGAGTACAACCCAATCATACACATTTAGAATTTAATACTGGACGGTATTGCCCCGAAAATAAAGAAAGATGGGATTTAGGGAATTCTGTGGCTCGCCCAATGAGTCAGGATGCAGGCGGCAAAAATATTTTATTGGGGGAAATTAGTGAAGGCCGTAACTTCTCTAATAATCCTTACGATCGCTACATCCTACCAATTTGGGAGGAAAGGGGAGGTAGTAACGTATGAAAAAATTTTTAACCGGCATTCTTTGGGTAGTAATTTTATCTATCTGCGGATGTGATTCAGACATCCAAAACTCAGATATGGATTCAATAAATATGCCAATATTATCTGAGTATATAAGTGAAAGCTCACCCGAAGTAAAATCTTCTAGTTCTGTTGTGTCTGTTGCGGAGGAAAACTCATCTACAACGGAACATGAAATGACTGTCACAGAAGAATTATACTCTGCGGAAAAACATCAATCCTCTTGGGGAGCACTGCGCGTAATTGTACATTATTCAGATGGGCACGTCTTTAGCAGAATATATCCAGAGGATACAAGCCAGTATGGCACTTCATTTACAGGAGTGTATAAAGGAACGATACTGGCTTTATCAGATGCTACATTCCTTTATACCTACCAAGAAGGAGAAAGGATCTTCTTTGAATGGAACCCTAATTTCATTTCAAATTTGGAGATAATGACCGAAAGAATTCCTTTTTTAGATGCAGCAATGCTTCTTCCCAACGGCTTGATTTACGGTGCGGATAGCAGGTTCGGCGCGGGAATCTACAATTTGGATGGAAGTCTTTCGCAAATACAGCTGCAATTTGATTATGGCGCCAACAGCCATGACTCACCGGAACTTTTTGCGGAAGAGGTTGGCCCTGACGGCTATTATGCGTTTCCAGAAGAACCCCTTTGGGAATACTTCTGCGCGGGCATTGGCTATGATGAGAAAAACGGTCGGTATCTTCTGTTATACGGAAGCTCCAATATGCTGGCGGAGAGGCCGCAGGAATACGGCCTGGCCATATTTGACAAAGAAGGGAATCAGCTGCGGCGTTTTCCCTTGGATATGGGGAATTGGTACCATACGCAAATCTCCAAAGGATATACAACGCCGGCGGATTACCTGACGGTGTCCCCTGATGGAAAATATGCCTTTCTGATTGCTACATCAGCTATACCGCAGGGCGATGGTTATTTAATCGACTTGGAAAACCAGAGCTGCACGCCTGCCAAGAAAAAAGATTTTGAGGCTTTGGTATGGGGAATGGGGGAATATACGATAGACTGGGGCTGGGATCAGTTCTTCCCAGCAAATCTCATCTCGCCGGAAGACAGAGAACGACTATCCTCTCTTCTGATTGAATATGGGGCAGACGCAACCCGTCTGCTGGAAAAAGAAACGGGGAAGGAGCTTGCAAAACTGGAATCAGGGATGCGGTTCCATAACTATCTGATTGATCCGGCGGATCAATCTATCTATATCATTTTTGAATCCAGATAATGTGATTTTTTGCTGCGTTTGTGGATGGGGTAATCGAACAGCTTGTGAGGGAAGTGGTATGACGAAAGCGACGGCTGGCACCGCGGGATTGACGTATGCCCGGGCGGGAATGTCCATGTTATCTGGCCGGGAGATCTGGTCGAAATTGGAAGTTCTGGGGGTGTCCCTTATTATCTTAGTCTCTTTTCGGAGGATTTAGGCGTTACAATAACCTATATGCATCTGGCAATCGGAACCCATGCAGATGGCGCCGCATTTCAAGTGGGAGATCATTTTGAAATGGGGGCTGTGTTAGGTACACAAAGCAACCGTATTACAAAAGATTCTCATACACACATCGAAATCAATCAAGGAATATATAGGCCGGGGGAAACAGCATGGGAGACTGGCTTTGGTGTAGCACGCCCAATGAGTGCAGATAATGAAGCGATAAAACTGATATCTATTGATGAAATAGAAGAGGGTGTAAAAATGTCAATCAATCCCTACCCATATTTGGATCGAATTTGGCAGTCACGTTCGCAGATGCAATGGCGGTTACGGGTGGTTAGAGAAAACACACAAGAGATATCCGAAGGGGAACCCGAAAATGAATAAAAGAAGGAATAAAGGTGGAGAGACTGTAATGAAAAATTATTTAAAGCACGGTATCATATCCATTGT
>ERZ1643251.4283-NODE-4283-length-12547-cov-5.548671_pt1 | contig 12547 bp, 10 predicted proteins | sample MGYA00579261_ERZ1643251 | MGnify/ENA primary metagenome ERZ1643251 (study PRJEB29033, sample SAMEA4952267) | chicken gut metagenome | biome: Broiler Chicken; feature: Gastrointestinal Tract; material: Caecum | place: Ireland | collected 2018 | study: Broiler... | reverse complement strand
CAGCCAATTATGGTGGTTTTGAAACATTTGTAGATAATTTGGTAACAAGACAAGTCAATCCAAAGATAAAGTATCATGTATCATGTATGACCTTTGATAAGTCAGTAAAAAATTATGATTATAATGGAGCTGAATGTCAAGAAATATATGTTCCTAATATAGGTGGAGCAAAAGCTATATTATATGATTTGATAAGCTTGGATTGGGCATTAGATACTATTAAAGAAAGAAACTTAACAGATGGCATTGTTTATATTTTAGCTTGTCGTATAGGACCATTCTTACACAAATATATTAAAAAGTTCCATAAACATGGCTTTAAAGTATGGGTTAATCCTGATGGACATGAGTGGAAACGTGCTAAGTGGTCTGCACCAGTTCGTAAGTACTGGAAAGTTTCAGAAAAATTAATGGTAAAGAACGCAGACTTTTTAATTTGTGATAGTAAATCAATTGAAGAATATATACATGAAGATTATAGAAAATATAATCCACAAACTACTTTTATTGCATATGGTGCAGATATAACACCATCTACTCTAAAACAAGACGATAAAAAAGTGGTTGCTTGGTTTAATAAACATGATGTGAAGTTAAATGAGTATTTCTTGATTGTTGGGCGATTTGTTCCAGAAAATAATTATGAAACAATGATAAAAGAGTTTATGAAAAGTAAGGTAAACAAAGATCTAGTTATTATAACTAATGTAGAAAAAAATGCTTTTTACAATAGTTTGAAAGAAGAAACTCATTTTGAAAATGATAAGAGAATCAAGTTTGTAGGAACTGTTTATGATGCAGAATTATTGAAGTTTATCCGTGAAAATGCTTTAGGATATTTGCACGGACATTCTGTTGGAGGAACAAATCCTTCATTGTTAGAAGCTCTTGGAAGTACCAAAATTAATCTACTCTATAATGTAGGATTCAATAAAGAAGTTGGAGAAGATAGTTCACTATATTGGTCTTTAGAAGACGGAAGTCTAGCCAATAAGCTAAATGAAGTTGAAGAAATCTCAGCAGAAAAAGAAGAGAATTTTGGTAAGTTAGCTAAGCAACAAATTATTGATAATTATTCCTGGGAAAAGATTGTCAATGATTATGAAGAACAATTTATGCGAGGGTAATGATGAAAATTATAGAATACACATTAGGTATAGCCCCTTATCGAAGAGGTGGGTTACCACGGTATAGTACAGATTTGTCTGATGAACTAGCCAAAGAAAATGATGTATACGTATTGTATCCAGGTAGAATAAAACTATTAAATTCTAAAAGTGTTTCAGTACATATTCGTAAAACTAGTCATAAATTTAACTTAGTAGAAATGATGAATCCCTTACCAGTTTCTTTAGGTTTGGGAATTCATAGTGCTGCTAGTTTTATGGCTTCTAGAAATGTTACTAAATTAATTAAGTTTATAAAAGAGGTTAATCCAGATGTAATTCATTTTCACACTTTAATGGGATTTCCAATGGAAGCCTTAAAGAAGATAAAAGGATTAGGGATAAAGACAGTTTTTACAACACATGATTTTTATGGATTTTGTCCTAAAATGTTAGAAGATAACGCTAGAATTAAGTTGAAAAGTAGAAAATGCAGTTATGATTGTATGTTATGTAAAGACGGACCTACAGATAAAAAGTTGTGTATTATGCAAAGTAGGATATATGAAATTTTAAAGAATACCTCTTTGATAAAGAAAATACGTAGAAATCAAAAAAGTTTCTTAAATGAAGAACAGGTAGATGAAAATTTTTTAGATGAAGAAGAAGTATCTGCACGATATAATTTGAGAATCTATTATCAAGAAATGTACAATTTAATTGACGAATTTCATTATAATAGCACTGTAGCAAGGGATTATATAATGCGATTTCTACCTAATGCTAAGGGAAAAGTTGTTAATATAACCCATAGTGGCCTAAAAGATAATAGAAAAGCAAAAAAATACCATATCAATGATAAGATGAAAATTGCTTATATAGGGCCTTATGACGAAAAAAAAGGATTCTATTCACTTATTAAATGTTTAAAAAGTGTGAGAAAAAGATATACTAATTTTCAAGTTTATTTTTATGGTGATGTAGGATACCATAGTTTTTTTAAGAACAGTTGGGTTCATAATAGGGGAGTTCAATCAGAAAAAGATATGTTGAAAGCATATAAGAATATTGACTTGCTTATTGTTCCAAGTCTTTGGCATGAACCATTTGGTTTTGTTGCATTAGAAGCTACATTAGAGGGGATACCGGTATTAGTTTCTAATAATGTAGGTGCTAAGGATATTCTAAGTAATGAAAATATTTTTGAAGATAATTCAGCTTTGATAATTAAACTAGAAGAATTGTTATCTGATGGATTGGCAAAATTAAGAGAAAACACACAGAGACTTACATTAATGTATGCGATGAATGAACATAGTAAGAAAATAAAAGAGTTTTTTTATTCTTAGAGATATTTTTATCAAAGAAATTTTCTGGAAGTATGCAATTATCAAAGAATTTAGAATTATTTAATATGAATTTTGGCTAATTAAAATTCAATCAAAGTTATGTAGTATGATTAAAGTTAAGCTATGAATTACAATAAAAAAAATTAGAAAGATGGTGAATTCATGAATTTTCCAATAGATTTTGTTGTAACGTGGGTAGATGGTAGTGATCCTAGGTGGATTGCTAAAAAAAACCAGTACTCTACGAAAGCAGGTTCCAATAAAAAAAGTATGAACTCGCGAAAAGCTTATCGAGATTGGGGAACATTTAAATATTGGTTTAGAGGAGTAGAAAAATTTGCGCCATGGGTAAATCATATTTATTTGGTAACTGATAATCAGGTTCCAAAATGGTTATTTACCAAATTTTCAAAGTTAACTGTAGTAGATCATAAAGATTTTATTCCAAATAATTATCTGCCAACTTTTAATTCAAATGCTATAGAAGCTAATATTCATCGAATAAAAGGATTATCAGAACACTTTGTGATTTTTAATGATGATATGTATATTACGTCTGCAGTAAAGCCAGACGACTTTTTTAGTAGTGATGGATTACCTAAATACAATACCGCTATAAATCCAATTGTACCAGAACGATATGGGACCGGAAATTTTCAAATCAATGATATGGAAATAGTAAATAGTCATTTTTCAAAAAAGGAAATAATAAAAAATGCAAAGTTGTTCTCATATAGACATGGAATTAAGAACTTAATTAGATCAATTCTATATGTTCATTCTAAATTTTTCTTTGGCTTTTATGAGGATCATCTACCATATCCTATGCTTAAATCAACTATTGAGAAAATTTGGAATGTTGAAGGACCAGCAATGGTTATTACTTCTAAAAGTAAATTCAGATCTAAATTGGATACTAATCTTTGGTTATTTAAATATTGGCAAATTGCAAGTGGTGAATATTCCATAAGAAGTGGTACTATGGGTAAGTTATTTAGTTTAGATAATGCAGATGATAATTTATGGAATTTAATTATTTCAGAAAAATATAAAATTATGTGTATAAATGATGGAATGGATATAAAGGATACTGGCAAAGTTATGACGGATTTTAATGATTCGCTTAATAGATTATTACCAGAAAAATGTTCGTTTGAAATTTAATTATGTTGGAGTGTAGTATGAATATAAAAAAAATAACAATTGTACATGTGGGAGATTTTTTAAGATATCCTCCGGTTATTAGTTTAATAGAAAATTTATTAAACAAAGATATAAAAATCGATGTAATAAGTAGTACAGATGAAAGTAAGATACCTCAAAAAATAAAGAAAAACAATAGAATAAATTATATTAATGTAACGTTCTCTATAGAATCTGGAATAGTATCAAAAATAAAAAGAATGTTTTTTGAAAAGAAAAAGTTGAGAAATGCAGTATCTGAATCAATGATTGATTCAGATATTCTTTGGACAACTACGGATGTGACAGTTAAGAATTTGGGAAAACAAGTACTCAAATATAAGCATGTTATGCAGTTAATGGAATTAATAAAAAGATATCCACTATTCATGAGTTCTAAACACTTTGACTTTCCAATTGATGAATATGCACGAAAGGCATATAAAGTAGTTGTTCCTAATTTAGATCGTGCATACATTCAACAAGCATGGTGGAATTTGCCTACTGTTCCCAGTGTTTTACCTAACAAGCCCTATAGTATAGAGATAGTAAATAAAAATTTACCCCCTAATACTAGGAAAGCATTAAATAAGATAAAAGAAGAAAAGAGAAAAATAATTTTGTATTCAGGCTTAATAACTCCAGAAAGAAATATCGGGGATTTTGCAGAAGCTATAAAGGATAGGGGAGATTATTGCATATATGTAATGGGGAAAAATTTTGGAAATGAAGCTTACTTAAAGGAATTTTTGCATAAATATCCTAATGTAGAATATATAGGCTATCACATAGCACCACTACATTTACTATTTTTTAAATATGCATATATTGGTTTAACTCCTTATGTACCGACCGCCTCTATACTGCATCCAAAACTAAATGCATTGTATTGTGCGCCAAATAAAATTTATGAATATAGTGCATTTGGTGTTCCTATGTTAGGCACGGATGTTATAGGATTACTAAGACCTTTTGAACAATATAGGATAGGGAAATGTATAAAGAATATGGATTCGAAATCTATTTTGGATGGAATAGAGTACATAGATAGTAACCATGAAGAAATGTCCCAGAATGCAAAAGAATTTTTTGAAAAGGATAATTTAGACAAGATAGTATTAGATATTTTAAAATAATATAGGAAAAAGGAGATAAAAATGAAAAAAGTAATGTTAGTTTTTGGAACACGTCCAGAAGCAATAAAAATGTGTCCGTTAGTGAATGAATTAAAAAAACGTTCAAAGTTTGAAATAATAGTATGTGTTACAGGTCAACATAAAGAAATGTTAGAGCAAGTATTGGATATTTTTAATGTGATTCCAGACTATAATTTAAATATTATGAAAGATAGACAAACATTATTTGATGTTACAATAAATATATTGAATGGAATGAAAAAAGTTTTACAATTGGAAAAACCAGACTTAGTATTGGTACATGGTGATACAACTACTACTTTTGCTACAATGTTAGCATGCTTTTATATGAATGTTAAAGTAGGTCATGTCGAAGCTGGATTACGAACATATGATGTACATTCGCCTTATCCAGAAGAATTCAATAGACAGGCAGTAAGTATTGTATCTGACTTTAATTTTGCCCCTACTAATGTTTCAAGAGATAATTTATTAAAAGAAGGTAGAGATGAAAGTAAGGTTTATGTTACTGGGAATACAGGAATTGATGCGCTGTCTACTACGGTAAAAGAAGAATACGCAAATAAGGAATTAGATTGGATAAACGATGGAGACAAGCTAATATTATTAACAGCTCATCGTAGAGAAAATTTAGGAAAACCAATGGAAAATATTTTTAGGGCAATAAAAAGGGTTATAGATGAAAATGATAATGTTAAGGTTATTTATCCAATTCATAAAAATCCAGTAGTTAGAGAATTAGCTAAGAAAATTTTTAAAGATGATGATAAAATTCATATTATTGAACCATTGAATCCGGTAGATTTTCATAATTTTATGAGCAAATCTTATTTTATAATGACCGATAGTGGTGGTGTCCAAGAAGAAGCTCCTAGCTTAGGAAAGCCTGTTCTAGTTTTACGTGATACTACGGAAAGACCAGAAGGTGTAAATGCAGGTACATTAAAATTAGTAGGAACAAATGAAAGAGATGTATATAGTGAGTGTATTAAGTTGTTAAATAATAAGTATGAGTATGATAAGATGAGTAAAGCTGCTAATCCATACGGTGACGGACATGCTAGTGAAAAAATAGCGAATATCTTAGAAATGAAATTATGTAGTGATAATTAATAAATGATATAAGGATATATAAATATGATAAGATTTTCTTCGATTTTAAAAACCATAATATTATCGTGTATTGCTGTAAATATGGGGTACTTATTGATATTTAATATTGATAAAAATATGATGGTATATTTACAAATGATTATAGCTGTTATAGGTATAATTACTGCAATCCTGTCAGTCTTAGTTGTTTATTCTAGATATTGCCCTATAAAGATTAGAAAAAGAGTATTAATGGAATTTAGAAAACTAAATATTTATATTATTCCATATTTACTGATTGTATTATATGAAGGATTACATACTAAATCTATGTATAGTTATAATAATATAACATTAATGTATGCTTTAACACCATACTTATATGTAATATTTAGTTATTCGTTAAGTTATATTTTTATAGTTGATGGTAGTTATATACCTTTTTTAGAAAAAATAAGTATTCTAGGTATAGTGATGACCATTATTAGAATAATAGGATGGTTTTTTTATAATTATTATAGATTGCCAATATTCTTAGGAATTGTATTACAATCTCCTGATTGGGTGAGAAATGGATTTCAGAGAATAGATGTAATACCACTATATGGAATTATAGTAGTATTACTATTAAGTAACTATTTGAAGAGTAATAAATTAAAAGAATTATTGATGTTATTGATATTAGTGGTCTATCCTGTTTTTATAACACAGGTTAGATATTTAACGATAGTTATTTTGATTACTACAATTTCTATGATATATTTGAAACCTAGTGAATCTAGTAAATCCATCTTTACAAAAATTTTATTATCAATTGTTTTATCTTTTTCTGTTATATTTGGGGTAATTCAGCAAGTGGTAGCTTTATTTAGTCCAGATAGTTTATATGGGCCATCTACATCTGTAAGAATAGAAGCAATGGACCATTTTTATAACTTGGTAAGTACTACTGGAAATCAATTTAGTGGTTTGGGATATTTGTTATCTTGGAACGGAAATGCTGCACAATTACTTTCCAGAAATATATGGCAGAATTATTATTTGTCGGATTTAGGAATATTTGGAGGACTAGTAGTGTTTGGATTATTAGGGATAGTAGTATATGGATTATTATATTATTTAGGAATAAAGAGTGTTATAGATAATTGGAATCATGGTAATGCTAATCGCATAATGGTAATGGGAATATTCATTTATATGGTATTGTCATGTTTTTCATTAAATATATTTGATATGAATCGTGCAATGGATGTACCTTTTTATTTAGCAATATTTTGTTATACAAGTGCAAAATCCAGATTGGAACATTAGTTTACTTTGATAAAGGAGAGTGTATATGGCAGAAAAGAATTTTAAAATACATTCTGTGAAATATAATTTTCTTATGAATGTAATTTTAAAGACGTCAACATTTATATTTCCTTTAGTTACTTTTCCATATGTATCTAGAGTTTTAGGGCCTGGACCTAATGGGGATATTTCTTTTGCAGCTTCTGTAATTAGTTATTTTTCTTTTATTTCAGCTATGGGTATACCGTCATATGGTGTAAGAAAGTGTGCGGAATATAGGGATAATCCAATTGAATTAGGAAAAGTATTTCAAGAATTATTAATAATAAACACATTGTTTACGATTCTTAGTTATGCAGTATTGGTATTATTAGTACAAATAATTCCACAGTTTAAAAATGATTCGTTATTAATTTATATAACTTCAATAACTATTATTTTCAGCACTTTTGGGGTTGAATGGGTTTATCAAGCTATTGAGCAATATGATTATATTACTGTGAGAAATATAGCTTTTAAAATATTTGCTGTAATAGGTATGTTCGTATTTGTTCATAAACCGAGTGATTATATAGTTTATGCAGGAATAACTGTTTTCGGAAATGTAGGTTCTAATATTTTAAATATATTAAGATTACCTAGATATATACCAATGAAAAAATATAAAAAATATAATTTAAAAATGCATTTATCCCCTATATTTTTATTGTTTTTGTACAATGCTACTACGACTATTTTTACTAATTTAGATCAAGTAATGTTAGGGTTCATGTCATCGAATAAAGAGGTTGGTTATTATGCTGCTACAGTAAAAATAAAAAATATTTTAACAAGTGTAGTAACATCTTTGGGAGCTGTGATGCTACCTCGAGTTGCTTATTATCTAGGTAAGGAAGATAATAAGGCTTTTGCAAGGTTAATAAAAAAATCATTTGACTTTATATTTATCTCTGCTATACCAATTTCTCTGTTTTTCCTAATAGAAGCTAAACCAATTATAGATTTTCTAGCAGGATCACAGTATCTTAGGGCGACTGTAATATTACAATGTATAGCACCATCTATAATTTTTATAGGTATCAGCAGTGTAACTGCATGGCAATTATTAATACCATTGAAATTGGAAAAGTATACAGTGTTAGGTGCCATTGTTGGTGCCATACTAAATGTTATTCTTAATATTATACTCATACCTAGAATCGGTGGAGCTGGTGCTGCTATAGCAACGACTATTGCTGAATTAGGTGTATTGACAACACACATTATAGTATTGAGAGAATTAATAAATGAAAATAAGTTCATTGAATTTATTGAATTATATAAAGTAATATTAGCGAGCATCATAGCTACAATAGTTATACTTGTTTTTAATTATTGTGTAACAGTGGCTAATAGTTTACTTGAATGCTTACTTAGTGGAATAATCTACTTTTCTTGTTATATAGTAGTATTATTTATAGTAAAAAATAAAATGATAAGAGAAATAGGTAAGGATATAATTACTAGATTGGGGTAATAATGTTGAAGTGTGTATGTGTAGTTTTAAACTATAATGATGCTAGAACAGTTCAAGAATTCATAAAAAGAGTAGAAAATTACAAGAACATTAGTAATTTAATCATAGTTGATAATGATTCAACCGATGATTCATATAGAATTTTACGTAATTTGTACAAAGATAATTCTAAAATTAGTATAATTAAAGTTGATGAAAATAAAGGATATGGTTTTGGCAACAATATAGGTGTTTCATATTCTTGGAACAAATTCAAAAATGAATATACCTTGATTTCTAATCCAGATGTTATTTTTACAGATGAGATGCTTGGAATGTTATTAGATGTGATACGGAAAAAAGATGCTGCGGTAGTTTCGGGAGTACAGTTGACAAAAGATGAAAGGGAAATATTGGATAAAGCATGGAAAATACCTACAATATTTGAGTATATTTTTAGTAACACTAAACTTTCGAGAATAATGGATTTAACTTCAAGATATCCTCAAGAATACTTTTCAAATTCGTTAAGTAAGGTAGACTGTGTACCAGGTGCTATGCTATTAGTAAATACTATGTACTTTAAAAATGTTGGTGGATATGATGAAGATATGTTTTTATATGGTGAGGAGACTACGTTAGGATATAAATTAAAAAAGGCTAATTATTCTAGTTTTATGGTCAATGATGTTTCTTATGTTCATATAGGATCAACCTCTACAAATAAAGTATTACCACAAGCATCTAAAAAATTAAGATTAATTTATAATAGCAGATTGTTTTTTATGAAAAAATACTTAAAAATAAATAAAGTAACATACTTTGTTGCATCTAAAGTTTATACTCGAATAGTAAAAAAAGTAGAAAAAAGAGAAAAAGTATAGTAGGAGAGTTTGTTATGGATAATGAGATATCATTAGATACATCGCAAAAATTGGTATTTGACATACTTAAGTTTTATAAAAATATCTGCGATAAAAATGGATTAAACTATTATATAGCATATGGTACTCTAATCGGAGCAGTAAGACATAAGGGATTTATTCCATGGGATGATGATATAGATGTTTTTATGCCAAGAAAAGATTATATTAAGTTTGTTGAAATAATGAAAAATTTAAAGGGACGTTATCAACTAGTATCATTTGAAGTAAATAAGAAATTTACAGCACCATTACCTAAAATTATAGATACAGATACTATTCTTATTCAACAATATGACCTATATGAAAGAGTGAATCTAGGGTTATATATAGACATATTTATTATCGATAATGCTGGAGATTCATATGAAGAAGCTTTTAATTTTTATTGTGAAAGTTACTTTGCTTATACTGAATGGTTTAAATCTGATTTAAAATTATTCTTAAGTAATAAGTCAAAAGTTCATAGTATTTTAGGATTTATTAAAAGATTACCATATAAAATAAAGGGTATATCACATTATTTAACAAAGTTTAATAGGATTGCTGAAAGGAATTATTTAAAGAAAACTGATTATGTAGCTATAACTAATTCTGGATCAAGTGAAGTTGATAAAAATATATTTTTAACTAGTGATTTTGGAGAAGGGGTGGCTTTAGAATTCGAAAATGTATTATTTAGAGCACCTAAAAATTATAAAAAGTTACTATCAACAGAATATGGTAATTATATGGAGTTACCACCGGAAAGCAAGCAAGTATCGCATCATTCATATAAATTGTATTGGAATAATAGTGAAAAAAAACGTTAAAGTTTTAATCTGATAAAACGTTGAATAGTAATATTAATTTATGATAAATTAATATTAGCTTTTGTAATTTCTATTTTATGGGAGAAGATTATGAATAAAAGACATGATGACATGGTTATTGATTTAGGGTACTTAGTAAGAGTTTTAAAAAACAATATATTATCATTAATTATTTGGACAATATTGGGATTTGTCTTATCTTTGGGAGTGGTATTTATATTTATTGAGCCTAAATACAGTTCTAATGTAGATATCTTAGTTAACCAAAAAACTAATAATGCACAAGTTCAATATGCAACACAACAGGCTGATTTACAAGCCATTAATACATATAAAGATGTTTTAACGAAACCAATTATCTTAACGCCAGTTTTTAAAGATATTAAACGTACGGATAACTATCAAGGTAATTTGAGTAATTTGGCCAAGTCTATAAAGGTTACAAATCAGGCAAATTCACAAGTTATAACTGTAACAGTAACTGATAAAAATGCTTATGTTGCTGCAGACATAGCTAATACAATTGGTAAAGTATTTACTAAAAAAGTTAAAAAAATGATGCAGGTAGATAATGTTACTATTGTATCTAATGCTAAAGTTAACACTAAACCAGTCTCACCTAATAAAAAATTATATGCTCTTGCAGGAGCAGTATTAGGATTATTTGTAGGTGTAACAATTGCATTTATTAAAGAAATAACAGATAAAACTGTAAAGGATAGTAGTTTCTTAACGGATGAATTAGGCTTGACCAATATAGGATCTGTTTATCATTTAGATATTAATGATAATGACTATGGTGTGGTTAAAGTTATCGCTAGAAATAAAATTTCTAATAATGGCGATGATGAAGAGTTCAATACTCCACGTCGTCGTAGAGTCTAGAAGGGAGGAGAAGAGCTATGGCATTATTTAAAAAGAAAAAAAAATTAGATACTAACAGTATGGAAAAAGGTGTCTATTTAGTAACAGTTGCCAAACCAGCATCTGTAGATACTGAACAATTTAATACTATTCGTACAAATATTACATTCTCTAGTGCAGATACAGAATACAAATCTTTAATGATTACATCTTCTGTTGCTTCTGAAGGTAAGTCTACTACAGCTGCAAATATCGCTGCATCTTTTGCTAAACAAGGTTTATCTACTTTGTTAGTTGATGCGGATTTACGTAGACCAACAATTGCTTCTACCTTTAGTATAGCTGATCCAAGAGGATTGACAAACTTCTTAACTGATAGAGATTTTGATATTAATGACGTTATTTATGAAACAACTGTAGATAATCTTTTTGTTATTCCGGCTGGTCCTATTCCTCCTAATCCATCTGAATTGATGGGCTCTGAACGTATGGATAAATTACGTGAAGCTTTGGAAGAAAAGTTGGATTTAGTTATTTATGATGCACCTCCAGTTTTATCTGTAACAGATGCTCAACTTTTATCGGCTAAGGTTAATGGGACGATTCTAATTGTTCGCCAAGGATTTGCAGAAAAAGAAGGAGTTCGCCAAGCTGTAGATTTATTGAAACATGTTAATGCTCATATTGTAGGAGTAGTGTTAAACGATGTAGATGCTTCTACAGATGGTTATTATGGCTACTATGGATATAGAAAAGAAAAATAAATTTGGTCAAAGGATATATAGTTATAAATATGGCTATTATCTTTTTAGATAAGGATTTTTTATTTGATATTTAATATTGTAATTTGAAATACTTTTAATATATAATATCCACTAAGGAGTAAGTTGTAGCTTTCTTTTGTTAACCGAATGGAAAGTATAACTTTATTTCTTACTTTCTTATTAATTTAGTATTGGATAAACCAATTACTGAAAAGTAGACTTAATAATTCTTAAAAAATCGACAATAATTGTCGATTTTTTATTTGCTTATAATGAATTTAAAAGTTCTGTTTGGTATAATATATGTGTTTTTATATTATTTAATTATCAGAAAAGGATTATTAATATGAATTTTGAGAAAATAGTAGATTTACATTGTCATATCTTACCAGGTATTGATGATGGTTCTCCAGATTTAGAACATTCTTTGCAATTAGCACAAGAAGCAGTTGCTGATGGAGTTACACATATTTTAGCTACTCCACATCATCTTGATCGTAATTATACTAATCA
>ERZ1643251.4280-NODE-4280-length-12555-cov-4.978480_pt1 | contig 12555 bp, 9 predicted proteins | sample MGYA00579261_ERZ1643251 | MGnify/ENA primary metagenome ERZ1643251 (study PRJEB29033, sample SAMEA4952267) | chicken gut metagenome | biome: Broiler Chicken; feature: Gastrointestinal Tract; material: Caecum | place: Ireland | collected 2018 | study: Broiler... | reverse complement strand
CAGGGTGCGGATCTGGAACCCGTCCACGTCGGCATCGGTACAGATGACCACCTTGTTGAACCGCAGATTGTCCAGATTGAAGCTGGCCAGGTCCTTGTTGTGGCTGCCGCCCAGTTCCACGCCGCATCCCATGACCCGGATCAGGTCGGTGATGATGTCCGACTTGAAGATGCGGGCGTAATCGGCTTTCAGGCAGTTGAGGATCTTGCCGCGGATGGGCATGATGGCCTGGAATTCGGAATCCCGGCTCTGCTTGACGGCGCCCATGGCCGAGTCACCCTCCACAATGTAGAGTTCCCGGCGGGAGGCGTCCTTGGTGCGGCAGTCCACGAACTTCTGCACTCGGTTGGCCAGATCCATCTGCTGGGTCATTGTCTTCTTGATGGTGATACGGGCCTTTTCGGCGTGCTCGCGGCTCTGCTTGTTGATGAGCACCTGTTTGCAGGCCTTCTCGGCTTCGTCGGGATGCTCAATGAAATACACTTCCAGCTGATGCTTCAGAAACTCGGTCATGGCCTGGGCCACAAATTTGTTGGTGATGGCCTTCTTGGTCTGGTTCTCGTAGCTGGTCCGGGTGGAAAAGCTGGAAGACACCAACACCAGGCAGTCCTGTACGTCGGAGAAGGTGATGGCACTCTCGTTCTTTTTGTAAAGCCCCTTGCTTTTGAGCCAGGCGTTGATCTGGCTGACGAAGGCGGAACGCACCGCGCGGTCGGGGCTGCCGCCGTGTTCCAACCAGCTGGAGTTGTGGTAGTATTCCAGCGCCTGTACGGTGTTGGAAAAGGCAAACGCCACATTCATCTTGACCTGATAGTCAGGCTGGTCGACCCGGTCGCGGCCGGTGGCGGCACCCGAACAGAAATACACCTGGGTCAGGGCTTTGTCACCCACCAGTTCGTTGGTGTAATCGGTGATGCCGTGTTCGTACAGGTATTCGTATTTCTGGGTTTCGCTGCCGGATTTGTCGGTGAAAACCAGCGTCACCCCATCGTTGACTACCGCCTGGCGACGCAGCATATCCTTGAAGGTGTCGGCAGGCACGGCAATATCGGTGAAGACCTCGGTATCGGGCTTCCAGCGGATAACAGAACCGGTGCGGCGGCCTTTGTATTCTTCTTTTTGCAGACCGCCCACATTCTCGCCCTTTTGGAAGTCGAGATGGTAGTGGAAGCCGTCCCGGTAGATGTCGGCGGTCATCCATTCGCTGGCATACTGGGTGGCGCACAGACCCAGACCGTTCAGGCCCAGACTGAAATCGTAGTTGCCGCCACCCTCTGCATACTTGCCGCCGGCATACAGCTCACAGAACACCAGATCCCAGTTCCAGCGCTGCTCGGTCTGGTTGTAGTCCACCGGAATGCCGCGGCCGAAGTCTTCCACCTCCACCACATGGTCGGGGAACAGCGTCACATTGATGCGGTTGCCGTACCCGTCGCGGGCTTCGTCGATGGAGTTGGAGATGATTTCAAAAATGGAATGGGCACAACCTTCCACACCGTCCGAACCAAAGATGACGGCCGGGCGCTTGCGCACACGGTCGGCACCTTTCAGTTGGCGGATGCTGTCATTGCCGTATCCTTGTTGTTTTTTTGCCATGCGTTTGGATCCCCCTGCGGTTAGATAACACGTAACTGTATTTTGCGCATATAAAATTATTAAACCATAAATTGGAAGTCTTTGTCAATTGACCTTTCCCATCATAACACAACTTATGGTTGTTTTGCAAGGGGCTCTCGTTGTATCGGGGGATCAGCCTGTGCGCTCCACACGGTTGCGATCGCCCAGCACGGCGGTCCAGTAGGAGCCGCCGTTGTAATCAAAGATCACCCAGTCGTACCCATTGTATTTCTGGGTGCTGCGCTGGGTTACCGTGTAGCGACCCAGGGGCAGGTAACCCACCACATCGTTGAAGTTGGGCGTGTAGAAATACTCGGTGCGGGCGTTGAAGACCACCAGCGTTTCGCCGCTTACATTCTGCATCAAGGGACCGGAGGGACCGTAGTTATTGAAGCCGCCGGCCTGGATGGCGGGCAGAAAATTCTTGTAACTGCGGTTCAGGTCGCAGGCTCCCGAAATTCCCCGGACCGAACCGCTGCCGGAATACTGCCACATGGTGTAAGGGCCGCTGTAGCCCAAAGAGGAGCGGTAATCGGCCACCCACAGCGGATATTCGCTGAGTTCTGCCGCGTTGAGATAGTTGTTGATGTAGTTGGTGTAGCTGTACCAGCCGGCATACCATTTGCGCTGGTACAGAATATCCATGGCGTAGCGCACCAGGTTGGTCAGCTGGGAACGCCCCAGGCTGGTCAGGCTGGAATCCTCCACATCCACAAAGACCGGGTATTCCAACTGCAGGCCCTGCATGGCGTTCATAAAAAGCGAAAGTTCATTGGCCACGGCGCTTTGGGTGCGGGCGTAGGTGTAGTAGTAGGCGCCCACCCGCAGGCCGGCGGCATGGGCGCCGTTGACGTTCTGCAAAAAGTACGGATCCACATACAGCCCGCCGCTGTTGCTGGAACCGACACGTACAATCACAAAGTCCTTGCCGGCGGCGGCAACCTGGGACCAGTTGATGGTGCCCTGGTAGCGCGATACGTCAATGCCGTTCTGAAACACAGCCATAAAAAAGCCCCCTCCCTTTGCAGCATAGTATGCAGCGGGGGAGGGGGAAGGTGCAGCTAAGGGGCAATCTGATACACGCGGCAGCTGTCGTTCTGGTACCAAAGGGGATAGCGTTCCGCGTACCAGGCTTCGTCTGCGGCAAATTCCGTCAGGACCGAGCGGTCAAACACCACGTAGTCGATGCCCCAGGCCGACAGCGTGCCGGTATCGGGCGCTTCATACAGAAGGCGCATGGCGGCATACTCGTTGGCGTAGTCCATGCCGTGGTAATAGACGTAACTGCCGGAGCCGCAGAGAATGCGCCGACCCGCCAGGGCAAAGACCGGTTCGGTGTGCCGGTCGCTGGTCAGGAAGAGGTCATCCGCGGGGGCATGGTCCGAAACATAGGCGGCCAGTGCAATTTCGTCGGCACTCCAGTGCTGGTAATCACTGACCAGTTCGCGGCCTACGGTCAGGACACTGCCGAACATGGCCAGAAAACAGACCACTCCCAATCCCAGCGCCCGCCAGGGCAGACGGCGGATCTTCCCGGCAACGTCTGCCAGCAGCTGCGCCACCAGCAGACAGCCCAGCATATGCCAGACAAACAGCAGCTTGTTGTTGTCGTAGGTGTTGGGCTGAAAAACCACGCACTCTGCCAGCGCCCAGATCAGCAGTCCGCCGCCGTACAGCCAGCGCTGCCGGTGGGAAGCGTGCAGCCAGGCGGGAATCAGCAGCAGATAGACCACACCGATGTTCTTGATGTAAAACCAGAAGTAGTTGTCCCGCAGCGTGCCGTCCGTTTGTCCGTTGACCCAGTTGAAGTGCAGCCGCAGCATGTTCTGACCGTCCACGCTCTGGGCCAGCACGGTGGGCAGCATCTGGCCCAGCCAGGCAATCCCGCACAGCAGGGCCAACCCACCCCAGGGCAGCAGGACCCGGCGGGTCAGCGGGCGGTGCAGCAGTGTGTAAACACCGCCGACCAGGCAGATCAAAACCAGCGCCAGGGCACTGTGGGTGTGCAGCAGGGGCAGCGGCAGGACCAGCAGCGCCAGGGGCAGCCATAACGAGGCCTGCTTTTCGTAGCAGAAACGCCAGAGCAGATACAATGCGGGCAACAGGATGCTCCATCCGAACAGGGTGGCCCGCTGGGGAATCATCAGATCCACCACCGGGTTGATCCACTGCCCATAAAGAACAGGTAGAAGGCCAGGCTGGCTTTGGCGGCGCTGCCCAGCACCCGGCGGGCCAGCTGCCAGAACATTCCGAACGCCGACAAAAACGCCGGAACCATGGGCAACAGGCAGGCGGTGCGCAGGTCCGCCCCAAGAATACGGAAAACGCTGGAGACGGTTTCGCATAAAAACGGGTACCCGAACCGGTGCGCGCCGCCCAGCAGCGGATAGGTGGGCGGAAATTCCCCGCTTTGGGCAATGTATTCGATGAAACCCAGGTGCATGGGCAGGTCGCCGTAACAGCTCTGCCCGGTATGAAAAGTACCATCCACCGCATGCAGAATGTGGGTGTGCAGCAAATAGCCGGTGACAGCCATCAGGGGCAGTACGCAAACCAGCAGGACAATATCGTCGGGATTCTTCTGCCAGCCGGTGAGCCGTACACCGCTTTTCACAAGCGCCAGCAGAATCAGTAGGGCGGTAATGCCGGCCAACCCAACGGCAGAAACACCGAATCCGAGCCCCAGGGCAAAGACGGCGGGGAAGGCTGCCAGCATGGCAATGCCATATCCGCACCCCAAAGGCAGGGCCAGACCGGGTGAGGCATCCGGGAAGATGCGCCGTGCCAGCATCAGCCCCGTCACCAGGAACAACAGAGCATACAAAAGTGCCGGTACCATTTATACGCCCTCCAGGTCAAAGGGTGGGGTGTATTCCTCCCGGGCGCTGCTTTTTTCCTGCATATACCCGTCGGTCAGGCCCAGACGCACCGCCTCGTCGACAACCTTTCGGTATTCGTAGGTGGTGATGCGGCGCCCCAGGCCGTATTCGGCCGCCTTGTAAAAGGGGGTGAACTGGCTCATCAGGCTGGACAGGAAAGGAACACCGGTCTCCCGGCGGATGCGGGCCAGGGTCTGCAGCACGGTGCGGCTGTCCTGGACACAGCCGGGCAAGGCCAGATGCCGTACAATGACGCCGCGCTGCAAAAAGCCCTCGGCGTCGTAAACGGGGGCGCCGGTCTGCCGGAGCATCTGGCGCAAGGCGGCTTCGGCCACGGCCGGATAGTTCCGGGCGGCGGAATAACGTTCGGCCAGTTCCGGGGACGCATATTTAAAATCGGTAAGCCAGATGTCCACATAGCCGTCCAGGGCTTTCACGGCGGCAAGGGTCTCGTATCCGCCGGTGTTGTAGACCACCGGCAGTGTCAGCCCCGCGGCCCTGGCGCTCTCCAGGGCCTGCCGCACCTGGGGAAGGTATTGGGTGGCCGTTACCAGATTCAGATTCCGGGCTCCGTCCTGCTGCAGCCGCAAAAAGATTCCCGCCAGCCGTTCGGGGGTGATGGCCTTCCCCACGCCCTGCTGACTGATGGGGGAGTTCTGGCAGTAACAGCAGCGCAGCGTGCAGCCGCTGAAAAAGACCGTGCCGCTGCCGCGTGCGTCTTCGGGGGCACCGCTCAGGCAGGGCTCCTCCCAGTGGTGCAGCGCGGCCCGTGCCACCAGAAGCCGGTCGTCGGCACCGCAAAATCCCGACTGTCCGGCGGCGCGGTCGGCCCCGCATGCCCGCGGACAGAGGGTGCAGTGATGGGGCAGCAACATCCGAACACCTACTTTCACAATTTTTTCTGTTTCATTTTACCACAAACCCGGGAAATGTGGTATACTATAAGGACGAATCTCAAAACCAAAGGAGTGTACAATTATGTCTACCCCTCATAACCGTGCCGAAAAAGGTGATTTCGCCAAAACCGTTCTGATGCCCGGCGATCCGCTGCGGGCCAAGTTCATTGCCGAAACCTTCCTGGAAAATCCGCGCCTTGTCACCGACGTGCGCGGCATGCTGGGCTATACCGGTACCTACCAGGGCCGCCCCATCAGCGTGATGGGCAGCGGCATGGGCATGCCTTCCATCGGCATCTATTCCTACGAGCTGTACACCCAGTATGGCGTGGAGAATATTATCCGCATCGGCTCCGCGGGTTCTTACACCGAAAAGGCCAAGCTCTTTGACGTGGTGCTGGCCGCCGGTGCCTATTCCGAGAGCAACTATGCGGTAACCCAAAGCGGGGACACCGACGACATCCAGAAACCCAGTGCCGAACTCAACGCGGCCCTGAAGGCCAGCGCGGCTGCCCAGGGGCTGGCTGTGATCGAGGGCAACATCCATTCTGCGGATGTCTTTTACCGGGAGCCCAGCGACGAAAAGCCCGCTTACTGGGAACGTTTGCGGGATGAAAAGGGCTGCCTGGCAGTGGAAATGGAGAGCTTTGCCCTCTTCCACAACGCCAAGGTGCTGGGTAAGCGGGCTGCCTGCCTGCTGACCATCTCGGACAGTTTTGTCTCGCCGGAAATCACCACCGCGGAACAGCGCCAGACCAGCTTCACCTCCATGATGAAGATTGCGCTGGGGGCCGAGGCATACCTGGAGAAATGAGGATGGAAAAGGAAGAAATCCAGGCTTTGATCCGACAGGCCTTTCAGGCCCGCACTTTTGCCTACACGCCCTACTCCCATTTCCGGGTGGGCGCGGCACTACTGGCCCGCAACGGCAAGGTCTATACGGGCTGCAACATCGAAAATGCCGGTTATACCCCCACCAATTGTGCCGAGCGCACCGCGCTGTTCAAAGCGGTCAGCGAAGGCGAGCGCCATTTTACCGCCATTGCCATTGTGGGCAGTATGGAAGGCGAAGTGAACCGCCTGGTTACGGGCCCCTGCGGCGTCTGCCGGCAGGCCCTGTATGAATTCACGGGTCCCGATCTGACCGTTATTATGGCGCGCACCGAAGAGGATTACATTGTGACCACGCTGGGGGCTTTGCTGCCCTACGGCTTTGGCCCGGCCAATCTGGAAGCGGACGATTCCCAATCCCCTACGTAAGGAGTTCCCTTGTTCATGAAAAAAACAGTAGCCCTATTCTTGTCGATGGTGTTTCTGACGGTACTGGCAGGCTGTGCACCGCAGACAGAAAACCAGGCGTCGGAAGACTTCACGGCGCCACTGGATGATGCTTCCTTTGTGTACCAGGCACCGCAGGACGCCACACCGCTGCCCGGCGGGGCGACCATTGCCCTGGCAGCCAGCAGCGGCGACCTGGAATCCGGTGCCGAAGCCATGCTCTGGAAGGGTGTGCAGACCTTTGCCTCCACCTTCGGGTATACCGCACAGTCTTTTACCTACGGGGACGGCGGCAATGCCTCTGCGGAGGATGCCCTGCGGGAAGCGGCACAGAGCGGCGCAACTCTGGTGGTCTGCCGCGGGGAGGAGATGGCCAAGGCACTGTTCAACATCCAGTCCAACTATCCCGGCGTACATTACCTGCTTTTTGATGAGGAACCCCACAACGAGGATTACACGGTCTATACCACCAATGCCAGCGTCCACTGCGTCCTGTTCCAGGAAGAACAGCTGGGCTACCTGGCCGGATACGCATCGGTGACGGAAGGCTACACCACCCTGGGGTTTGTGGGCGGTGATGAAGTGCCCGACGTGGTCCGCTACTGCACGGGCTTCCTGCAGGGCGCCGAGGCGGCCGCGGAACAGCAGGGTGAGGAAGTCAGCCTGCGGGTGTGGTACACCGGGGAACTGGAAGACGATTCCCTGGTGACCACCCGGATGACCGAATGGTACAACAATGGCACCGGCCTTGTGCTGGCCAACGGAAACGACTGCATCCAGAGAACACTGGATGCCGCCAACCAGACCGGTGGCCGGGTATTTGCCACGGAGCAGGACTGGAACGGGGCAGGGGAGCGTGTGCTGGGCAGCGCCATCAAATGTTACAATGCAGCAGTCCAGCGGCAACTCTATGCGTTCTTTTCCGGCAATGCCACCTGGAGTCAGCAGGCTGCCGGACAGACCGAAAAAGTCGGCTTTACCGACGGCAGCGTGGCCCTGGCGGGATCCAACTGGCGCTTTTCTCACTTCAGCCAGCGGCAATATGAACGTGTCTACGACGAACTGCGGAACAGCGATCTGAAAGTGGAGGCTTACGCCGATATGGATACGCTGCCCGACACCCCCTCCGTCACGCTGGAAATCCAGAACTGAGTTTGCACACTTTGTTAAAGAATTGTAATAGTTTTGTGTCCGTTTTTTCATTGCAAAAAGCCGGCAAATCCGTTATACTGAAGTCAACGCGGTGGGGAACCGCCCCACCCAAAAGTTCATTGAGTAAGGAGATCAAAACCATGAAAAAGTTCCTTGCACTGGTAATGGCTGCCAGCATGGCCTTCTCTCTGGTTGCCTGCGGCGGCGCTTCTGCCTCCTCCGCAGCCAGCACGGCGGAAGGCGCCAGCACCGAGGCTACGGCTGAGGCTGCCGGCAGCGGCAAGACCGATGTGGCGTTTGTTACCGACGTCGGCAACATCGACGACCAGTCCTTCAACCAGTATACCTGGCAGGGCGTGCAGGATTTCTGCTCCGCCAACGGCCTGAGCGCCAACTACTACCGTCCCACCGAGGACTCCGACGCAGCTCGTCTGGAGCAGATGGACAACGCTGTCAATGACGGCGCCAAGGCCATCGTCGTGGCCGGCTACCTGTTCGGCACCTCCATTGCCGAGGCCCAGGCCAAGTATCCCGATGTGCAGTTCCTGGCTCTGGACGTTGCCACCACCGACCTGAGCGCTGACGGCAGCGTGCAGCCCGCCAGCAACACCGCCCTGATCACCTACAAGGAAGAGCAGGCTGGTTACCTGGCCGGTTACGCCGCTGTGTATGACGGCTACAAGGAGCTGGGCTTCCTGGGCGGCATGGCTGTTCCCGCTGTTATCCGTTACGGCTACGGCTTTGTGCAGGGCGCTGACGCCGCTGCCAAAGAGCTGGGCGTGACCGACGTCAACATCAAGTACTGGTACTCCGGCGGCTTCGCTGCCACCGATGAGGTCAAGAACAAGATGGACGGCTGGTACTCTGAGGGTACCGAGGTTGTCTTCGCTTGCGGCGGCCCCGTCTGCCAGAGCTGTGACGCTGCGGCCCAGGCCAACGGCGGCAAGATGATCGGCGTGGACGTTGATCAGTCCGGTCAGTTCGATACCGTCATCACTTCCGCCATGAAGGCTCTTGCCAACTCTGTCAACGTGGCGCTGACCGATGCCATGAACAACGGCTGGAAGTTCACCGAGGCCTACGCCGCCAAGCAGACCGTTCTGGGCGCTGCCGAGAACTGTGTCGGCCTGCCGATGGAGACCAGCAAGTTCACCAACTTCACCCAGGAACAGTACGACAAGCTGTACCAGGAAATTGTCGACGGCACCCTCGTCGTGGACGACAGCTTTGACACCGCTGTGACCCCGGCCGTGACCAACGTGAACGTGGATTACCAGGGCTAATACGATCCATTGTCATTCATAAAAGCCGCCCCGCACAGGCTTGCGGGGCGGCTTTTTCTGGTGATATAAAGCAACAGAAAAAAACAAAGCGATTCTTGCACTTTTTGTTCAAATTCTCTTGTGCATCGGGTGTTTTTTCTATATAATACGAAGTAAGAGATTGTCCATTTGGAAAGGGGCGTGCAACGATTGGCAGATCAATATGTCATTGAAATGCTGCACATCACCAAGGAATTTCCCGGTATCAAGGCGAACGACGATGTTACCTTGCAACTTCGCAAAGGAGAAATCCATGCTCTCCTGGGTGAAAACGGTGCCGGCAAATCTACGTTGATGAGCGTGCTGTTCGGTCTGTACCAGCCGGAAAAAGGCGTAATCAAAAAGAACGGCCAGGAAGTAAAGATCAACAATCCCAACGATGCCAATGCACTGGGCATTGGCATGGTGCATCAGCATTTCAAACTGGTGGAATGTTTCACCGTGCTGGATAACATCATCCTGGGTGTGGAAGACACACGCCATGGCTTTTTGCGCAAGGATGCGGCGCGTAAAAAGGTCATGGACCTGAGCGAAAAGTATGGCCTGCGTGTGGATCCCGATGCGCTGGTCAGCGATATTTCGGTGGGTATGCAGCAGCGCGTGGAGATCCTGAAAATGCTGTACCGTGACAACGATATCCTCATCTTTGATGAGCCCACGGCGGTTCTGACCCCGCAGGAAATCGAAGAACTGATGGAGATCATGCGCGGCTTCAAGGAGGAGGGCAAGAGTATCCTCTTTATCACCCACAAACTCAACGAGATCATGGCGGTGGCGGACCGCTGCACGGTGCTGCAGAAAGGCCGTGGCATCGGTACGGTGGAAATTGCCAAGACCACCAAGGAAGAACTTTCCCGCATGATGGTCGGCCGCGACGTGGAGTTCGCGGTGGAGAAAAAGCCCTGCGAGCTGGGGCGTACCATTCTGGAAGTCGATAACCTGGTGGTGCCCAGCAAGGTGCATAAGAACAATGCTATAAAGAATGTTACCTTTACAGTGCGCGCCGGCGAGATTGTCTGCGTGGCGGGCATCGAGGGCAACGGCCAGAGTGAACTGATTTACGGTTTGACGGGACTGGAAAAGGTCACCGGCGGCAGCATCCGGCTCAACGGCAAGGACATCACCAACGCCACCATCCGGGAGCGCTCCAAGGACGGCATGAGCCACATCCCCGAAGACCGGCACAAACACGGTCTGGTGCTGGACTACACCCTGGCGGACAATATGGTCCTGCAGCGGTACTGGCAGCCCCAGTTCCAGAACCATGGCTTCATCAAAAAGGGAGAGGTCCTCTCCTATGCGGAGCGTCTGATCGAACAGTATGATGTGCGCAGCGGTCAGGGACCACAGACCATTGCCCGCAGCATGTCGGGCGGCAACCAGCAAAAGGCGATCATTGCCCGCGAGGTGGACAAGGATCCCGATCTGTTGGTGGCGGTGCAGCCCACCCGCGGTCTGGACGTGGGTGCCATCGAATATATCCACAAGCAGATTGTGGCCGAGCGGGACAAGGGCAAGGCCGTTCTGCTGGTCAGTTTGGAACTGGACGAAGTGATGAATCTCTCGGACCGCATTCTTGTCATGTATGAGGGCGAGATTGTGGGCGAGTTTGACCCGCACAAGACCACGGTGGAGGAGCTGGGTCTGTATATGGCCGGCGCGAAAAAGCAAGGGGAGGCGAAAGCATGAAAAAACACAACCGTGAGACATCCCTTTTGCAGAACCCTGCGGTAGTCGGCGTGCTGGCCAGTCTTTTGTCCATTGTCATCGGCCTGGCGCTGGGCTTTGCGCTGCTGGTTCTGCTCAATCCCGCTGCTTCGCTGGAAGGCATGAAGGCGATGATGACCACCGGCTTCGGCAGCATGGACAAGTTCGGCAAGGTGTTGTACCAGGCGGCCCCGCTGATGATGTGCGGCCTGTCGGTGGGCTTTGCCTTCAAAACGGGCCTGTTCAACATCGGCGCGTCGGGACAGTACACCATGGGTGCCTTCTTTGCGCTGCTTTTTGCCATTCAGTTCCAGATGCCCTGGTTTGTCTGTCTGCTGGCATCCGCGGTGGGCGGCGCCATCTGGGGCATCTTCCCGGGACTTTTCAAGGCCTACTTTAATGTGAACGAGGTCATTACGGCCATCATGTTCAACTGGATCGGTATGTATCTGGTCAACCTGATTCTGTCCAACTCGCCCACGATGCTGGCCTCCGGATGGGGTGCATCCAACTCGGACAGAACGGCGGCCCTCTCGGCGGCCAACACCGGCGCCATCATTCCCAAGGGCCATCTGGCGGTGCTGTTCGGCAATTCCAGCTGGATCAATATCAGCATCTGGATCACCATTGTCTTTGCCATCATCGTCTGGGTGGTTCTGCAGAAGACCACCTTCGGCTATGAACTCAAGGCCTGTGGCCTGAGCCGCGATGCGGCCCAGTATGCGGGCATCAACGCCAAGCGCAACATTGTGCTGTCCATGGTGATCTCGGGCGCACTGTCCGGCATCGGCGGCGGCATCTACTATCTGGCGGGTACCGGCCAGTATGTGTTGGAAAAATCCATTCTGCCCATGGGCTTCAACGGCATTCCCGTGGCGCTGCTGGCCAGCTCCAATCCCATCGGCACCATCTTCTCGGCGCTGTTCATCAGCTATATCCAGGTGGGCGGTGCGGCCATGCAGCCGGCCTATTCGTCCGAGACCATCGACATTGTCATCGCTGTGATTATCTACCTGGCGGCCTTTGCGCTGCTCATGCGCGGGGTTATTGCCAAGGCAGTCTCCGGGCGTAAACAGAAAGGGGGCGCTGCCAAATGATGATTGCTGCCAATATTATCAGTCTGACCATCCTGTTTGCCGTGCCACTGTTGCTGGTGGCACTGGGCGGCATGTTCAGCGAGCATTCCGGCGTCATCAACATCGCGCTGGAAGGCATGATGATCATCGGTGCCCTGTTCGCCTGCTTTACGTTGCAGGCGCTGGATCAAAGCGGGTTTGGCGAGGCCAACCCTCAGCTGTCCATGCTCATTGCCATTCTGGTGGCCGGTGCAACCGGAATGATCTTCTCGCTGTTCCTGGGGTTTGCCGCCATCAACCTCAAGGCGGACCAGACCATCGGTGGCACCGCGCTCAACCAGTTCGCCCCGGCGTTTGCCGTGGTTATGACCTGGGCTATCCAGGGTCAGGGCCTGACCACCATTCAGATCCCCAGCTGGGTGCGTATCACCCGCGAGACCTTCGGCCTGGCACCGGTTGACGGTCCCAGCTTCTGGAACAACCTGATCTTCAAATATTTCTATCTCACCACACCCATTGCAGTGGTACTCTTCATCGCGGCTTATGTGCTCATGTACAAAACCCGGTTTGGTCTGCGGCTGCGCGCCTGCGGCGAGCATCCCCAGGCGGCGGACTCGGTGGGCATCAA
>ERZ1643251.4278-NODE-4278-length-12561-cov-26.042859_pt1 | contig 12561 bp, 27 predicted proteins | sample MGYA00579261_ERZ1643251 | MGnify/ENA primary metagenome ERZ1643251 (study PRJEB29033, sample SAMEA4952267) | chicken gut metagenome | biome: Broiler Chicken; feature: Gastrointestinal Tract; material: Caecum | place: Ireland | collected 2018 | study: Broiler... | reverse complement strand
CATTTTTAAATCTTTCTTCTAATTCAAAAATAGTAATTTTGTTATTTTTAAAAGGCCTTTCTGTCTTTTTTTGAAATTCTTTGAGACAGTTCCAATAGTTTGGAAGATATTTATAATAATTTTGTAATTCTCTTAAGTTCTTATTTGCACAACACCAGCATGAAACTCTGTCAAGAATATCGTATAATCTAATACCATCTTCTTCCCAAAAATAGCCTTTATCATAACAGTAATGTAAACAATCTTTTTCAGTCATATTCAAATCTATTAGTGGATATAATTTATGTTCATCATTTACAATTCTTTTTTGTTCATCGTATGCAATACCTATATATTCTCTATAATCATTTCCATAGTATTCTCTTAGATATTTTGAAATGGTCTTGTTTTTTTCAGTTGTGCCCCAACGACATCTTCCACCACACCAACTATATCCATTAGAGTATGTACCATCACGATGCTTTACCGATTTATCAAACATCATATATTCAAAACTATACTTCGGTTTTAATTCAGTATATTTTATATTTCTTTCTTTTAATATCGTAACGATTCTATCTCTAATGTCATAAACTGATTGAAACTCCATTCCAGTATCATAGAATATAACCTCATCTAATTTTTCATTTTTTGCTAATAATAAAAGAAGCATTGCAAGGCTATCTTTTCCAAAACTGATACTTGCTATATATTTCATTCTTTCTCTCCTATTATTTCTTTATATTTTGATAAAATTTCTATACGTAACTCGTTCTCATTGTGATATGACATATCATCACCGTCTGCATAATTTTCTTCACCATATTTACAATTCTCAATTTCATTTTCTAACCACTCTATAAATTTTTTTTGTTGCTTTTCTGTTTTTTGAACTAAACTATCATATTGCTTACTATTTCTTATTCTTGAGGAGCAATCAGTTCTATTGCAATAACAATTCTCTAGTTGTTTCTTTAATTCTTGATTTTCTTCTAATGCTTGTATGTAATTCTCTTCAAATTCATTTAACTTCCTGTTGAGTGAATATATTTCTTCGATATTCATTTATTCCACCTCAGCAATCTTACACAATTCTTCATATTCGCATACTAACATATCTGTTCCATAAGCATATTCAACAATATTTTTTATTTTTTCTTTTAGTTTTTGATTTTCTTGTATCAATTCTTCAATAAATGATCCAATAAATTTTACTTCGGCAATTGGAACATTGTACTTAAATAATATTGCTGATATCTGCAATGCTTTTATAGATTGTTCTTTGTTCATTTAACTAATTGATCCTTTCTATTAAAAATTGGAATCTTTTGCAACTTTTGCACAGCATAATGATCATTAAAAAATAGTTCTCTCATACTCCTAGGTAATTTTCCAAAGTTAGTAAGTTCTCTATTTCTTACAGCTTCTTTTGGACTTTTGTCACATTTATAAATTCTGCATATTTCTGGTCTTGCTTCATAAATTTTACAAATCTTATTTTTATTATCTCGAAACGGACAAGTATTATCATAAACAACAAGTCTGCATATTGGTGTTGCTTCAACTTTATGTTTCTTTAAATATTTATCTATTCTTTTAATTTCATCATGAGACAGATTTAAGATATCACCACAGCATTGTCCACAATTTGTGCATAATCCACGATTAGTAAAATTTGTAATTTTTATAAATTCATTCATATTCTTAACTATTCCTTTCTTAACTATATTAATTAGAGATAACCTTTATATTATATCCAATCTATTAAATCACTTATGAACCTTTATAAATTCTAAGAAAAATGACTATTTTTTCTTTAAGATACTTTTTCATTTTTTTAGGGTGTTTTTTCACGTTCCTAGAGCATCTATATATTCAATAACTCCACTAACTAATTTACATATTTCTCTGTCACAATGATTATCATCTAATCTTAATTTTTCTCTAATATATCCAAAAGCTTTTTGATTGTTTCCGTTAGGCTTCATCAAGAAACCTGCACTTGTATGATCGATAATACTTACATATAAATCATTCCAACGAAGTCCTCTTTGAAGTCCTCCAGCTAAATGAAAAGGATGGTATGTAAATAAAATATCTCTATGATCCATTTCTTGATCAGTCCAACCAATTATACATTTACCATATTCTAATAAAATTCTTGCAATTGTTTCAAACGTTCCTGTACCATTTATAACTTCTTCGCAAGCGTTCAAATTCATCATAGATTTTGAATAATATTTTAATGTTGTCTTAACCGAAGATTCACAACCAACTCCGATTTTAAAGGTGGTGTTTTTTAATCTTTCATTTTCTTGCTGTAATTTTTCTATTTTTTTTATATCTCCACCATAAGCTTCTCCTACTGCTAAATCAAATACATTATCTAATAATTCATTTTCTTCTTCATTCATTACTAATCACTCTTTTCTAAATCTTTTAACCTTATGTAAAAATTTAACCATCTATATAATCTTATAGGATATATAGTTATTCTTCTAGGTATTAAAAATTGATACCAGTAGCCACTTGCATGTCTTTTCATATTTATTCCTTTTCTATTTTAGATAATATTTCTTTATATGCTTTTGTTTTTCCTATATAAAATTCATCTTCTAATTCCTCTGAAAAATCATCCGTTATATTTATTTTCTCTTTTAAATAATCTATTAGTTTTTGTTGATTTTCTTTTAATTGTTGGTTTTCTTCAACATTCGCTTTTAAAAGAATTTCGTATGTTTGTAAACTTCCTTTTAATTTTTTGTTTTCTTGTTGTAATTGTTCAGATAAATCTTTATAAAATTCTAATTGTTTTTTAGGATTAGTTATACTTGTTTCATATATCATTTATTCCACCTCAGCTATCTTACACAGCTGCTTGTATTCACATACCAACATATCAGTACCATAAGCATATGTAACAATATTTTTTATTTTTTCTTTTAGTTTTTGAGTTTCTCGCTGTAGTTTGAGTATAGTTAGTTCGTAATTAGCATATCTATTTTTATAATAATCGAAAACGTCTAACTGTTCGTTTATTGTTTTTGAATAGTCAAATTTCATTTGTTCCACCTCGTTTCTTACCACATCATTAAATCAAACATGGTATATTTTCCATTTTTCTTTAATAAATACTTAGCTATTTCAACTGCACCATTTCTTTGAATACCTTTTGACATCAGTAATTTAATAAGTCTTTTTCTTGTGATCGTCTTTGCATTATCAATTTTTATATTCATTGAAACTGTTGTTATAGGTGCATATTTATAAAGATCCATCTCATCTATACACATAGTATCTAATTCTTCGAGTTCTATAGTTCCATTTAATTCGGTTTGCATTCCATTTTCATCTACCATTAATAACTTAGCAGGTTTTAACATATTTGTATTCATTACCATCACTCTCCTTAAATCCAATACAATCTTTTAGTTAATGTCTTAACGTTGTAACACATCCAGCAACAGCCTTTGTTAAATACTTGTGTTTTTCCTAGAAATTTAATTCGTTTCTTGAAAATTAAGATAGATAATTTATCAACATACCTTTCCCACATTTCAGCTCTTGTCGGCGTTTCTAAAGTACTTAATGGAAGCAATAAACAAAATGATTTGATTTTGTGTTGCTCAACTAATTCAAAAGTGTGTCGTATAATTTCATTTTGTTGAGAGAATGGAGGATTGCTTATCAGTAAATCACATTCTTTAGGTGGCTCAGTAGTAAAGAAATCGTTACCGAGGTCGTCAAATATATGCGTTGCTTTATACTTTAAATTCAGTTCATCTGCCTTTAATTTGAATTGGCTATCATAGTTATTAAAAGGAAACCATATACTTTTAAAGCTTTTAATATCAATCAAATCATAGATATTTTCCACTACCCACCTTGGTGTCGCAACATGATCTGCATTAGTTTCTTTGTCTTCTTCATAAATATTTTTTGCATCTACTAAATTAGCAAAAATATCCATTTGACGAATATTTATCTTTTTGCTACTCATTGCTATCACTTAAAATAATTAATGCTTTCTGACATTCATCTAAGCCGAATCCATAATTCGCGTTGCAACTCACAAAACGAGGATCATCAACAAATTCATCATCTAAAATAACATATTCCTGTATATCATGATGTTCTTGTAAATATTTTTTTATTTCTTCTGTTCTTGTCTCTGCTTCAAACCATTTAGTACATCCTACGATTTCTATTTCTTTATTTAATCCAGCATTATATAAACAATCTTGATAACTTGTTTTTTTACAACAATATCGCCACGTACTTGAAACAACTATTTTCGCTCCCGTCTTTTTACATAAATAATTAAGCCACATAATTGCTTGAAAGTTGTTCACCTTTCCGTCACAAGGAAAATTATACTTGCATTTTCCTTGTTCATCCCATATAGGTGTATTTACGACTCCGTCATAATCTAAAAAAATCACTTTCATAAACTACCTCATTCTCTCTAATTTTTTTCTTTTCTCTTTACTAGATGTCTTTGTGTAGATGGCAGTAGTATTCAAATTGTTATGTCCAAGTAAATCACTTAGTTCATCTAAATCAATTCCTGCTTCTTTAGCATTTTTCGCGAAAAGATGTCTCCAAGCGTGAGGATGAATTTTATTTGGATTAATTTTAGCTCTTTTAGCAATTCTTTTTAATCTTTCCCATATTGTAGATGCTGACAATGGTTTTGAAGGATCCTTTGGTGCTTTAAATATATATCCGGAGCGAATTTTATTTTCTCGACAATATTTTCTTAATTCTCGAACCAAATCATTTGGAATAATGATTTCTCGATATTTTCCTTTATTGTAAATTTCCATTGACCAATTTAATTCTTCGACAGTAAAATATTTGATTTCAATGACTCGAATTCCTGATTTTGCAAATAATTTCATAATCAAATACATATCATTCAATCCTATATTTTTTGCCCATCTAAGCATTCTTTTATGATCAATCTCTTCAAGCTGATTATTCAGAGAAGATGTTTGTTGAATTTTCAGTTTTTTTAAACGTTCTTCGTATCCACAAAAAAACAAGAATTTATTTACCACGACAATATAATGATTACATGTTGCTGGTTTATATTTTTCTTGTAGGTGTTTTTTAAATTCAATTAATGTACTTTTTAAATTTTTTTCGCTTACATCAGGAAGCCAATTTAAAAAATAATTTACTTCTTGTTTATAACTTTTAATTGTTTTAACACCCTTTTCATTTTCATATTCTGACGTTACAAAATCATCAAGTTTTTCCAATAATTTTTGTTTCATGTTTTCCTCGCTTTTTATCTAGTAAAAGAATATTTCTTAATTGTTCGTATTTTCCTTTAGTTACCAATAATTCTTTATATTCTTCAAGTGGTATTATAATTGTTTTCTCTTTATCATCACGAAAACAAACAATTTGTGGATCCTTCAATTTCATTTTCACTCAACTCCTTAATAATATCTTTATTTAAAATCAAAAGACTATCGCAATCCCAACCATATAAATCCCAGTATAATTGGTCATCTTCACTTATTAAAACTTCAATAGCATCATACTCTTTTTTGATTTCTTCAAAGTCTAATGCTATAAAAATGTCTTTAAATATTTTGCTCGCACTATTATTTAATGGAAGATTATGTAATTGCTCTGCCCTAGTTATTTTTAAAACTTTTGCTTCATCTTTTAATTTGAATAAAAAATAGTTTGATAACCCTATTTTGCTAATCAAGTTGTCTTCATAAAATTTTTTCCAACCATATTTAGCATTAAGAGGCGAAGCCCATAAACCTCCATATGGTTTTACAAAATCTCTATTTTTTATTTCAATAAATTTTTCTTTTTTCGTATTTTGGGTTACCAAAATGTATATAAATCTCTTTCATGGTATTCTCCTTTTTATCTCTTTAATTTCTGCCTTTAACATTTCTAAATCTGATAATATATGATAAAATTCAATACTTGTTTTTCTTTTTTGATTTCGTATGTTTAATGCAATGTAAATGCTAGCAATAAAATTTAAATTTGATACTGTTTCATTAACTCTTATATTCAAACACGTGAAATCCCAAATTCTACTTATATATTGTCTAATATTTCTCTCAACTCGCGATGGAGTTGTATCAAACTTTTTTGAAACAATTTCATAAATATTTGTTACTTTATTAGGATACAAGCTACATGCTTCTACTAAATATCGAAAACCAGATAAGTCAACGTTTCCAAAATTTGTTGCTATAAAATCTTCAAATTCTATTTTTTCCATTAATCTACTCCTGTTTTATTGTTTTTCAATATAACAATTTTCATCCTGATAATATTCGTTTATTGGTAGCTGTGAGCATCTATAATCATTTACTTTTTTTGGTAATATCATCAAAAACAGCAAAAGAATAAATAAACTGATTATAATTGCTAATATTAAAATAGTATTTAAAATTATTCCTTTTTTCATAATCCCTCCTTAAATTAATTTTTATTGGGTGCCGCCACCTCCCAGAAAAGATTTCAGAGATAATAAATATAGAACGACAATAATAAACTTGTTACTGTTAAGTTTGGCGGCTTTATTTATTTTTTTTGCAAGTCTCTAAAAAGACCACATAATAGTTGATATTCTTGAGTTTTGATAGCATTTAAATATCTTTCAAAATTTTCTTTTAAAAATTGCGTAGCACATTCTAAAGAAACTGTTGATTGGGAAACTTTTAACCCGCAATTATAATCACATAAAATCCAGTTGTTTGATAAATCTTGATAAGCAATAAATTCATAACTATAACAATAAATTTTATATCCTGATACTAATTCTAGCTCGTAAATGTTTTTATAGTCCTTTTTACGTCTGTTCATAATATTAAAAATTTTTATCTTCATGTTTAGAAAAACACTCCTCGCATACATTGATTTCTTTTATAATTTCTTTTCCATAAGATGTGGTTATATATGTTTTCCCATTTTTTTTCATATGTTCATGTTGATATACCTTATCTCGATACAATACTGGGATCTTATGTTGTTTCTCTCTTGGCTCAGTATTTTTATTACATTTTTGGCACTTAAACATCAATCTTTCCCTCCTTTTTTAACTGATATGGTGATTTATGAGTTATTTCATATTCCATTAATTCTTTCATTGTAGGTGTTTTTATTTTTCTTTTTTCAAATTCTTTTTTAAGTAATTTAATATACATATTTTGTTCTCCTAATTTTTTTAGTAAGTCGTTATTCTTTTTCTGTAATCCTCCAATTGATCCACTTAACTTCTTTCGTATCTGTTTTTCAGCTTTATAACAGCTTAATAAATCATCATACTGGGTTTTAATTTTATCAAGTTCTACTTCTTTATCTTGATATTTCTTTTCTAATGATTCAATCCTTTTTTTCTGACTTATTATTTTAGCTTCATTTTCACTTTTGCTTGACAATAAATCCCATATCCAATTTTCGTATCTATCAACTGAATTTTTATTTGAATCATAATATTGTTTAAAATTATTATTATACTCATCAAAAATCGATTTTAATTCTTTATATCTTTTTTTATAAAATATATCTTTCATTGATATTCCTCCTTCTTTTTCTTTATCAAAACATTACTGTAATAGGCTTTTATTGCGTCTTTTTCTTGGAGTGATAAAACATGTTTTTTATTTTCTTCTTCAATAATTTTTAAAATGAATTTGTCATAAACTCTATCTAGCTCATCTAAAGTAAGATAATAAAAATCTTTTTCAAAAAAATCTTTTTGATTAATTTCTAATTTATTACACATTTTCGCAATAAATCTTAATCTCAAGCATCTTTCTTGGTGAAGATCCAAAATGTATGTGTTAGAGCATTTTTCTCCGCACCATCTACAATAAAACGTTGCCTTAATCGGATTTTTTTTCTTTTGCTTTTCTAAAGTTGGAACTAACCATTTCGTTAGTACTTGAATTTTTGGTACTTCTTTTTGAACAGATTCATTTTCTAGATGCTCTTTAAATTTTTCATAAATATCTTCTTTGTCATACGGAATTAAACTTTCAATCCACTCTTTTATAATAAATGCTTCATCTATCTTAAATTCTTGATAATGTGCTTTAATTTTCTTTAGAAAGTCTCTTACTTCAATTTCTGTCATTTTGTGCCTCTTTAAATACTTCATCAAATGTTTTCTTGTTTGTTTGACTATTATTAATATTTTTCTTTTTTACTGCATCAACAACCCAACGTTTAATTGTTAAATAATGACTTTTACTTTTATAACCTTTTTCTTCAATGTATGAATCTAGGTAATCAATAAGTTCTTCATAGTTTGAGTAAGTTTTTTTCAAAGATTCTATTTCCTTGTCACTGAGTTTTACGTGTTTATAAGTTCCATACACTTTTTTGGAATCGTTATCTTTACGCAACTCATCATCAACTTTCTTTTTATTATTTTCTTTATTATTAACCTTACCTAACTCTAACCTAACCTTACCTGTGTCAACCGTTGGTATGACAGGTGGTATACCACTTTCTAAAGAGTAGACATTATCGGTTAAAACTAAAGATTTTTTTTCTTCTTTAAATATTGTTTCATTATAACGATCTTTGCGAATATAATTGTGTATCCTCCAGTGCTTAATCACACAAATTCCATCATCAAAAGGTATGATATATCCTTTTAAAATCAGCAATTTGTAATCATCTTCACTACATCCAATCATTTTCATAATTTTATGGGGCGAACTTATAAATCCATCATCATCCGCTCTCATACAATAATCATAATAGAGAAGTCGCGTTGTAACTGGCATTTGTATAAATTTATCTGTGTCGACAATTCGCATTGACATCATTCTTCTTTGTGCCATTCTTTCCCCTTTCCTTTTTGACTTCTTCCCCTGAATTTGACTTAATTATTATTTTTTGGTACAATACAATTGATTTTTATTATAAAAATCAACGTTGGTTAAGGCTGTTTTGCTTGTGCAAATCAGTCTTTTTTTCTAATTCTTCAATTTTTTTCAGTGTTGCTTCTAATGCTAGTTCATGATATTTTCTATCCTTCGGATTATCAGTTTTTAACATTCTTTTTAACTCTTTTGCACAGATTCTTTCTTTTTCTAACGTTGTATTGATATTATCTACATAACTCATCATTTCTTATTCTCCTTTCTTTTAATCTAGATTTATATCGCCACGGCATAACTTAATACCATATTGATATCCTTTGCATATATTACCGTTTTCTTTTTTATACTCTGCTCCAAAAAATACTCCGCAAAGACTATATATGATCCATAAAAACAGCAATAATATAACAATTCCTTCCCATTTTATTTTTTTTCTTTTAATTACTTTTATTTTCATTCATGCACTCCTTCTTATCCTTTTTTGTTTGTGAAACTTTTTTTAAATATGAAACATTGATTTTGAAATAGTCTATAACCGATTGCATTGGTATATAATTACTCGGAAGTTTGTATCCTTGATGTTCCAAGTTGCCCTTAATCTCTTTTACAACAATTCCTGCTTTTGTATCGCCAACAAAACCAATGTCCATTACATCTCTTTTACTAGCCCATTGTTTAGAAATTCTTTCTAGAGTTTCTTCTGCGGTCAACGGGGTTATAAGTTTTTTCATATTTTTTACTCCTTGTCTTGTCGAACATTATAGTTTTTTACAACTGGGTCGTCACAATTATACGTATATGCATAGACATTTTCAAAAAAAATATCTATTCGTGCATTATAAAATTCTAATAGAGATAATAAAATATTTAAATCAACGACTTTGCCATTTTCATATCTACTAATTAATGGACGAGAATATCCTGTTTTTTCCGATACTTTTTCGATGGTATAATTACAATTTTCACGTATTCTTTTTAATTCAAAAGAAAGATTCTGAAAAAATTTTTCTCTCATGTTTACCTCCTATCTGTGTCCATTTTATTATACGCATGCGTATATGTCAATACTTTTTTATACATTAACGTATATTTTTTTATTTAATTGTGTCAAAAATATGTTATACTATTTATGGGAGGCGAATATGAAATATACAAATCATGTTATAGAAAACATTAAATATTTGAGAAAAAAACACGAGTTATCCCAAGTAGAATTTGCTAAAAAAGCTGGTGTTACTCAGGCGACAATTAATAGATGGGAAAAAGGATTAATATCTCCTACTATAGATAATCTTTTTAGTGTTTGTGATAGTTTTCATGTTAATATGGGTGATTTAATATGCAAGGATTTGTCGGTTAAAGATAATCAATATGATGAACAAATTAAAAAAATTGCTTCTGAAAATGGAGTAGAAATCATTATTGACAAAAATGCGCCTTTGACAGCCGAAACAGTTGTTGATATTCAAAAAGTTTTAATGAAAGAGCTAGAAAATGAAAATGACAATAAAAATAATTGATCTTCTCCCTTAAAGGGGGTGGGAATATGTTCATACTTAAGTACGCACTATTACCAGAAAATGTTAATTACATCTTTTTGTTTAAAGGTAATAAAATAATTGTCATAGCAAACCTATTATATAAAACACATTAATTTGTGTTTTATGATTACAGCAACAACACATACAATGTGTTTAAATATAAAAGAAAGTGAGGAAGTTATATGTTAAAAAAATTATTTTTGCTATCAACTATTTTGATTTTATTCGTAGCAGGATGTTCTGATGAAAAAACTATTGAGAAAAGAACCGAACTTAGTATCGATGTTCTACAAAGTGAAATATCAAAATTAGATGGTGTTTATGATGTTTGCATATATACCGAAGAAAATGACACAAATGGATTACTTCATAAAGAAGGTGGTTATACTGATGCGTTATCTTTCAGTATTGAAGGAATAGAAGATTACTGTGAAGATTGTGTAAATAGTTGCGACAGGGGTACTAGTGGTGGCGGAACTATTGAAATTTTTGAAAATGAAAATGATGCTATTAAGAGAAATGAATATTTGTCAGTTTTTGACGGAAGTGTAATTTCATCAGGATTGCATACGCAAGTTGACAATATCATAATTAGAATATCATCAGAACTAACAGCAAGCGAACAGCAAGAATGGGAAGAAAAAATATTAAAAATAATTAATGCTAATAATTAATTAAAAAAAGACCTAGTGCCGCAAACACTAGATCGAGTGCATAAATAAAAACGTCCGACAAGACAATTCTTTTTATGCACTCTAATTATAGCACAAAAGTTATGGTTAGGGGGAAAATTTATGCCAGTTTACATGGAAAAAAAAGAAAAATGGGCAAAAGACGGTAGAAGATATTTTTACAAATGCCAATATACCGATCGATATGGAAATAGAAAACAAAAGAAATCAAAGCTTTTCTTAAAAAAAGATGATGCTAAAACTGCTGAAAGAAAATTTCTAGAATCTATTACTATGATTGATGAAATCAATTATGATGTTAGTTTTGGACAAGTTTATTATGAGTGGTTAGAGTATAAAAAACAAGTAATCAAATCTACAACTTATTATTCTACTCAAAAAAAAGCAAACAAAAATATTTTAGAAGAGCTTAAAGATTACAAACTTAAGGCTATCAAAGAGAACGTTTTAATGAATTGGCGACAAACTTTATTACAGAAAAAATTGAGCGAAGGATATCAAAATACTATTATTGGTTATATGCAAGAAATATTGGCTTATGCTATTGATAATTATAACTTTGATAAAAAAATCGCAAATAAATTGAGAAAAAAGAAAATAGAAAGTGTGCAATGTATAAAAAAAGATTCTGAAAATAATTTCTGGACATATCAGGAATTTCAAACTTTTTTAAAATATGTTGATAACGAGCTTGATAAAAAAATGTATAATTTTTTATATTATACAGGGTTACGACTCGGTGAGATGATTGCATTAAACTGGAATGATATTGATTTTTCTAGAAAGACAGTTAGTATTAATAAAACTTTCACAAACAAATTAGTGGATAAAGAATGGGATATAATCTCTCCTAAAACTTCTAACTCGATTCGAGAAATAGATCTTGATGACGATTTAATTGATATATTAAAAGCACATAAACAATCGGAAGAAAAAATATATGGATTTAACAATAATTTTTTCGTTTTTGGAAATATCATACATATTTCTCCAACCACTTTTACTAAACATTTAAAGAAATATATAGAAAAATCTGGTGTAAAGAAAATTACACCACATGGATTCAGACATTCTCATGCTAGTCTATTAATTTATTTAGGATGTGATAGTCGCGATGTTGCGGCTAGATTAGGAGATACTGTACAGGTCATAGAAAGTACTTACTATCATTTGTTTCCAGACAAAAAGAAAGCGACTATTAATAAGCTAAATCAACTAAAAATGCAATAAAAATTACGTACAAATTACGTACGTTTTTTTAATTTTATTATATTTCTACATATTAAGATTTATGGTTTTCTATTGATAAAAACTAACTAATATGAAATAATATTGTAGGAAATGAGGGATATTTTGTCCCCCTCTGCTCCACCATTAATAGATAATGCCTTTAATAATAAGGTTTTTAATATAAAATAGAGATTTCACGTACGAATTACGTACATTTTTTATAATTTTTATAGCAACAAAAAA
>ERZ1643251.4277-NODE-4277-length-12564-cov-9.686786_pt1 | contig 12564 bp, 10 predicted proteins | sample MGYA00579261_ERZ1643251 | MGnify/ENA primary metagenome ERZ1643251 (study PRJEB29033, sample SAMEA4952267) | chicken gut metagenome | biome: Broiler Chicken; feature: Gastrointestinal Tract; material: Caecum | place: Ireland | collected 2018 | study: Broiler... | reverse complement strand
TTCATTTTACATTATAATAATAAAACAATCTTTTGTCGATATATTTTTATAATTTTTCCAAAATCTTCTTGACTTTTATTTTACTTAGTATTATAATGTTAGTATCATATTATTAATAAGTAGTTGTCTATATATCATTTGTAAGGAGGAATTATTATGGTAAACAAATTAGAATTAGTAGCAGACTTTTACGAATTCACTATGTCAAATGGTTATTTTTTAAGAAATATGAATAACAAAATTGCTTATTTTGATGTATTTTTCAGAAAAATCCCTGATAATGGTGGATATGTAATAGTTGCCGGATTAGAACAAGTAATTGAATATGTAAAAAACTTAAAATTTACTGATGATGATATATCTTATTTAAAAGGACAAAATAAATTTTCTGATGTTTTTTTAAAATACTTAAAAAACTTTAAATTTACTGGCGATATTTGGGCAATTCCAGAAGGAACTGTTGTATTTCCAAATGAGCCTTTAATTACTGTAAGAGCTCCAATTATAGAAGCACAAATTCTTGAAACAATGCTTTTATTGACAATAAATCATCAAAGTTTAATTGCAACAAAAACAAGTAGAATTGTTAATGCTGCAAAAGGAATTCCTGTAATGGAATTTGGAGCAAGAAGAGCTCATGGAATTGATGCAGCAGTATCTGGTGCTAGAGCTGCAATAATCGGAGGTGCTGTTGGAACATCTTGCACTCTTTCTGCAAAAGAATTTAATGTTCCAGCAAGTGGAACTATGGCACATAGCTGGATACAAAGTTTTGACTCTGAATATGAAGCCTTTAAAACATATGCAGAAATTTATCCAAATGATTGTACATTATTAATTGATACTTATAATACAATTGAAAGTGGACTTCCAAATGCCATAAAAGTATTTGATGAAATATTAAAACCACAAGGAATTCGTCCAAAAGCAGTTAGACTTGACAGTGGAGATTTAGCATATCTATCAAAAAAAGTAAGAAAGATTTTAGATGAGGCTGGTTATAAAGATTGTAAAATTTGTGCAACAAACTCTTTAGATGAACACTTAATTACATCCTTATTAGAACAAAAAGCAAAAATAGACAGTTTCGGTGTAGGAGAAAACTTAATAACCGCAAAAAGTGAACCTGTATTTGGCGGTGTATATAAATTAGTTGCACTTGAAGAAAACGGAATTATTACACCAAAAATCAAAGTAAGCGAAACTGCTATAAAAGTAACTAATCCAAGTTTCAAAAAAACTTATCGTTTTTATGATAAAGATACTAAAAAAGCTTTAGCTGATGTAATAACTTTATATAATGAAACTATTCCAAAGGATAATTATATGATATTTGACCCACAAAATCCTTGGAAAAAGAAAACACTTACAAATTATATTGTAAGACCTTTACAAGAAAAAATTTTTGAAAATGGAAAATTAGTATATAAATCTCCTACTCTAAAAGAGATTTCAAAACATGCCAAAAAAGAACTAAATTCATTATGGGATGAAGTAAAAAGATTAGAAAATCCACATGAATACTATGTTGACTTGTCAAAAGAATTATGGACATTGAAAAATAATATGTTGAATAATATTTACTTCTAAAATTTGCCACGGGTGCCACGGGGACGGTCCTTTTTGACAATTTCTCTAATCAGTTATATAATATAACAGATTAAATCTTGAAGGAGGTATGGCTATGAAAACTAATGTTTTAAGCCAAACAGAATGTACGAAAAATTCAAGTACAAGCAAAAAGGTTGTTGCCGTCATTGGACGGTGGATGCCTATTCACAATGGTCATAAAAGGTTTATTGTGAATTTAGCCAAAGACAAAGACTGTGCCAAAGTTATTATTATGATTGGTTCTTGTTATGAAGGAGGAAATCTAAGAAATTGTATCACAGCAACAGAACGTGAAAAAATGCTTAGAGCAATCATGAAAAAGGAAGAAATTCCTGAAAACAAGTATGTGATTGTTCCAGTACCTGATACCGAAACATTTGATGAGTGGATTACAAATGTGATGAAAGTCTGCAAAAAATATGGTGTAACCCATTTTTGCACTGGTAATCGCGAAGATATTTTAGATGTTCTTGAAACAAGAAACGAAAAACTTGATTTGGAGTTTATCAACCCCGAAGAAGATAGTTCGTTCCCCTATCACGCAACAGACATCAGAAATATGATTATTGCTGGCGAATACTCTAAGTTAGAGAAACTTATTCCCAGCGAAATTAAACCAATTCTTTACCGTTACACATTTAAAGAGATTTTGAAAGCAAGTAAGAACAGAGGAATAAACTTTATTGCAGGAAGACAAACTGTAGATATTATCTTTCTTGTCAAAAATGAAATTGATGGAAAAGTATATGTTCTTCTTGGAAAACGTCCAAAACACAAAAAAGATTTTCCTGAAGCACTTGCACTTCCTGGTGGTCCTATCCAACTGTTTGAAACAGCTATTAATGCTGCTATTAGAAAACTTTATGATGAAACAGGTATAAGACTCACAATGTTAGATAACAGCCTTGAGCCTGCTATCATCAAAGTTAAAGGTGTACATCAACCTCATCTTGAACAGATGCATATGGTTGGCATTTATGGAACGCATGACACAAAACTCAACGGAACAAAAGGTGGTTCTTCCCAATGTTTTGCAATTTTTATTGAAGGCAATTTGGAAGAATACGAAAAATTGATTAACCCTCACCGCGGACTTACTGATGTTAAATTCTACAATATCGAAGACATCTCTATGCAAGAACTTGCTTTCCAGCAGAGTGATATGCTTAATAAAGCAATTAATATGTTGGAAGCTTACCCTAATTTGGACAGCTAAAACACTTTATGTCACGGGGACGGTCCTTAATGGCAAATATTTAAAAATTGTCAAAAAGGTCCGTCCCCTTTGACAATATTGAAGGAGATTATTTTTATGATAAAATTAATTGCAAGTGATTTAGATGGAACAATAGTTGATAACAAGCATTCTATTCCAGAAAATAATTTAAAAGCAATAAACGAACTTAATAAAGCACATATTCCATTTGCAATATGTACTGGTAAAACATATTCTATTAGTAAAGATATATGTAAAGGTCTTAATGCCAATTATGGAATTTTCGGAAATGGAAGCCAAATTATTAATTTAACTACTGGAGAAGAAATTTCTAAAAAAGTCCTTTCACTTGATGACTTGAAACCATGTTTTTCAATGAGTGCAAAATATAATTTACATATTCATGCATATACTGATACTAGCATTATAACAACAAAACCTGAATATATGGATTTAAGAAATTCTATTTTATTTCCTACTCAAATTAAATTGGAAATTGTTGATTCTATTTTGGATTACATACAGAAACAAAATCTATCTGTTTTAAAATTAATACTTTCTTCTTCATCTGATTTATCAAAAGTTGAAGAAGAATTAAAAAATATTACAAATTTGACTATTACACGAATTTCTAAAACAGGAAAATATAAGGATAAAATTATTGATAAAGAATATGAATATCTAGATGTTTCTCCTTTGAATGTTAATAAAGGAAAAGCTCTTGAAACTCTATGTCGATATCTTGAATTGAACAAAAGTGATATTTTGTCAATTGGAGATAATATAAATGATATCGACATGTTTCATGCTTCTGGTATAGGAGCTGCAGTGAATAATGCTTATGATGAAGTTAAACAAGTAGCAAACTATGTGACTACAAATTCTGTCGAAAATGCTGGGTTTGCAGAAGCCATATATAAATTTATTCCTTTTATACAGGAATAAATTTAAAAAATATGTGGTTGCCAATTCGTATTAAATTTATATAGTTTTGATGGTCTATGCCCTGCGTTTTCTTCTTGTTCATTTGTTTCTATTACCATATCTGCAATTTTTCTTCTAAAATTTGCTTTTAGTAATGGCTTATCTAACAATATTTCATAAACTTGTTGTAATTGTGTTAATGTAAATCTTTCAGGCATAAGGTTAAAAGCAATTGTAGTATATTCCACTTTATTTTTTAACCTTTCTATTGCATATATTAATAATTTCGCATGATCAAATGCCAAATCAGATTGTAAAATTTGAGTATATATGATCAAATTTCCATTTCTTAATTCTTTTACGACTCTTACTTTATTTTTTAATGTTAATGTTTTATTACTCAATAAGATTTCTATATCTTCTGTTTTGTAATAGCCGTTTTTTCTCTCTTTATTTGTTTCTTTTAATGTATTTAATTGTATATCAAACCAATCAATATCTTCAACAAATTTTCCAGGCTTTATTTTAATATTTTCACTATCAACTAGTCCCATATATGATGTACTTATTACTCTTGTTCTTGGGTCTCTATTAGGGTCTCCCCATGTATATAGTTGTTCTAAATAAATATCTTTTATATTTGTTTTTTCTTCTAATGACCTATTTATTGCTTCTTCAAGCCTTTCTTTTTCACTAACAAATGTTCCTGGAATTGACCATTGATCTTTAAATGGGTCTTGTCCTCTTTTAACTAATAAAATCTGTAATTTTTTTTCTGGTAATTTTCTATAATTATTAATTTGAGAATCTCTTATTGTAAAAATAATTGAATCTACTGTTACTGATGGTCTAAAATATTTTTCCTCCATTTTTAATATCCTTTCAAATTTTAAATTTTCTAAAATATTATAAGCAGTTAATATCATTTTTAAAATAACATTAACCGCTAATTTTGTCAATAATTATTTAAATATTATAAGTCTAATTTCATGTCTCCATCTTTGATTATTCCCTTTTTCCTCATTATAAAACTTACAAGCCATGCTATCAAACCTGGTAATATAAAATGTAATAATAAAATTTTAATTAATAATATAATTGGATTTTCTGAACCAGCCATTGTTTGCCATGTCATAAATTGTCCTACTAATCCTGATGTTCCCATTCCTGCTCCAGATGGATTGTTTTCCATATGAAATACTAATGTAGATATTGGACCTAAAATTGCACTTGCTATAATTGCTGGTAACCATATTACTGGCTTTTTCATGATATTAGGTACTTGCAACATACTTGTTCCTATTCCTTGTGATAAAAGTCCACCTATTTTATTTTCTTTAAAACTAGCTACTGCAAATCCTATCATATTTGCACAACATCCTACAGTTGCAGCTCCTGCTGCTAACCCATTTAGATTTAATATGATTGCTAATGCTGCTGAACTAATTGGTAAAGTTAGTACCATCCCCATTACAACAGATACTATTATTCCCATTATAAATGGTTGTTTTTCTACTGCCCAATTTATTATATTTCCTATTGAAAGCATGAAGCTTGAAATTGCTGGACCTACAAGTAATCCAACTACACCTCCACATATAATTGTAACAAGGGGAACTAAAATTATATCAATTTTTGTTTTTCCAGTTATTAATTTTCCTAACTCTATTCCAACAAAACTTGCTATAAATGCTCCTAAAGGTTCGCCTGGCCCTGTTAATACAATACTTTCATTTGCATATACACTATTTGCTAGTATTTTACTTGCAAACGCTCCTATTAATCCTGCTATTCCTGCTGAAACTGTAACAAATGGTGATGATTTATATTTAACAGCTACTCCTACACCAATACCTGCACCTGTTAAAGAAGCACAAACTTTTCCAATCAATATAAGCATATTTGAAATTGATTCAATTCCAATAAGTTTTCCTATTTGCTCTATGATTAACCCTATTATTAAAGTTGAAAATAGTCCCCAAGCCATTCCAGTTAATCCATCAATAAATATATGTTCAAATATCCCTTTTATTTTCTCTTTCATATTATTTTCCCCCTTAATTTTTAATTCTGTGATAAACTGGGATTGGTTCTCTCTTATGTCTTGCTGACTTTTCTTTTTTCTTAATAATTTCTAGTGCTTTTTCATCTGTTTTTCCTGTTTCGATATATTCTGCTATTTGTTTATATGTAACTCCTAATTTTTCTTCGTCAGTTAATCCTCCTAATCCATCATTTGGTGCTTTTTTTATTATTTTTTCTGGTACACCTAAGTATTCACCAATTTGCAATACTTCTTCTACAGTAAATTCTGCAATTGGATTAAAATCATGTGCATTGTCTCCCCATTTTGTTGTATATCCTACTACTGCTTCACATTTATTTCCTGTTCCAATTACAAGATAATTTAAGCTTTGAGCTATATAGTATAAAGTTGTCATTCTTAATCTTGGCTTTGTGTTTATTTTTGCTTCTGCAACAGATTTTATATTTTTATCAATTTCTTTTTCCAATGTATTAAATGTATTTGTTAAATCAATTTCTATTAATGGTACATCAAATTTATTTGAAACTAACTTTGCATCCTCAATGTCAGTTTTTATTGAATTACATGGCATTGCAACAGTCATTACTCTTTCTTTTCCAAGTGCTTTTGTTGCAAGTGCAATTACTGTTGCACTATCTTTTCCTCCACTATTTCCAACAACAACTCCATCTGCATGTGCATTTTCTACATATTCTAAAATCCATTTTTCTATATTTTGAACTTCTTTTTCAATATCTTTGACCATACTAATTCCCCCTATATAATTTATTTTTTTCGATATATTCTAAAACTTCATCTGGCATTAAATATCTAGGACTTTTTCCTTTTTTTATTTGACTTCTTACAAATGTAGAACTATAGTTGTCTTTTATTTCTGGGATAATTTCTATAATATTTTCTTTATAACATCTTAATAGTTCACTTGATTTTACTATCTCTTCTATATCATCATTATCTCTGTTCATTACTAAAAATTTAAATCTAGATAATAATTCTTCAGCATCTTTCCATGTATCTAACTGTTTTAAATTATCTGTTCCAAGTAAAAAACATATTTCTTTGTCTTTATATTGTTCTTGCATTTTATTTAAAACTTCTATCGTATATAATGGTCTTTCTCCTTTTAGGTCAATGTCCGATACCAAAAAACCATCATTCTTATCTGTTATAAGTTTTAACATATTATATCTATGTTCATTACTGAATAATCCTTTTTTATGATAATTTTTATTTACAGGAACAAATATTACTTTTTCTACTTCTTCAAATTCATTTAGCACTTCTTGTGCCATAAAAAAGTGTGAATTTAATGGTGGATTAAATGCCCCTCCAAATACAACAATACAATTTTTTGGTTTCATAAAAACACTTTCCTTTCTTTTTGATATTATCATTTTATTAATAAGTTCTGTTATTATTATAATGATAATATCTCTTTTTGTCAAGAGTTTTTGGAAAATTTAAAAAAAAAAAAGAAACTTCTTATAAAAGAAATTCCTTTTTAGCGAACATAACAAATCTATGTAATCTTCAATTATTTTAGAGTACAAACTTCATAATATCTTTTTAAAAAATTCCAAGGTCCTGTCTTGTCTGTAATACCTTCAAAATCATTATTAATTCTATCAAAAATTTCTTGTTTAGTAAACCATTTTATATCTGAGACTTCTTCTTTTTGCAATTTAATTTTTGAAATATCAACATCCTTTGTAACTATATAGCATTCATTGAAATGATTATTTATTATATTTCCTTGAATATTAGTTGATGTTGATCCAACCAAATATTTTATTTCGTTTGTTTCAACATCTAAACCTAATTCTTCTTTTATTTCTCTTTGCAAAGCTTGTTCTCCAAATTCACCTGCTAAAACATGTCCTCCTGCAGTAATATCCCATAAATCTGGCCATAGTTTTTTAGTTTTAGCTCTTTTTTGTAGCAAAACATCACCTTTTTTATTGAATATAAAACCATAAACAGCTCTGTGCCATAATCCTTGTTTATGGCATTCTTCTCTTGTTGCTATTTTGTTTGTAAATTCGCCACATTCATTTAGTACATCAAAATATTCTTCATTAATTAAAATGTTATTTTTACTCATATCTTTTTCTCCTATTAATTTCATTACATTTTCAAAACTTGCCAAAAAGGACCGTCCCCTTGACAAATCCTTTTTGGCAATCTAATTTTCTGCAAAAAAGCTAATTTCGCTCAATGCACCATGAACAAGAACACGCTTTTTACCTGTTCTATCACAAGTAGATAATGTTATTATTTGGTTTGAATTTTTATAATCACTTTCAAACTCTTTTTCACTTCTTTGTTTTATTGTTTGCTTAAATGTATTTAGCTCATTTTCATTTACAGCTGTATTTATTGCATAATCTTCTGGCTCTGAATAGTAACTTGAAAATACTTTAAATTTCATCATTCTATCTGGCAAATAAATCTCTATATTAACATTATTTCCAAGTTTTCCTTTTGCTATATTTTCTAAATCTGAAAACATTATACCTCTTTTTATATTATGACCATAAACAACTATATTTTTATCTGTAAAATTGCTTCTATAATCTTGAAATATTGAGCCACAACTATCATATTCTTTGTAAAAGTCTTTTTTTAGATAATAGTCATTATCAGTAGTTTTCATTACTGGATAATTTATTGTAGTTCCTTCAATTTTAATCCATGCAACTACATCTGAATTAATACTTTTTAATTTTTCAAAGTCTATCGGGTTGGCATTTGAATTACTATCCTCTGTAGCGTCAACACTTATAACTTGCTCAGCTAGGTCATCATATGTCTTAATTGATTCTCCTGTATTTATATACCATCTTACTAATATAAAAACAGATATAATAAAAATTATAATAAATATTGCAAGTAATATATTTTGAACATTTATTATTTGACTAGTTTGCTTTTTATGATTTTTTTCTGTTTTTTTCTTATTTTCTAGCTTATCTTTTTTGTTATCTTTAAAATGCTTAGAATGTTTTGAATGCTTAGCCATAAAACTCTTTTCCTTCCATTTTAATGAATAAGCTCTTATGTAACATAAGAGCTTATTCGTTTAATATGTTATTTTTTTAATTTTCTTTTTAGTATAATACCAATTCCAGCTCCAGATATAATCATTAATGCAATCCACATTTCAACTGCTATATCTGCTGTGTGTGGAGAGTTAGAATCATTTACTTCTGTTGAAGTATTTGTATTATTTTCAGTATTTTCTTCGTTTCCAGTATCTGCTGTTGAATCAACAACTTCTATTTCTACTTGAGATTTAACTCCATTTGGAGCTTCTACTGTTAATACTGCTTTTCCTAATCCTTTTGCTATAACTGTACCATCTTCATTTACTGTGATTACATCACTATTTGAAGATATTACTTTTAAGTCTTTGATATCATATGTAGCATTTGTTGGTAGAACTGTTATTTTAACATTAACTGGACTTCCTACTAATACTTTTGTATCTGTTCCTTCTAATGAAATAGATGTTATAGGAATAACTTTTGCTGTAACTTTTACAGATGCTTCTTTATCTCCTATTTTTGCTGTAATTGTTGCTGTTCCTTCTGAAACTGCTGTTACTAAGCCATTTTCATCAACTTTTACGATTTCAGGATCAGAGCTTGACCATTCTATATTTAAATCATCTGTTGTGTCTTCAGGTTCAATAAATATTCCTAATTGTTGTGTTTCTCCAATTCCTAAATCAAAGTCTTGCATATTAATTGTAATTGAGTTTAATGGTATTTCTTTAACTGTTACTGTGCATGTATCTGTGAATTCTTCTTCACCTTCAACTGCTTTCACTGTAATTGTTGTTGTTCCGGCTTTTATTGCTGTTATAACTCCATTTTCATCAACTGTTGCAACTGTTTCATCTGATGATGTCCATACTAAATCTCCTTCATATGTTGCATCTTCTGGATTTAATTTAACTTGTAATTTTTCTTCTTGTCTTCTTAATATTTCTGTTGTTTCTTTATTTAATTCAATTCCTTCTAGTGGAACTTTAACATCTATTTTACATGTTACTTCTAATTCTCCAACTGATGCTTTTATGTATGCTGTTCCTGCAGATTTTGCAGTAACTAATCCATTTTCTACAGATGCTACAGCATCATCTGTTGATGTCCATGTTATTGTTTTGTCATCTGTTGTGTCATCTGGATTAAATGTTACATTTAATTGTAAAGTTTCACCTTTATTTAATTGTTTTTCTGTTTCATTTAAGCTAATGCTTACTAATGGTGATTTTACATCTACTATTGTTGTTGCTTCTTCTCCGTTTTCTGCAGTTGCAGTTATTGTAATTTTTCCAACTTTATGAGCTGTAATTGTACCATTTTCACTTACTGAAACTATTTCATCATTTTCTGATGACCATGTAATTCCTTTATCTTCAGTAGCATTTTCTGGTACATATACTATTGTTAAGTCTTGACTTTGTCCTTTATTGATTGTTATGTTTTGTTCTTTTATTATTATTGATTCTAGTTCAACTGGAAGAACTGTTACTGCACATGTTGCTTCTAGTCCTTTTGATGTTGTTGCTTTTATGTTAGCTGTTCCAACACCTTTTGCTGTTACTGTTCCGTCTGTTGATACTGTAGCTACTTCTTCATTATCAGAAGTCCATGATATTGTTTTATCATCTGTTGTATCTACAGGATTATATGTTACTTCTAATTTTTCTGTTCCACCACATAAGATTGATGTACTTTCTTTTATAGATATTGAATTTAATGGAATTATTACTTTTACTTTGCATGTTGCTGTCATTCCATTTGATGCTGTTGCTGTAATAACTGTTTCTCCATCACCAACTGCTGTTACAACACCATCTACAACTGTTGCAACTGATGTATCTGTTGATGACCATTTTATTGTTTTATCTACATCTGTATCTGTTGGGTTAAATACAACTTCTAATGTAAATTGTTCTGAACGATTTATTGTTTTTTCTGTTACATTGTCTTTAAATGATATTCCTTTTAAAGGAACTCCTACTGTTACTGAACATTTTGCTTCTATTCCATTTGCTGTTTTAGCTGTGATTGTTGCACTTCCTTTTCCTACTGCTGTTACTACTCCATTTTCTACTGTTGCAACACTTTCAGCACTTGATGACCATGTTACTGTTTTATCTCCATCAGCATTTCCTGGTAAAACTGTTGCTGTTAATGTTTCTGTTTCACCTTTTTCTAATTCTAATGTGTTTTTATTTAATGATATTCCTGTAACTGGTTGTTTAACTATAACTTCACATTTGTCTTCTTTTGCATTTGAAGTTTTAGCTGTTATAGTTGCTGTTCCTTTTCCTACTGCTGTAATTGTTCCATCTGGTGCTACTGTTGCAACACTATTATCACTTGATGACCATGTTACACTTTGTGTTGTAGCATCTTGTGGATCATATGTTACTGTTAATTTTTCTGTTTCGTTTACCCATAATTCAGTAGTTTCTTTGTTTAAACTGATTGAGTTTACTGGTTGTATTACATTTATGTCTGCGTTTTGAACTGTGTATGGTATTTCTATAATTCCTCCTGTTGACATGTCCATTCCACATACAATTGGGCTTTTAGCTTTATCATCTACAAGTTCAAAAGTAGCTTTTCCTAATTTTGCACTATCTATAACTTTAAATGTTGCTGTAAATACTACCCCATTATAGTCAAGTTCAAAGTCATTAGCTCCTGAAGACCAGAAGAAGTTTATACGATGAATGTCTTTTGTTGGATCTTCTTCATTATCTCTATCTGTTATTGTTACCATTGGAGCTGGATATGCTGGAATAATTGAAGTAAATTCTGAGTTTAAAGTTGGTGTTCCAACTGGTTCAACTACATCTGGATCAAAATTTAAAAGTGTCTGTGAAGATTTTACACCTTTTGCTCCATTTGTATTAAGATGAAATGAAACTGTAACTTCATCTCCTCTTTCTAATTCTGTTTTGCTAAGTTGTACTTTTGCTTCGGCTACACCTGTTTCTACTGCAAATGATAAACTAGGTAAAATCATATTGCAAATTAAAGCAAGTACTGTCAAAGCACTAATAAGTTTTTTGCTTTTTGATTTCATTTTTATTCTCCTCCTTAAAATGAAATTTATAAAAAAATTTTTCCACTAAGATTATATCAAATAAAATCTGTTTTGTGAACATTTTATGAAAAATTTTTTAATTTTTTGTTAAATTTTTCTTATTATTAATATTTCATGAGATATTAATCTATAAATTATCTATTTTTCCTTCCAAATATAAATACATTTTATTTATATCTGATATATTATATACTCCTTCTCCTGTTACATCTCCTCTTTCTAGTTCTTCGTCTGTTATGTCATCATATTCTAATTTTACATATCCATATGTTATATCTAGTATGTTTATTATTCCATCATTGTTTAGGTCTCCCTTTAGATATGCTGGTTTTTCATTTACTTTTATTTGGATTGAATCTGATAATCCATTTGCATCACTTGATACTCTTATTGTTACTGGTGTATCACTTGCTTTTTTTATTACTAATTTTCCATTTTGTTTTACTTCTATTACATCTTCATTACTTGATGTCCATGTTACTTTTTTATCTATTACCTCTATATTATCTATTTTTACATTTAAATCTATTTCTTGTCCTAATGTTGCTTGATATATTTCTTCATCTTTTTCTAGTTCTGGTGTTTCTATCTCTATACTATTTATTGTATCTGCATAATTACTTACATCTGCATATTCAAATAC
>ERZ1643251.4275-NODE-4275-length-12568-cov-5.521697_pt1 | contig 12568 bp, 13 predicted proteins | sample MGYA00579261_ERZ1643251 | MGnify/ENA primary metagenome ERZ1643251 (study PRJEB29033, sample SAMEA4952267) | chicken gut metagenome | biome: Broiler Chicken; feature: Gastrointestinal Tract; material: Caecum | place: Ireland | collected 2018 | study: Broiler... | reverse complement strand
AGCACTTGACTTTTAATCAAGTTGTCCGGGGTTCGAATCCCCGCACGCTCACTGGTTTAGATAGCCGAGGAAGTTTATTCCTCGGTTATTTTTCTGCTCAAAGCCTGTATTTATGCGGTTTCTGAGGTGTGAGCGTTTTTACCTCTGCTATAAGCAAGTGTATAGAGTGCGCTCGTCTGTGTGTTCTACCAACTCACGGATTGTATTGAGATTCATTTTCCCATCTATCAGCGCGGATATGAAAGTCTTGCGTGTCTTATGCGAATTCTTGCGGATGATATCCAGTTTATCACAATACTTGTTATACAGAGAAGTTACTGAACGAGGACTAAGAGGTAACGCATCCAGTGAAAAGAGATACTGGCTTGTGATTCCGAGAGATGTCTTATAGTCTCTTGCAAGCTGAATGTATTTCTTCGCCTGCGTGGTTAAGAATACCTTGCGGTCTCCGCACTCCGTTTTTGTATGTTCTACAATCTCATTTGTCTCATAACGGTACATCCGCTGTATATGGATATAGTCGGCAGATTCGAGAAGTGATTATGTAAGCCTCGTCCCATGTAAAGGCCTTCCCGTCTTTCTCGCCTTCTCCAGCAGGTCTAAATTTTGCATCCAGAAGGATACCGCCTTGCTTCTGTCTGACCATGTTTTTCTCCTTTCTAAAAATAGTGGAATTGCTTCCCCACTACATACGGACAGCCGCAAAGCAAAATGACGACGGAATTAGAAAAAATTTTTCATTTTTTTCAGTTCGCGGATGAGTTTTGCTTTTCGACTGCGGACAGTGGATGCAGGCTTGCCGAGTTGTTGCGCATATGCTTCCGCTGGAATCCGAAGGACAAATACGGCTTCAAAGAGTTCTAACATCTCTGCGCCATAGTTCTTCTTTAATAAAAAGGCGAATCTGCGAAACAGGGGCGGATTCTAAAAAATCGGACTCTGCGCTTCGTGAAGATAATTGCGGAAAACAGCCTTCAAGGGTAGTAAGAGCAGACGTTTCTTCCCCATCCCCACGATAATAAGATTGGTCAACGGAAACACTCCGCTTGTGATAACGCCAGTTGCTTTTCATTTCTCGGTCAATATCTTTGGCTAGATGCTCAAAAACCTCTGCCGTTACTTCAATCCACTCTTTTTGCGAGCGGATGTAGACCTCATACCTCTTTTGTCCTCCTTCGGTTACGATTGTTCTTCCCCTGTATTGGGAATTGTTGAGATTGTATCTCATATTCAGACACCTCCGAATAAAAATTAGTCAGCGGTATTGCCACTGCCGACTAGCAACAAGAAATGGGAAGATGTCTGAACAGAAATGATATTGTTTTAATAAAATTTGTAGTCTGGATAGAGTTGCTTAGGAGTCAGAATAGATTTTGTTCAAAATAAATTGCGTCTGAATTGTGTTTGGTGCGTTTAAGTTGTATGTATTTGTTTTGCTATTGTTTTCAGGGGAGAATTTTGAGGAATAGTTAAAGCATTTGTTTGAAAAATTGAGAAAATAATAGATGCGGAGATGTTTTGATATGCGGGTAAAAGAAAAATACCCCTGTTTCCAGAGGTATTATTTAATCAATATTTTCGATTATGTTATTTGAGATATGGGCAACATATCACAGAGTTGTTTCTCAGAATGGTTTCTTTTTGTCAGTTAATCCCAAAATATAATCAGCACTTACTTTATAATACTTGCAAATTTTAATCAGCATATCAATAGGAATTTCTCTTTTACCGTTTTCATATTGTGAGTAAGTATTTTGTGCAATATCTAAGTGTTTAGCTATAACCTGTTGTTTTATTTCGCAACTTTCTCGTAACTCTTTCATTCTTTCCCAATAATACATATTTTTGTCTCCTTAAAATATGTACCAATCTTAACAACTGGGGAAAATATGTATTGACTAATATCTCAAAATGAGATAAACTCTTCAATGAAATATCCCAAAATAGAAATGGAGGAAAAACAAATGAGAAAAAAGGCATTGCTCGTGTTGTTGGCAACAATGACGCTGACATTAGCGAGCGTAGGCACTGTTTTCGCTTATGAGGACAACGGGGATGTTGCCAGTCAGAGCGAAACCGAGGAACATACCCATACGTGGGGAGAGGATAAGTATGTTGTCGATAAGGCGGCTGTTGCTCCCGAACAGAAGTGGGTTGTCGATAAGGAAGCGGTTTATGAGCAAATATGGGTTGGCGATGTAGAAACCGTTGTGGTGGAGTTTGGGGAATTAGAATATATGACTGGAGAGTATAAAAAACAACTCGAAGGTGTAGAAGTTACGGATTGGCTTCAGGAGGGAGCATTTATATGTAGAAATTGTGGATATGAGGTACGGTCTGCAGACCCAGACGTGGTACTCGAAGGAAAGCGGGCACATTTTGGGAATAATGGGTTGACAGTGTGCGGTGCCACAAATTGGACAGATTGGAGGTATCATACGGTTACTGGGACAAAAGTAAGTGATGTAAACGGTCATTATGAGAACGGAGATCTTATTTCTGAAGAGGAAGGTCACTGGGAAGATGTTGAGGGAACTGGCAGTCCTGAGGTTGGTCATTGGGAGCATACTTGTACTGTCTGCGGAGAGATTCAGAACCGTGATACAGGAGAGGTTATTCAACAGGGGTCACTTTCAGGACAGCCTACAGAACCTGTCGTTCCGAATGATCCGAACACGCCACAGGACACGCCCGAGAACAACGTAACGGATGATCCGAACACACCACAAACCACGCCTGACAACACTCCGAATACAGAACCCAATGTTACAGAACCCAGTACTTCACAGGGGCAGGGCAGCAATAACACAACTACAGGGAATACCACGGGCGCGGCGGCTGTGAATACATCCGAGAGTAAGAAATCACCCAAGACAGGGGATGGAACAGGCACTATGTCCCTTCTCACACTCGTCGGGGGCGCGCTGACAGGCGGTACGGCATTGGCGTTCAGGAAAAGGCTCGCAAAATAATTTTTATCTACATAGGGGAAATTCTGGAAGCGGAATTTCTCTTTTTGTTTTACCAATCGTTCGCTTGTGCAGACGACCTGCCGCCCTGTTAGGTACACCGTGGCTCTGCACATCCGCTTTGCAGAACGCTAGGTATTGTAGGGGCGGACAAGGAAACGTGTGTTTTGGTTGACAAAACCTTATTAACTCGTATATACTTTCAAATAACCCATGGTTATGAATTTTGATAAAGAGTGCGTGAATGAATCTGACCAAGTAGAAAGCGTGATTGCACTTGCTTCGGTGATGTGCAGAAGCCTCCTTTCTAAGCGGTTTTGAGGTCATTGGGGGATTCGAATCCCCGCACGCTCACTGGATCAAAAGGGAAACCCATCAGGTTTGGGTTTCTGTTTTTTTATCCATACAGGCGACTGCATAGGCAGTACAGCAGGAAAATACGCGGATATGGCGGAATTGGCAGACGCGCCAGATTTAGGTTCTGGTGTCCATGACGTGCAGGTTCAAGTCCTGTTATCCGCATTAAACCATCCCTTGAGAACGCTGTGTTTTCAAGGGTTTTTCTTTTTCGGTAAGAAAAAAGGGGCAGATCATATGATTTTTATGTTCTTCATGCGTTTGTTCTGTTCTTCCTTCATCCGTTTTGTCGCGTGGAGTATAGATCTGTCTTGTGATCCTGCTGTTGCGAAAACTGTTCCTGCTTTTGACCTGTATTCGCCTCGTTTCGTTCAATTATCATTCGAGAGGTGCCGGGTTTTCCGACAATGCTTAAATAGAGATTGTGTGCAGTCTGTGCTTATGATAATATATGGACAGGGAAACCAAAGCCGGGCGGCTTACCCTCTGATTTTTTCGGAGGGACGAACCCTCCAGACGAAAGAAAGGAGGGCGATGCCAATGTATGTTACATATCAGGACTTGATTCAGATTGGAATATTCATTGTTGCCCTTGTGGGTCTGCTATATCAGATTTTCAGGGGAAAGAAATAGCCGCCAACTACTGGGAATAGTTGACGGCATACCGTGTATAACGGTATAGCTTGTTAATTACAAGGGTAGGCCGCTTGCGGTTTCCCCTCTTCTATTCATAATATAGCATATCGCGGAAATTCATTCAAGAAGTTGATACTAAAATGATACTAAAAAACGTAAAAACGGCAGAATGTGCTAAAGCAGCGCGTTTTCTGCCGTTCTTTTTTCGTTGTCTATAAACATCATTAAAAACGCCGCCAAAAGCAGTGCGGAGCACATGAGTATGGCTTTAGTGCCAAGGATCTTGATGACGAAATTACCTATGACCGCGCCGACGATGAAGCACAGGATAACACCGTAGTAAAGGAAGGTGTTTCTGAGCGCTGATGCTTCCCGGGTATGGAGAAAGTGGTGGAGATTCTCTGTTCCGCTTCTCAGGTTGCCGATGCACATGGTCGTGGCGATGCCGCGGCCGTGTATCTTGCGGAAACCTTCAACCTGTATGCCGCAGGCAAAGGAGGTAAGCGCATTGGCGGGCAGATTCAGGCTTAAGGGGAAGAAGGCGACGCCAATGAGGATGAGAGCTTCCAGAAGAACGGCGGTCTGCCGCCAGTGGAGGAGGCTCGTCTGACGGACATGTAAGATGTCAGCAAGAAAGATACCGAGCGCGAAAGCGAGCACGGGCAAGAGGTAATTCAGCATGGCGCGGAAGTTCCCTTCCGCAAGATTAACGCCCACCAGAAGCATATTGCCTGTCTGTGCGTTGGCGAAAACACGACCTCTCTCCAGATAAGAGTAGGCGTCCATGAATCCGCCGGACAATGCCAGCAGGATACCGAGACGTATGGATTCTGATGTTTGAAATGGATGTTTCATAGCCGCTCCCTTCAGCTTATAATACACCAAGGTGCTCCAGTAAAATCTTAACTCCCAGCAGGATAAGGATGATGCCGCCTGCAAGCTCGGCCTTTGATTTATACCGCGTACCAAAGACATTTCCGATCTTCACTCCCGTGGAAGAGATGATGAAGGTGGTAACTCCGATAAAAGAAACTGCGGCCACGATGCGGACTTTGAGGAAAGCAAAGGTGATTCCTACTGCCAGCGCGTCGATGCTGGTGGCTACGGCGAGAAGGAACATGGTGCGGACGTCCAGTGCGTCAGTCTCCTGCTCGCATCCGTCCTCACATTCTGAGGAACAGGCTTCCCGTATCATATTGATCCCGATGACCCCCAGAAGGATAAAAGCGATCCAGTGGTCTATGGCAGTGATTTTGTCTTGAAACTGGACGCCCAGCAGATAGCCGAGCGCAGGCATCAGCGCCTGAAAACCGCCGAACCATGCGCCCACGATAAACGCTTTTTTGACGGAGATTTTCGGCATGGCGAGTCCCTTACAGACAGAGACGGCAAATGCGTCCATGGACAGGCCCACCGCCAAGATGAAAAGTTCTATAAGTCCCATCTTCTTCCTCCTTTGTATAGTTTATATGCACAAAAAAATCAGGCGCATCAGGGCGCCTCAGGGACGAAAGACATGTACTGCGAACATATTATCACTGAGGGCATGTATTTGCAAGGGAAAAAGGCACTTCTGTTCACAGGATAGACAAATTTCTCTGTTAGACTTACAATATTAGTGAAAACGGCGTAACTGCGCGGATTCCCGGGCAGGGGAAGGACGTTGCGGCGACCGGGGCAGGATCTGCTGCGAAACTCAGTAAAGAGGTGGAATTAGATGGAAAACATAAAGATACTTGTCGTGGATGATGAGAGCAGGATGCGCAAGCTGGTAAAAGATTTCCTCGTGCGCGAAGGATATGCGGTGACCGAGGCGGGCGACGGCATGGAGGCAATGGACATTTTTTATGAGGAGAAGGATATCGCCCTTGTGATCCTTGATGTGATGATGCCGAAGATGGACGGGTGGCAGGTATGCCGTGAGATCAGGGAGTCCTCAAAAGTACCGATTATCATGCTGACAGCGCGCGCCGAAGAGCGGGACGAACTGCAGGGGTTTGAACTGGGGGTGGATGAGTATATTTCTAAACCGTTCAGTCCAAAGATTCTTGTGGCGAGGGTGAACGCCATTTTAAGACGGACGCTTGGAAGCGCCGGCGGAGACGTGGTCGAGGCGGGCGGCATTATTATTGATAAAGCGGCGCACATTGTGAAAATTGACGGCGTTCCTGTGGATCTTAGTTATAAAGAATTTGAGCTTCTGTCGTATTTTGTAGAAAATCAGGGAATCGCCCTTTCGAGGGAGAAGATTCTTAACAATGTGTGGAATTACGATTACTTCGGCGATGCGAGGACGATTGATACGCATGTGAAGAAGCTGCGCAGCAAGCTGGGAGAAAAAGGCGAATATATCAAGACCATCTGGGGGATGGGGTATAAATTCGAGGTGTCATGACAGGGGTGAATGTGATGAAATATTCGATCCGAAGGCAGATCACGGCTATTTTTATCGCGCTGTTTGCCTTTATTCTGGGAATCGTTCTTGTGATCAATACGGGATTTCTCGGCACCTACTACCTTTCGCATAAATCGGAAGATCTGATACGCACTTATAGGCAGATCGACGAGACGCTACAGAAGGGAAGCCTGACGGATACAGCGGCAGTCAACAGCATCCTCATCCGAACGGAGCGCGCAAACGTAGATCTGATCGTCGTGGACAAGGATGGAGACGCTGTACTTCATACGCTCAGTGTGGAAGATCCGAGGTTTAAAGAGATGTTCTCCGGGTTTCTTAATCTGATGGCGGTTGACGATGTCAAAGTGATCCAACGGACAGACACTTATACGATCTACCGGGACGGGGCGGAAGGCGTGAGCGGAGAGGTGGAGTACCTGAAGATGGGCGGTAAGCTTACCGATGGCTCGTGGTTCCTCATGCAGAGTCCTCTGGCAAGTATTAAAGAGAGCGCGGCTCTGGCGAACAAGTTCCTTATCTATCTGGGAATCGTAGGGATTCTGGCGGGCGGTATCCTCATCTGGTTTTTCTCAAAGCGTATCACAAGACCGGTCATGGAGCTGGCAAGGATATCCCAAGATATGGCGAACCTGAATTTTGACGCTAAGTACACGCTCGGCGGCGAGGATGAGATCGGCGTACTGGGAAGGAATTTCAACCGTATGTCCGCTCAGCTTGAGAAAACGATCTCAGAGCTTAAGAGCGCGAACAACCGTCTCCAGAAAGACATCGAGCAAAAAGAGAAGATGGAGGATATGCGAAATGAATTTCTCGGCAATGTATCCCATGAACTTAAGACGCCCATAGCGCTTATACAAGGATACGCCGAGGGGTTGAAGGAGGGGGTCAACGACGACCCGGAGAGCCGTGAGTTCTACTGTGACGTGATCATGGATGAGGCTGCGAAGATGAACAACATGGTAAAGAACCTGCTCACCTTGAATCAGCTTGAGTTCGGCGACAATGACGTACAGTTTGAGCGGTTCGATATCGTCAGGCTGGTGCGGGGAGTCATTGCAAGCTGTGAGATCCTTATCCAGCAGGCTGGTGCGGCAGTTGATTTTATCGCGGATGAATGTGTCTGCGTGTGGGCGGACGAGTTCAAGACAGAACAGGTGGTGCGCAATTATCTGACGAATGCCATACATCATGTGGAGAAAGAGAAGCGGATAGAGGTCCGCATTGTGCTTGACGGAGATATCGCGCGCGTCTCGGTGTTCAACAGCGGCAGACCGATCCCTGACGAGGATATCCCGAAGCTGTGGGATAAGTTCTATAAAGTGGACAAAGCGCATACAAGAGAATATGGGGGGAATGGCATCGGCCTGTCTATTGTGAAGGCGATCATGGAGTCTTTCCATCAGAGATACGGAGTGAAGAACTTTGAAAACGGAGTAGCATTCTGGTTTGAACTGGATGCAAAGGCAGAATCGGAAAATGCTTCTTTACATTAAAGTGAAAATGCGCTAAAATGCTAATATTATGAGAGTTTTGAGGGCATACGGCATGCCGGCTGTCACCGGTGGGCGTCTCGTATGCCTCGTTTGCTATTGAGGGAGGAACGCGCGATGTATGAAAAAATATTTGCAGTCGTCCAGTCTGTGGATGATTTTGTGTGGGGTTGGGGAATGATCCTGCTCCTTCTCGGGACTCATCTTTTTATGACGGTGCGAACCGGATTCATCCAGAGAAAAACGATTACAAAAGGAATCCCGTTATCAGTGTCTGTTGAGGAGGGGGCGGACGGAGAGGTCAGCCAGTTTGGCGCTCTGACTACCGCGCTTGCGTCCACTATCGGCACGGGGAATATCATCGGCGTGGGGACGGCCATTGCTCTGGGCGGCCCGGGGGCTGTGCTCTGGTGCTGGCTCACAGGAGTATTCGGCATTGCCACGAAGTATGCGGAATCCCTGATCGCAGTCAAGTACCGGGTAAAGACAGCGGACGGACGTATGCAGGGCGGAGCCATGTACGCGTTGGAGAGAGGCCTTAATATGAGATGGCTCGGCATCATCTTCGCGGTTTTTGCGGGACTGGCCTCTTTTGGAATCGGCTGTGCCACTCAGGTCAATGCCATTGCCGAGGTATGCGACGAGAACATGGGGGTAGATCCGTGGTTCATCGGCATTATCGTGGCCGGTCTTACCGCGGTAGTTATCTTTGGCGGGATCAAAAGCATTGCCCGTGTGTGTGAGAAGCTGGTGCCGTTCATGGCGGTGTTTTATGTGATCGGCTGCCTGATCATTTTAGGGATTAATTATGACTACATTATCCCGGCGATCCAGACGATCTGCCGTCTGGCGTTTACAAAGGGCGCTGCGGCAGGAGGCCTTGTGGGCGGCGGCATCCGTCTGGCGATCCAGTATGGAGTGGCGAGGGGACTTTTCTCCAATGAATCCGGCATGGGTTCCGCGCCCATAGCGGCGGCAGCGGCCAAGACAAGGAATCCGGTGCGGCAGGCGCTGGTGTCCTCTACGGGAACTTTCTGGGATACGGTGGTTGTCTGCCTTATGACAGGACTGGTGCTTGTATCTACCATCATGAAGAACCCGGCCATCAATGCAGACCAGATCGCGGACGGCGGTGAGCTGACTACACTGGCCTTTGGGCAGATTCCCTATCTGGGGCCGTTTATCCTTGTGGTGGGTATCATCTCTTTCGCGTACTCCACTATCCTTGGATGGGCTTATTACGGAGAACGCTGCGTAGAATATTTCGCCGGAAGGGCGGGCCTTCTTCCGTACCGCCTTCTCTATGTGGCTGTCCTCCTCATCGCTCCGGTGCAGCCGCTTGACCTTGTGTGGAAGGTCGCGGACATACTGAACGCGCTGATGGCTGTCCCGAACCTTGTCGCGGTACTGCTGCTGTCGCCAGTAATTGTCAGAGAGACGAGAAAATATATAAACAATCTTGATACAGTAGATAATACTCCGGTTCCTGTTGTAAAGACAGGCGTGGGGAAGGAGGAGAGATAAATGATCGCTGTAATTGACTACGACGCCGGAAATATCCGCAGTGTGGAAAAAGCGCTGCTCTCTCTGGGGCAGGAGGTACATATCACAGGGGACGCGCAAGAGATCCTGAGGGCGGACAAGGTGATCCTGCCGGGTGTCGGCGCGTTTGGCGACGCCATGGAGAATATAAGAAGCCGCAATCTCGAACCGGTCATCCGCAAGGTGGCGGAAAAGGGAACGCCCTTTTTGGGAATCTGTCTTGGACTTCAGTTACTTTTTGAGAGGAGTGAAGAGGCGCCCGGTGTGAAAGGTCTTGGACTGCTGAAAGGCGAGATCCTTCGGATTCCGGAGGCGCCGGGCATGAAGATCCCCCACATGGGTTGGAACTCCCTTCATCTGGAACATGATGGGAGACTGTTCCGGGGAGTTGAGGAGCAGGCCTATGTATATTTTGTGCACTCTTATTACCTGAAAGCAGAGGAAGAGGATATCGTCAAGGCGTCCACAGAATACTGCACCCATATCCACGCATCCGTGGAAAAGGGGAATGTGTTCGCCTGCCAGTTCCATCCCGAGAAGAGCAGCGGCGTGGGACTGCGGATACTGAAAAATTTTGTCGAGCTGTAACGTTTACAGGACAGACTAAACGGCGTCCGGGACGGTACGGTCTGATATCATTTTGAGATTCATGGCGCTGCGGATTGGTTCCGCAGGCCACGGGAGAGGGATTATGTTTACAAAAAGGATTATTCCCTGTCTGGATGTAAATGCCGGACGGGTTGTAAAAGGTGTGAATTTTGTTGATCTAAGAGATGCGGGCGATCCGGTCGAGATTGCAAGGGCATATGACAAAGCGGGGGCGGATGAGCTGGTATTCCTTGATATCACTGCATCCTCAGATAACCGAGGAACAGTCATTGACATGGTGCGCAAAGTGGCGGAGTGTGTGTTTATCCCCTTTACTGTAGGCGGCGGTATCCGTACAGTAGAGGATTTCCGCGCCATATTGCGGGAAGGGGCGGATAAAGTGTCCATCAATTCCTCTGCCATCAATACACCGGAGCTGATCCGCGACGCGGCGGATAAGTTCGGCAGTCAATGCGTGGTCGTTGCCATCGACGCCAAGAAGCGGCCGGACGGTTCGGGGTGGAACATCTATAAGAACGGCGGGCGCATCGATGTGGGGATCGACGCTATAGAGTGGGCGAAGAAGGTGGAAAGTCTGGGTGCGGGAGAAATCCTGCTGACAAGCATGGACTGTGACGGCACCAAGGCGGGATATGATCTGGAGCTGACCCGGGCGGTGGCGGAAAGCGTCCCCATCCCGGTCATCGCGTCCGGCGGCGCGGGAACACTGGAGCATTTCCGCGACGCGCTGACAGAAGGAAAGGCGGACGCGGCGCTGGCTGCGTCACTGTTCCACTACAAAGAGTTGGAGATCCGTCAGGTAAAGGAATACTTAAGAGAAGAGGGCGTGTCAGTGCGTCTGTAAGACAAAGAGCGAAAGATAACAAGGATAGACGGAAGATAAGGATAGAGAGACGATAAAAATAGAAAGAAAATGAGAATAAAAAGAAGGTACGAGGAGATAAAATGTCAGGGATTAACGGTGACTGGTACGAGGCGCTGAAAGGCGAATTTGCCAAACCATATTACAAGAAGCTTTTTGAGACGGTGAACCATGAATACAGGACAAGACTTATATTTCCGCCTGCGGAGGACATTTTTAATGCGTTTCATCTGACGCCATTAAAAGATGTAAAGGTGGTGATCCTCGGGCAAGACCCATACCACAACCATGGACAGGCTCATGGGTTATGCTTCTCTGTGAAAAAGGGAGTGGAGATCCCGCCGTCTCTTGTGAATATCTATCAGGAGCTCCATGACGATCTTGGGTGTGCGGTTCCGAATCATGGCTGTCTGACGAAATGGGCGCAGCAGGGAGTGCTTATGCTGAACACCGTGCTGACTGTGCGCGCGCATCAGGCGAATTCCCACAGAGAGATCGGCTGGGAGGAATTTACGGACGCGGCGATTAGAGTGTTAAATGAGCAGGACCGCCCCATTGTGTTTATCTTATGGGGAAGTCCTGCTCAGAGGAAAAAAAGTATGCTCAATAATCCGAAGCATCTGATACTGACGGCTCCGCACCCGAGTCCGCTCTCAGCGTACCGCGGTTTCTTCGGCAGCAGACCGTTCAGCCAGACGAACAGATTTCTGGAAGAACAGGGGATTACGCCCATTGACTGGCAGATCTCTTAGTTACTGCTCGAAGTTGGCAGGAAAGGACGGAGAGCGTCCGCCAGATTATGTATATTCCTTGTCTGGATCAGAATGGCGCCGCTGCCGTGGAACTCATTGACAAGGCCTTCTCCTGTAGTGAATCCGAATGTCCCCGATGCTACGCGGATATTATAATCCAGAGAAGCGTCCCATGCCACGACATGCTCGTTGTCAACAGTGACCGGGCGGTCAGGAGTAACATTCAGCGCGAGGATATCCCCGAAAGCGGAGACTAATATATCTCCCGAACCCTGTGTCTCCATGACGAACAGACCGCCTGTGCCGCCGAAAAATGCTTTTCCGATATTCTGTGATTTCATGATGTAATCGACGCTTGAATCACATGCTAAAAATGCGCCTGTATTGAGTCGGTACTGCTTTGTACCGTCCACCTTGAGACAGTGAATCTTCCCGGGAATGGGCGGTGCGATACCGATCACTCCTCTGTCGCTCGTTCCTCTGGCGTGTGTGATGAACATGCTCTCGCCGCTTGTGATGCTGCGGCCGATAGCGCCGATTACGCCGCCGAGTCCCTTTTTGCTGCTGTTCATCTTTCCTTCCAGCTCTGCGTCTACAATGTACGCCATGGCGCCTCGCTCCAGTTTGACCGTCTCGTCTGAGAGGAGACTGATCTGCACAAGAGGACAATCAGAATCGCCTAAAATTTTATAATTCATAGTTTTCCCTCCTTTGGGTTTGATTTTATCAGATTATATCATCTATACACGAGGCGGACAATCAAGGAAGAAAAAATTCTTGCAATTTATCCGAAAGAGCAGTATAATTCTATATGTGCCGAATGCAGATGTAGTTCATCGGTAGAACACCAGCTTCCCAAGCTGGGGAGGCGGGTTCGATTCCCGTCATCTGCTTAGAGCTTCCCCCGGAAAGTAACGTAAATACAGCATTTA
>ERZ1643251.4271-NODE-4271-length-12570-cov-9.561566_pt1 | contig 12570 bp, 9 predicted proteins | sample MGYA00579261_ERZ1643251 | MGnify/ENA primary metagenome ERZ1643251 (study PRJEB29033, sample SAMEA4952267) | chicken gut metagenome | biome: Broiler Chicken; feature: Gastrointestinal Tract; material: Caecum | place: Ireland | collected 2018 | study: Broiler... | reverse complement strand
TTTTCCTCTTCTTTACCTTTTCTTCCCCCGTTCCGCAGCTGTTTTTTTCCATTTCCTCTCCAAAATACGAACATTTGTTTGTATTATAGCATGGAAAAACGCATTTGTCAAGAGGGCTAAAATAGAAAAGTTACGAAATAAACTACTCAAAACTCTACGCCAAAACAATCCTTATCTTCTAAATTGCAAAAGCCGTGTAGCTTTCTACACGGCTTTTTTCATCGGACTTCATTCAATTATACTTCTTAAAGTTTTCTGCCTGCTGCATGACCTTTTCAAATACTTCCTCGTCCCATTCAGGAGGATACCCGTTTTTATAAAGCAACACGGTCAAATCCATATTTAACTGGTTTTTTATGTCCTCCCTGTTAAAAAAATCTGCATACTGCAATTTATCTTCGACAAGCTTCTTTATTTTCTTTGCAAGAGAAACACATTTTTCATCAGCAAAGACAAAACCGTGATCATCACGTACCTTGACTAAGATATCGTAAAACGCCTTTTCCTCATAAGATATTCCCATTGCTTCAAAAGACGTTTTATCTATCTCCAGCTCCTTAAAGATCTTAATCAACTCATCCGACAAATCATTTACAAAATCTGCAACAACCTCGCTTGTAAATACTAATTTATCACGGGTATTGTACAATTCAACGACTTTACGCAATCTCTCATCAAACTCAATTGATTTGATCTTATTTACTCGTCCGTAACTGATGATTGCTTTTCTCAATAGTTTTATCAACGCGTTAAACTTTGTAATCGGCATTTTAACCGCATTGAGCCGCTTTTCAAAATCCTCTCCAACTAAGTCAAAGGGTTTATCCTCATCAACGATATTCTCCACGCCAGTGCAAGAAATAGCTTTCCGCACCATTCCTTCCACAACCTGATTCATAATCTCCGCATCGGGAGCATCCCCAATTGTCTGTTTATAGATAATCGATCGAATAGCCAAATAAAACTGTGCTTTTGAGACTTCCGATTCAGTCAATTCTCCCGACGGAAAAACAATATTATACGCGGCTTTCATCTTTCGGGAAAGCGTCATAAAACGGCTTTCCATTTCTTTAGAAGACTGCACATATTCCGCGGCAAGATTAAGACAATTCAATCTTTCAAGGGGTTCTCCAACAAAAAACTTTGTTGCGTTGAAATTGCAGAGCAAATCATCGATCAACTTTAAATGATTGCGGAAAATCCCCAATGAAATATCGAGCTCATCGACAGGACTCTCCTGCGGACCGCCATAAATTTTGATGGCTTCCATCATTTCAGCTTTAATGCCAATATAATCGACAATAAGCCCTTTGTCTTTTCCTTCAAAAACTCGGTTGACACGCGAAATTGTTTGGATTAGTGTATGCTTTTGCAAAGGCTTATCGATATACATGACAGCAAGCGACGGCACATCAAACCCCGTTATCCACATATCGACTACGATCGCAATTTTAAAATTCGATTGCGTATTTTTGAATTGTTCATCCAGTTTGGCGCGATATTCCTTTGTACCGCAAAGATTATAAAGCTCACTCTCATCGTTCTCCCCTCGGGTAGCAACAAGATTGATTTTTGGTATTTCCACCAGTTGATTAAGTTCATCTTCGTTGAAGCGGCTCTCATCTTCACACTTTTTCGGAATACCCCATTCAGGACGAATTTTCAGGATCTCTTTCCAAACCCGATACGCCAATGTCCTGTCCGCACAAACGATCATCGCTTTTTGCACGATTTCCGGCTTTTCGGCACACAACGCCTCATAATGCTCGACAACATCTTTTGCAAGGCGTTTCAGCCGATCGGGATGCCCTAAAATCGCGGTCATTCGACTCATCGCCCGCTTGCTTTCCTCGATCTGTTCTTCATTGGCGCCTTGTTCTGCACATCGATTATAATATTCCTGTATCTCTTTTGCGTCTTTTTCAGACAATACAACGCGCACCAAGCGCGGTTCGTAAGCGATGCGCACAGTGATGCCGTCATCACTTGCCTCTTTCATTGTGTAAGAATCCACTACGCCGCCAAATACGGCGATGGCCTCGTCAATGGGCGTTCCCGTAAATCCGCAATATGTAGCATTGGGAAAACTTCTGCGCAAATATTCAGCAAATCCGTATGTTACAAAAACGCCTTTTTCTGTTTTTTTCAGTTTTTCGCCGACACCCGTTTGCGTGCGGTGCGCCTCGTCTGATATACAGATGATATTACTGCGCTCGGATAAAACGCCTGTATCCTCACAGAACTTTTGAATAGTCGTAATATACACGCCGCCGCTTTCTCGATTCGCCAAAGTATCATGTAAATCTTCACGCGTCTCTATACTGCGTACATTCTCATCGTGGAGATACTTTTTAGCCGTCACAAACAATTTCGATGCTTGCGTATCGAGATCTTCTCGGTCCGTGATCAATACAATGGTAGGATTATGAAATCTATCACGGTCGCGAAGCATCAAAAGCCGCGCAAGGAATAACATTATATATGTTTTTCCGCACCCGGTCGCTCCAAAATAAATTCCACCTTTGCCGTCTCCTTCCGGTTTTTTATGTCGTTGAATGTTAGCAAGCATCTTATTCGCCGCAAAAAACTGCGGGTAGCGGCAGATAATTGCCTCCTGCTTTTTGCTGTCGTCCGGATAGAAAATAAAGTCTCTCAAAATTTGCAAGATCCTGTCTTTGGCAAATACCCCCTCGATCATCGTAAACAAAGAACTGATCCCGTTAGAAACGGTATCTTCTTCATTTGCTTTATTCCACGAATAATAGAATTGATATGGTGTAAAAATCGTGCCAAGTCTGGTATTAGCGCCGTCGCAAATGACAGAAAGAGAGGTATATTTCAAGAGCGACGGAATGTCTCGGGCGTAACGAATGGAGATCTGTTCCCACGCATCGTGGACAGTTTTCCCCTCTTCTATGGCGCTTTTAAATTCAAATATGCCCACAGGTATACCATTGATGAAGATGAGCATGTCAGGAATACGGGTATGAAGATCCTCTACAATAAACTGATTGACGACCTTAAAACTGTTATTTTTAGGCGTGCCGAAATCAATGAAATTAACGTGGATACCAAGTTTTGACGGATCATCGCGCACAAAATCAAATCCTTCACAAATAAGCCTGAACGCTTCGCGATTCCCTTCGTAGAGCGGAACAGACGGAAGCTTGTCCAATCGGCTGACAATTTTTCTTAGCTCCGATTCACTTAAATCAGGATATTTAAAAAGCAAGAATTTTTTTAGATCATCATACAAAAGAACATCCTGAAACGGACGATGAATTTCATCGCCATGCTGATATGTATATTTCTGCTCTTTGAAAAGCTCTATGATTGCGTTTTCAAGCTCCTTCTCTGTAAAGTTCCCTCTTACGAAATGGTAGTCCATGGCGTCCCCTTAATTTAATCCTGATATGATATCTTCCAAATTTTTAAAAAACCATTCTAATTGCAGTTTCTTAATTTTGTCATTTATTCTATTACCTCTCAACAAGTCATCAATTCCATCTTTCAGAAGAATCAAAGCCGGTTTGTCTTCCATTAAAAAATCACCGATATTTACTGATCTGTAGATTTCCATAATGGAGCCTCTTAGCCTTTCAATCAAACTTGGATGACATTCAGGCAAAACTCTTAATAATCCAGCGATATCTAACTCCGAAGCGAATTTACGATTTCCAATGTATTTATCTCTATTTTTGTAAATATTTTCTGATAGTTTTTGGATATCATCTACACTTTCAATTTGTTCTAAGACAACAACGCTATCTACTTTTGTCCTTGTCAGCATCTGTTCCTTAAATTCATTATATTCTTTCTTTTGTTCATCAGTCCATAATTCAATGCCATCATGGTAAGTTAATTTATGAATAATATCGTCGCCAAGCACAGACTTCTGAACCTTTTTTAAAATCGACTGTTTACATTGATCAATTAATTGCTCATCATCAATGTATTTTTTAGCGGCAATTAAGTAGTTCGCTAATTTGCTATACTGCTCCAAAGGAAAATAGTCTTCTTTCTCTTTTAGATATGTACTTATCTTTTTTATTGCCTCAAAAACTTCTTCTTCCATCTTTTCATAAAAGCCGTACAATATATTCAAAGCCTTTTGCAAATCCTTTTGTTTTACTTCAAAAGATTTTTGCTTAATGTATGCTGTTTCATCTTGTTCGAATCGCTCATTGTCAAAAGAATGCAACTTAATGTAGTTGTAACAACATTTATATAAGGGGAAATGATAACTGCCAAGTTCAGTTGGCGACTTTATATTATCAGTCCAAGCCAAATTACTATTCATGCTTAATTTTAATGCAAAAGCCGTATTAGAGCATAAAACAAATTGGAAATATTGAATATTAAGCTCTTTCTTTGCTTTTGTAAACATTTCCATTGTCTTTTGACATGAGTATATTAATGCTCTAAAATTATAGCACTTTACCTCATACATGATTTTTTCAATTTCATCTACAATGAGCGGTATTCCTGTTGTGATTTTAACTTCTACTGCTTTAGCAAAATATTTACCACTAAATAATTTTAATATATTTTCAATGGAAGAATCCAAATTTGCATAAAACTGAATTGTATCACTTACAGTTTTTTCTTTTATACGAAAATACTCTTTGGACTCTTTCATAAGGACTTTATTTACTTTTTCCATTCCATCCTTATCTGTTTCTTCCTGTGTTTCGTATTTAATAATTTCACCCTCATTTGCCACTAGAAGAACTTTTACGCCATCTTGTTCCACAAGGTTATTAATATACCCCATAACTTCAAGTATGCCTAACCCAGAACGCTCCAAGTCTTCTAATATAATTAATTTTCCCGTTAAATCAATAGACTGATAAAGTTGATTAAGGCTCTCTTCAGAAACATTGATATCTACGCCAAAAAAACTTGCAACTCCTTTTACAATAGTTTTGCCGATAATTTTTGCCCTATTTAAGCTTTCCGACTTTGTTATAAGTGCCTTCGCCCGAACTTCTAAATAAATACTTTTGCTCAAAGCCTCCAGTGATTTTATACCATAGAGAGAAACAACGACACATCTGTTCTCTTCCTCATCAGTTAAAGCCGGAACAAGCTCGTTCTGAATATAATAACTTTTTCCGCAGCCCCATGCCCCCGTCAGCATAATTGCGCTACGGGTTTTGTCGTTTTCAAGATAGTTTTTTATGTATTTTGTTAATTCATTTGTGTTCATTTTCCCCTCTCACTCTATTAAATTAATTCTCGAACCGCTCTTCTCACTTCATCTATCGTTTGAAATCTTTTGTCCCTTTCAGGATTGGTCCCTTTTTGTAAAAAATTAAAAATTTTAGTATCCTTTATTTTGTCGTAGTTGTTTTTCCCTGTTAAAATAAATACAATTAACCGAGTCAGCGCGTATATTTCATGTAAAATATCATAATTTTTAAACCCTACTATTTGTAAAGCTGGATCATTATAATATCCTTTTACATCGGTACTATCTGAAGTAAGATCACTTTCCTCCTCTTTTACTAATCCAAAATCCGACAATTTAACTACTATAGTATCATCATATTTTTTTATTAAGATATTTTTAGGACAGATATCTCTATGCAAATAACCCTTCGAATGTATATATTCGAGAGCCCGTAAAATTTGCATAATTAAAGTTGCTCTTTCAGAAATTGTTAACCCACAATTATTTTTAGTTATATATTGTTCAATTGATTCACTCATCAATTCCATAACATATTGATTTTTACTTTCATCATATGTATAAACCTCGACCACATAAGGCGAATTCAGTTTTTTCATGTCATCAAATTCGCGCCGAAATCGAACAAGCTCCTTGTTATCTAAATCTTGCTTTGCTTTTTTCACTGCAAACCATCTATCATATCTTGTATCATAATACTTTGATACAGTAGCATATGAGCCACTTCCAATGCATTTAAGTTCAGCGTGAATAAGTTCTGCGGAAGTATCTGTTTCAATAAAATCTATACGGCGAAAGCCATAAACCGCTCTTCCAGAAATGTGCCTCTTCTCATATAATTCATATCCGTCAGGAGCAAGCAATTCATTAAATTTAACTAAAAATTCTTTCCATGGTTCTTTTTCATTTCTAACAAAAGGATGAAACATTTCACACAAAAATCTTAAGAGAATTTCATCTTCGTTCCCATTACCCAAATGGAACCTATCATCAGAAAATACCCAGTTATCATCCCAATCATTATTATTAACTGTATGCTGTCTTATATCTCCCAAAGCACTTGCAAAACGATTATCATAAGACGGCATTTCAGATAAAGGATATACTCTTTGTAAAAATGTAATTTCATCAAGCCGTCCCCAATACGTCATCTTTATTTCCATATCATCAGTTACTAAAAAGCCGTAACAAATTACATCAATTATATCTCGGCGGGTTATTGCACTTATATATCTCATAAGATCACCTTACTTCATTAAGAGAACCTTTAATTAAAATCGGGCAAATGGCTTTGATTTGTGATTTTAATTTCTCGTTGATTTCTTTGCGCATGTTATATACTTCATAAATATTAGATATCGATCTTTGTATTTCTATATCGGGAATAGGAATCCTAACCTCACACATCTCCTCAAAAGAAAAATTTTCTCTTGCACTGCCCCAAGAATTATATCGAGCATACCTGTCAAACTCATCTCGTTTTAACCACATAGCTAGATAATCAGACAAAATAATATTTTGATCAACCGCAAAGACTTCGTAAATTGGCGAAACAACCACATCACGGTTAAAATGATTAACAGCAAAAGCCAAAACTTTCCATGTGTCAGTTGTCGGGACAAATGCTATATCCAAAGGGTGAAGCACTTTATAACCAGCAAGCTCGTCACGATTTACTCTACTCTGCGCTTCTCTAAATTCTTTTTTAGTACTAAGTCCAACAACCTCATCTATTCTTTTATTTGAATTCTTCTCACTATACCTTTTAATATACTTCCCTATCGGTTCGGAAGGCATTTTGCGACGGAGATCTTCGATATAGCCATCGCAGACAAGTTTTAAATCTTCTAACCCGCGCTCGTATGCTTGCTGATTTTTTACCATGCCTTGATAGATATCCACATACTTCTGCTGTACTTCAATCGGCGGCAATTCAATGTCAATATCACACATTTCTTCAAAAGTAAAAAGTTCTGTTGCACTTCCCCATGAATTAATTCTCGCATATCTATCAAATTCATTTCTGCAGAAATAAATATATAAATACAGAGGCAATAATAAGTCCTTACGTTTTACTGCAAAGCCAATATTATTAAATGAAAATAATAATGGTTTGCCAGTAAAGTTAATAATTAAACCAACTTTTTCACCCATACGTGTAGTACGTGGATTATATACAAATTCCTCGGGATAAATTACTAAAAACTTATATATAACATCCGCATCTACACTTGCTTTTGTTTCAATAATATTTTTATTATTAGATAATCCGCGAACTTGACTTACTCCATATAAACATTGATCATTATTTCTTGTTATTTCTTCAATCAATTCGCCCAGCTTGTATTTATTCAATGCCATAGCCGATACCTTCAAATGCCTTAATTAAAAGCTCTTGCGACTGCTTTTCCTGCTCGATGACCTCTTTCATTTCCTTTTGAATACGCGCCATTTCCGTAGGATAATCAATTTCCAAATCGTGATCGATAAATTCAATATACTTGCTGGGCGTCAAGGTATAGTTGTTTGCCCGTATACCATTTTCGCCGTCCAATGTAACCGACTTGCAATATTCGGGGACATCCTGATATAGAGCCCTGTCCGCACTCTGCCAATCAAAATATAACTTTTTTATCTTTTGGATCTGCACTGTTGTCAAAACGGTCTTTTTCTTCTTTTTATTCTTATCCAGTACATATTCTTCGGTATTTTCGTCCCAACGGCGCAAGTCGACAAATAAAACCTCGTTCGTTCTATCACGCAACTGTCTACCGTTCAGTTCCCGCGCCTTTTTATTATTGTTCAAAATCCAAAGCGTTACGGAAATATCCGTGGTATAGAACATATCGCGCGGAAGCACAATGATAGCCTCCACCTTGTCCCGTTCCAACAATTCTTTACGAATGAGATATTCGGAACGTTCTGACTCTTCATCGTCTCCGCCTGCCCCGGCATTCAAAGCACCGTTCGCAAGTAAAAAGCCTGCGATGCCATTGCTTTCATCCAATTTTGAGAGCACATGCAAGATCCAAGCATAGTTGGCGTTGGATACGGGCGGCATAGCGGGCCACCCCTTAAACCGAGGATCATTTTTAAGTTCATCTTCACCGCGCCATTTTTTCAGGTTAAACGGCGGATTTGCCATGATATAGCGTACTTTTCTGTCCTTGTGGAGATCCTCCGTAAAGGTAGAAGCATTTTTTTCGCCCAAATCGCAAGAAATTCCGCGAATGGACAAGTTCATCTTTGCAAGGCGCCATGTGTCAGCGTTCGATTCCTGCCCCACCACAGACACTTTCTTACGATTGCCTTTGTGCATATCCACAAAGCGCATACTCTGTACAAACATACCGCCCGAACCGCAGCAAGGGTCGTAGACTGTTCCATCAAACGGTTCAATAAGTTCGGCAATCAATTCCACGACGCAAGCAGGAGTGTAAAACTCGCCGTCTTCTTTTGTACCAGACGCCGCATAGTTTTGCAGGAAATATTCGTAAACTCTGCCGATCAGGTCCTCTTCTTTGAACCGCTCCTCGGTGATCTTATTCACCTCGTCTATGAGCGACTTCAAAGCAGATTTATCCGCGCTGAGCGACACGAAAAGCTGCTGCGGCAAGGCGCCTTTCAGCGGCGGATTCTTTGCCTCGATGTCTGCCATCGCTGTATCAAGTATCACCGCTATATCGTCTGCGCCTGCATTTTTGACAATGTAGCTCCAACGGCAATGCTCGTCCAAATAATAAACGTTTTCCGCATTGTAAAAAGATACCTTTTCCAAGAATACAGGAACATTGCCATATTGCTCTATAATTTCCTGTCTGCGGCGTTCAAATTTTACGCTCGCAAAATTGATAAACGCAAGCGCAATGATCGCATCCCTCTTCTTTTCAAGGCTGCCTATATTTCTCAGCGCCACACGGCAATTCCAAAGCACTGTTTCTAACGATACTTCCTTTGTCTTTACTTCTTTTTTAGCCATTTGTTTATCCTTAATTAGTTTTTTATGGTTGTAATTTATACAATACGTCTAGCGGATGCTTATCTTTATTGGAATTAATTTTAATCCCCCAATCCAAAATATCCTCTTCTTTTAAAACAGTCATTCCGCTCAAATCCAATCCATAAGTTATATTGATTATTGGTTTTATAGCGCTATCTCTAATTTGATAATGCTCATTCAAATTATCACGTTGCTTTTTTTGTATTATTGTGGTTGTAAAAACTTCATGGTATATCCAAGGAGAATACGTTTCATGTTTATTAATTGCTTCCGGTCCGCTTATTACCGAGTTGTCTGTATTAAGGAAAAATACACATTCACAATTATCAATCATTTGAGTCAAAGCACTAGCAAGAACCATATTCGCATGTTTTGCTACTTCCATTGTACTTTGATGATCAAAATATTCTTTACCGTTAGAACTATCTGTATATAAATGTTTTATATTAAGCTCCTCTTGTAATTCATCTATATTTCCCCAATATAATGAATCTATAAAACAAGATACTTTACAGTATTTCTGTAAATAACCCGCCAACCCTTTTGCCAAATTTATATCCTTATGAGAATGTGAAATAAAAATGTCATAATGATTTCCTCGAGGCATTAATATATCCTTTATTTCATCAGCAGAAATCTTGCGGCTTGAATTCACTAACTTTTTTAATTTTTCTTTACTGTTATCGCTTAAATCATTATAATTATAATCAGCGGAAAATTTTTGCCAATCAGGATCACTCCACAATTTTACATTAAAAGCCCTATACATAAAATTATCCCTTCTTTGTTAATTATATTAACTCAATTTTTGACCTTCAATAAGTGCTAAATTTTTATAATTAGGCTCAATAAACCAAGTATTTTTAATTTCTTCAACAGAAAATTTATTGTTTTGTATTGATTCTTTGGAAATACAATAAATTGGTCTACCCAACTCACTAAAATAATTTAATTCATATTTGCACCATACGGAATTAAGCGAATTTGACGAACTAACAAAAATCATCGCTTTTGATTGCTCTAATCTTTTTTCAATTACTTTTAAAGTAGCTTCACAAACCAAATGACGCTTTAAATAATCAACATCATTAATCCAATCACAAAATATGTTTTTACCTTGTTGATTTTCAAATTGTATTAAATGCTGAACTTCCTCAGCATCCCTGCTACTATGTGATATAAAGTAGTCAAATTCTTTAATTTGCTGCTCCTTCGCATTTGCTATTCTATATTCAAGTTCATTAGGGTTTTGCGGTATTACATAAGTTTCAAAAGCATATATTTTCTTTAAATATTCCTTTCTCTTTTTATTTTCGGTATGCACCTGCATATACTGTTGCTTTCTTAATCGCGGCTGATAATTAAATCCCTGCAAATGATAAAAAGCCTGCATACGAAGTTGCATATTTAATTCAGTGTCATTGACTTTGAAGAAAAATTTAATTATTCTATCACTATAATATTTTTCTAGCTCTAATAGGATATATCTTCTATCTTTCTGACTTGTATTCTTCCTTTCATATAATCCGATTAATTGATCTATAAAAGAAGGAGTAACTTGTTGCGTTTTTGCTAACGCTTTATCTATCTTTTGTTTTATCTTTTCAATTTTATGCCCTCTTTTTTTTAATAATTTTTCGCGTTCTAAAATGCATTTTTCTTCTGAAAAACTATTCAAATAAGTTTGCATATATTCAGTTGTCATAATTTCTTTAAATTTAATTGAATTTAGCAGCAAGATTTCAGGTTTTTTCATATTAAATCTTGATTTGCCAAACCTCTTTCTAATATATATATCTTTAGTATTGTAGTAGCTTCTCTTAATTTCTACAGAATGCCACTCAAAAGGATAAAATTCTTTCAATAATGCTATAATATCATATTTAGAATACTCTTTTGGCAATAAAGGTTTTATAGTTTCTATTTCTTCATTCCACATTTTTAATATGTCTTGAATATCGCGTTCAAATATATGCTTCGTTACTCCTGACATAAACTTATTCCTTTTATATTGTAATTTAAACTTATATTGTTTGAAACTGTCTTTACTTAATTATACGGTCTTATCCAATATTTTAATTTTTATCGTAATATTTACCACTTCTTAGTTGCATTAATTTTCGATTATTAAACGTCTGAACTCTCTTGTTCCAACTATTATCCAAGGCCGCATCCAACGCTCCTTTAAGTCTATCTTGCAATGAAGCATACTGCTCTATAACTATATAATTCTCATTATCTTCTAATCTGTTTGGAAAAGTAGCGTAATCAATATTATTTTTACTATCTCCACGCTTCTCCAACATAACGGCTACTATTCCCCTACGTTTATTGACATCGCCTTTCAATGCTTCATGTAGCTCCCAATCAACATGTGGCCGTGTATAAGTATCTTTACCCACAATACATAAAAGAACATTACAATCGTTCATCCCTTGCAATATTGTATCTTTTATATACTGATGGTGTTTACCATCAAAATTAACGCTTTTAGGGACTGCATAAAATGGAATACCATTCTCTTTTAGTAAATATTCAATATATTCTCTCGCTTTTGCGTCCGCCCTATGGTAACTAATAAATACTTTCATATTTTCCTCTTATATAAACAAACCTATTATAACCCCAACCGCAACGCACAAAATAGGCACATAATAAAGAAAAATCGACCTTGAAAATAAACACTTTAGAAAATTACTACTATAATTTTTACATTCTTTTGTAATTTTCAAATCAAAATCAATTGCATCCTCTGCCTTATCGCGTACAATATCATAAAGCTTTCTATATCTTCTCTCTAATTGCAAATAGTAAGCATCTAAAAATGCAAATATTAAAATCGGTACTATAACTATGGGAATAAACAAGCAAGCTGTCTTTGGAACAAAAGCGAACATAGCGACAACTAAAGTCAATGCCCACCCTTTGATCATGAAAGAATTTTGAGCCATCCTTGTTATTATTGCTTGTATCATTTCTAAATGTTTCATTTTATTTTCCATATACTCAATTATCTCCTGCTTTCTAAATAATTCAATAATTGCGGCGTTACTGTGCTCCTACCTTGAACATTTGTGAGTCCGTGTTCGCGAAGCTCCTTCAAAGGAAACCGTGCCTTATCGTATTTCTCGATCAAGCGAAGCCGCATGTATCTAACATTCGATTTTTCGGTCATATCTTTATAAAATTCTATATCATCCGCCGAGCAATTACCGTAAAGTTCTGTTTCTAAAACCTCGCATTTATACATTATGGATTTATAATCTCCGCCAATATAAATATAAACGGTATCTCCCACAGACGTATTATTGGTCTGACTCCATTCAATCGTATCCAACTTTTCAAAAGCACCTACAATATCATAAAGTTTCGGATTACA
>ERZ1643251.4269-NODE-4269-length-12574-cov-4.304577_pt1 | contig 12574 bp, 1 predicted proteins | sample MGYA00579261_ERZ1643251 | MGnify/ENA primary metagenome ERZ1643251 (study PRJEB29033, sample SAMEA4952267) | chicken gut metagenome | biome: Broiler Chicken; feature: Gastrointestinal Tract; material: Caecum | place: Ireland | collected 2018 | study: Broiler... | reverse complement strand
TGTTCCCCGACAATATGTTCGCGTCCGATAACGCCAGCGAGTCTTCGGGACGTTTCTACGGACAAGTAGTGGACGAAAACGGAGATCCCGTGGCGCAGGCGACGGTGGCGGTCTATAACTCCAGAGGAGACAGACAGACTACCACTACCGACAAAGACGGATACTATTATTTCCTCGACCTGCCGCTTACCGAACATATAACCGGCGACCTTAATTTGTCCAATCTGGAAAAATGGCTGGAAAGCAATCCTGCCGTCGATCCTACTGCAGAGGCAGGATTTACCTATAGCGGTAAGGTTTACCGTAAGATAGGGACCAAGTATTATCTTATGAGCGACAGAAGCGGCTTCAGCGTTTCCAAGGAAGGATACAGTTCGTATTTCGAACAAAACATCTATATACTTCCGAAAGAAACCTCTTCCGCCGTTAACAGAAATGTAGAACTCATTAACGCTTCGCAGGAAACGCCCAAGTACGTTACCGTTTACGGTAAAACGTATTATCTCAACACGCCTACGGGAAGTTTGGAAGATCCGAACAATCTTACGCTTTTCGGCGGAATGAGCATTATTTATAACGGAGGAGCGTTACGTACCGTCAGCAGTATGGCTGCCGACACCAAAGGCGAATACAGTCTTACGTTGCCGTTGTATCAGAAACTTATAGACAATTATAGGAATAACGGCGTCTATAACAATTTCGACGGCACTATGGCAGGTTATAAGCTGGAAGGTTTCCGTTATAACAATTCTTCCGTTTCCGCTGAAGGTATAGACGACATTATCAACAATACCTCCGACGGCGGAAGAGTGGAAGTGGATCTCATCTTCTCGCGTACCGACGTGACCAGCACGACTTTTGTCGGCAAGATACTCGCTTACAACAAGTACACGGGAGAAATGGAAGTGCCCGAAGCCGGAACTTATCAGTTCTGGATAAGCGTTAAAGGCAAGACCGTGGGAGTGACCGACTTCTACGATCTCGAACCCGAAGATTTCTCCATCAATGTGGACGAAGCGGGCGAATTCTCCTTTACTTCCGACGCTTTACCCCTCGAGGCTACCGGAAGCAGTACCTATATCTTCAAGTTCAGGAGCGAAGTTTACAAGAACTTCAACCTGGTTATCGGAAGCGACGGAACGGCTGTCGAAACCGCTTCGAGCCACGGAAGCAGTACCGTCACTACCGTGGAAACTTACGGAGACAATACCAGCGTATTCAACGTTACGCTTAACGTTGCTCCGAGAGAAGAACATTGGTCCGACGCGGAAGTTGACGAAGAAGGCAATGAAGAAGGTATGATAAGCTCTCTTATCAGCCGTATCAGGATAAGACTCGGAGCCGATATATTGGACGGAGAAGCTCACGGCGACGGAGATAACGGAATTCAGGAATACGATTACAGTTACAAAGACGACGTCTCCAACCTCGAATACGAAGGCAGTAACGTTGTCGAGAAATACAACACCTATACTTATATCGAAGCATGGCTGAACTCCGCCGCCTTCAACGACATTCTGATGATGGTGGAAAACTTCGTGCTCGGTATGATAGGTATAACAGGAGTCGCCACCGACCAGACCATTTCCGCTCAGGATATCTCCCTCGGAGACTATACCGAAGACGGCGACTTCAATCTCAGCTTCTATACCGACGAAGATATAGAAAGAAAGGGCGAAGCCGAACTCAAGGAACTTTTCGTTGGACGTTACAAGGGCCGTTACAACGAAAACGATATCAAGATTTTCGATAAAGTCTATGTGGATAAAGGAGCTTATTACCAGGCTTCCCACAGCGCTTTGGCTAAGATGAGTCCGGGGCTTGTGCATTATATTATAGCTATGGTCCTCGACGGTTTCGTCGGAACGCTGCATTTCAACTTATTGGGTGAAGAAATAGGCGTTATGGACCTCATCGCGTTCCTTGTATTGAGTCCCGGTTCCTTTACCATTATTCCTTATATAGGAAGCGTATTTAATACCGCGGGACTTGCAGTAGGTAATCTTCTGAACGATCTTGCCATCCTTATCGGACATCTGTTGCCGTTACAGTTAAGTTACAGTATGTTCGATACTATGGACCTCAAGGGAAGTCCGCTTTACGGTATGCAGGAATATTTCCGCGAAGGACAGTTGTCCGGACAGACGGTTACCGTGACGGGCGCAGACGGCAAGACCTACACCAGAGATCTTTACCGTAAGGCGCAAACCTACGATATGAGCGTATATGCCAAAATTACGCTCAACGCTTCCGCACCCGGCGGTTACCTGGAAAGCATACTTTTATTCGTCAACGGCGCAAGCTACAGCCAGTCCAGCGAAATTTCCGGCAACCTCGCCGACGGCAACCGTATGGAATCCTATACCGCTTTGCAGCAAGGCGACTGGAACTATAACTACTGGGAAAACAACGGCAGAGTAGGAAATTACTTTACGCTCAAGACCGTTTACGCCACCGAAAAAGAATATCTGCAGTTAAATCCGGACGAAGAAATACCCGAAAACGCACAAATCTTCTTCAAAGAGACGAGTAGTGAAACCTACGTTCCGTACGACGCGAATTGGGAAGAAGTTTACGCAGGCAGAGAACTCGAGATGGAAACCGTGACGGAAACCGTGGACGGAGAGGAAGTCACCAAACAGGTTCCCGTAAGATACGCTATGACGGAAACGCAAACGGAAACCGTAGTCAGTTCGGAATTTACCTACAACGTAGACAATTCCGCTACCCATTCCATCAAGAGCGTGGATATCAAGACTCTGAATATTATCGTGAACGGCGTGGTTCAGGAAGAAAATCTTGCGTTTATGGAAGATTGGATTAAGAGAACCAATATCAATTCCTACGCCATAAGCGACGTATATTACATCGACCCGGATACCGAGGAAGAAGTAATTTACAACAGAGTATTCATCTACGACGACGAACAGAATCCCAAGGAAGACGTTTATCAGGAAATGGAAATCAAGAATAACGGTATAGATTTACGTAAGGTGGACGACGACCTCAACGGCGATTTCTATACGATAACCTACGATCCGTACGACAAACTGTGGACGAAGGCTCTTACGGTACCGCCTACGAGAATAATTTTCCACGACCCGTTCGATATGACCGACTTCACCGTTATCGGCGGCACGTGGGCAAGCTCCGCCGGATACGGCGGCACCCGCAGAAATACCGATCCCGATATTACGGCGGATATGATTTTACCCAACCGTTATTACGCTACGTTTGCCGACGGTAACAGTAACGGTACTCAGGGTATGAACGTTTACTGGGACGTAAGCGCATTGAACTTTAACGCCAACGGAACCCCCGAAGGTACGGTGGAATATCTCAAAGGCTATATCGGCAACGCCGTTTACGCCGCTATAGAAGTAGTGGTGGAACCGTTCAGTATCGATTTGGTCAGCGCCAAAGCGCAGATAATCCAGCAAATAGGCAACCTCGTCATCGATCCTTACGACTTCGACGCAGAAGAGTTTATTGCAGGGTTGCCCGATTTCTTCTATTACAACTACGACAGCACCAGCGGAGGAGAGCAGCGTCAAAAGACCTATCTGTTCAACGAACTGGTCTGGAGTCTGGATTATCAGGTCATAGACGGAGTAAGGAGATATACGTCGCTGGTTTACAACGACCCGAACACCCAGCCGTACGTCAATCTTAAGTTCCGTGCTTACGGAGAGGACGCCGACGGCAACGAGTACTCCTCCAACACCGCCTGGACGTCGGTTCAAATTCCGTTCAGTATGCTGAATTACGAGATCAAATCGGTAAGCAGCGCAGTGGAAAACAGTATCGGCGGAATAGTGCCTACGGAAGAAAACGGATATCACGGAGTGATTACTTTCAATCCGCTCAATAACCGTGATCCTTACGCCACGATGCAAGCGATAGCTTCTTTCGATACCGTTAACATCAAGAACGAGTTGGAGTACGACGGAACGGTTAAGAAAGAGGTTAAGGACTGGGCGGTTATTCCCGAAAGTTTCACTTCCCTTACCGTAAACGGCAAGAATCTGGCAAATTACGACCGTAACGACACTTCCGAGCAGACCTATGCGGTAAGTTATAAGATTACCGACGGAACGGGTTATGTTCAGACCGTTATGATACAGGTGAAGATACTGGCGAGCGGAATAGCCGCAGGCGAAAGCTATTATCTTGACAAAGACGGTAAGAAAGTGTTCATCGAAGCCAACCGCGATCTCTATCCTTACGGTGCGGATAAAGAGGAAAACGACGAGATAGAGGATCTCTACAGTAACGGCAGTCTGATAGACAGACTCTATCTTACCGATGAACTTTACGTGATGTACGAAAGCGGATACGACGAAAAGGTTTCTCTCGGAAAAGACTATACTACCGAAAGGATAGTTTACGCTACCTACGATCCGACGACCGGCAAGGTAGGAGCCGAGGGAGCTACCGTTATAACGGGAGAAGGCTTCAGTTACAAGATACCGTATATGACCTATTCCGAAGGTAAAGAAGTCGTTATCAATGCGATAATCGGACAGCACGGCTATGCGCAATGGCAGTTGGATGCAATGGTAACCGATATCCTTCTTGCCAATATGCCGCTTATCTATACTCTTAACAGAGCCAAGCAGGAAGCTTACGACAAACTTTACGAAACTTTGGACGCTTACGGTAAATTGCAGTGGACCAAGACGTTAAGTGAAAACGGAGACAACAAGGCTTCGGCGTGGGATGCCTGGTATGCGATTTATTCCGAAGCGGGCAACGCCGCTACTTACAGCGTGAACGATACCCTCAAGCTCGATATTCTTCTTACCTCGGTAAGACTGTCGCACAGCACGTTGACCTACGAAGCGGCTCAGGCTCAGGCTTATCAGCGACTCATCAACGAAAACAGTAATCCCGACGCCGACCTGAACCTGATAAGCGTTACCGAACTGAGAAATCTTTATGCCGAAATTACCGAAGCCAATCCGCTTCTTACGGTAAGGCAGTTGCAGGCTAAGACGTTCGAGACCTGGCGTAACGAACGTACCAGAAGCGAAATCGACATACCGAGAACCGTCGTAGCCCGTACCGCTCGTGCGGCAGGCAGCGCGTTCATCACGCCCGACGAAAACTTCACCATCGACAGTCTGCCTTCGGCCATAACCATAAGTTATGCCCAAGTTACCGACGTCAGCGGCAAGTACTCGCCCGTTTCCACCAAAGTTACCTGGATAGTGGACGAAGACGAGATACTCGATATGATAGGTCTCAACGGCGCAGTGGTTTACGCCGAAGTGGTAATTAAAGACGAATTGTTCGGAGACCAGATTTTACGCGGTGTGGCTATCGTCATCAATCAGATGAAAGTTACCGACGTTTACTTCGGAAACAGCGATACGCTTGCCGTCAACGCTTACCACGAAAGCGATATCGACAATATCCTTAAAGATTACTACTATACGGATCCCGTCAGCGGGGACGCGTCGATGATAAGCATTAAAGTGGACGGCAGAGAAGATCTGGTCACCATCCCGTCCGGCGGTTGGGACAACGCTTTCTGGGAGCTCGCTACCGATCCTACCGAAAATTACGTTGGTACCGACTTCAACAAAGTTATCTGGCGTTACGTCGACGACACCAACGGAAACGGCGATTACACCGACGACGGACTGAGCTACCATAACGACGGCAGCAGAGGTTCGCACAAGATTCAGATTTACGTACGCAGCAAGAATTACGATACTTCTTCCGCAAGCGGCAGATGGAGTTATCCCGTTACGTTGGATCTCACCGCTCTCAACAAATACAGTTACGGTGCCGGTTCTTATGTGGAAACCAACGTACAGGTTGACGCGACCGTCAGCGCAGTGGAAAGCGTGGAAATCGACGGAGACAAAGACGCGGCGGACATCGTTTATAACGACGCGGAAGGCAAGTACGTTATCAGTATCGATCCCGAAGACATTAAACTGGGAGACGAACAGACCATATTGTTCGAAGTCGTCTATGCAGGCGGACAAAAAGACACCATAAAGGGTCGTTTCGAACTCGACGAAAACAGCGGCTTCTACAGTAAGGAAAGTATCGAAAGCAGAATAATCTTCGGCGACAAGACCAACAATATCCAGTATCTCGACGTAATAATCAAGAACAAAGCCATTTGGACCTTCACCGAAGTATCTTCCGTAAGTTATTACAGAGTTAACGAAGCCGGAGAAAAGGTAACCGTCGATATGAACGATTGGATAGGCTCTGCGCTTCAGGATCTCGATAAACTCCTGCCCACCCACGCCGAAGTCAGAGGTATCAACGCTTCCGGCATAGTCAGCAGTGCAAATCTTGCGGTCACCTGGTCCAATATCACTCCTTACGGACTGAACGGACTTACCGCAAGCGGCGACGTGCCTACGGCAGACGCGGCGATAGGCGACGAGACCTTCGGATATCTCCGTTATTTCGGTATAGAACTCAATATCGGAGCGGAAAGAGTGGTTTCCGTCTACAGCGACGATTTAGCGGAATCCATCAAGATCGACCCGTACGGAGAACAGGATCTCGAATGGTTGGCCAATGCCTATTCCTCGGTAAGAGTCGACACCGTTTACGTGGCGGCGAACGGCACCGAAAGACAGGCGGTCAGAACGGTTGACGCCAAGGTGGAAATTTCCGATATAGACTTGCTTGCTTACCGTCAGTCCGGTTTTGCGGAAACGGCATTCCCGGTAAGATTCTATCTCGGCAATACCGTTGAAGAAGGTATCTACGGGGCATTCGACGTCAGACACGAAGAAGTCAGAGAAGTAGTACTTTGGGACAGAAGCGTGCAGGAACTTTATATCAAAGACGATAGCGGAGAGAACTTGAGTTATCTCAGCGGCGATATTTACAACGTTATCGACTTCGAAGATTACCGTTACTATATTCTTTACGGCAGCGGCAGCGAAGCCGTGGAAGTGAAAGACGTAGTTTGGAGCGGACTTGACAATATCGTCTATAACGCAAACGGAGGTCAATACACCGTTACCGCTACAATAGGCGAAGGAGAACTCAAGCAATCGGTAGAGGTTACCGTAATTATCGACAGAGCGTTGTTGACCGGTATTCAGGTTATCGGCGGCGAAGACGGTACCGATCCCGACGAACATCTGCCTGCCGTAAACGGCGGAAACGGGCTTGTGGAACAATTGGTTATCGAACCGTTCTACGGCTTTGTCAACCTGCCTACGAAGGTGAACGCTCAAATCAATATAGGCGGAAACCGGACGGTATTCCGTGAGGTTTACGTAGAATGGGACGGTTCCCTTGTTACCGCGGATATGACTCTTGCAGGCGAAAACTATATCAAGGGGCAGACTTCTACTTTGGCTTACGCCACCGTTTACGAACTTGACGAGAACGGAGAAAGAACAGGCGTTCAGACCATGGCGTTCAGCGTGATCGTTCCCGACAGAACGGTATTGAAGTATCAGGTAAGCTACAACGGAACCGACTATATCGATCTCAACGATTTACTTTATAATTCCGAAGTAAATCCCGAAAACTTTACCAACGAACTGTTGCTTAACTCCTATACTATGCAGAATGCGTTGGTTGCCGATCCGTTGTTCAATACGTCATACAGAGAATACAGCGACGCGTTTACCGTGACCGACGCGAACGGCAATGCGATCTTCAACGAGAAATTCACCTTCTTCAGACACGTTAAGGTAATCGCCGAAGGCGGGTTTGAAATCGACTACGAACTCACCGCAGCCAACTATGCGGCTATAAGCAAGGTAAGCGGTGACCTCTACGGCGGACACAGCGTAGAAATACTCCTTAACGTAGGACAGGCAGTCAACGGCGAAACCGATCTTACCTGCGCTTCCGACGCATATTCGTTAAGAGTTACGCCTAACGTTACCGTAGACAGAGAAGGCAGTTTCGACGAAAGTCTGAAAGTAAGAATACTCGATATGACTTACGACGGCGGACTGGATAAGGATATCTACTATATCGACTTGTACGGCGTTATCCGTAACACTTCCTTCGACGGAATTACCTTCGAAGAGAAAGTGGTTTATCCGGAAGACACTTTAAGAGACGTCGTTATTTACGGACGCGACCGTGAAAATTATTATCGCGTGGACGAAAACGGAAACCGCGAAGAAATCGTAACTTACACCTTCGAGGAAGTAAATTACGACGGAAGTAACGTAAATTACAACTGGTTCGACATAGTCGGTATCGACGCGACCACCGGAGAATTTACGCTTAAAGAACTCAAACGCAGAGGTTCGGCGATAAATTACGGCGCAGGCGTAGGTAAGCTCACCGTTACCTTCGGTACCGATTCCGAAAATCTCTATGCGGGAACGCAAACCTTCTCTATACCGATAATTTACGTAGACAGAACGGTGGACGAGATAATCTTCAACGGCGCCAACGCTCCGTATTACAAGTATATCGACTGGAATACCGGTATTACCGAACAAGGATTTGAATTTGACCCGTTCGTGAAGTACAACAATTCCGAAAACGGTTTCGGAGACAGCGAGCAAGGCTTCCTGAAGAACGGTAAATACGGTGCGACGCTGGTATTCGGAACCACCGATATAGACCGTATCTTCAATAACAAAGTCAACGATACCTTCGAGTATAATCTTACCACCGACCAGCAAGACGTAAGAGTGGGCGTTGTGTTCGACGATGATGACCTCATTTGGAGATATACCGGCGGTGAGTTTGAAGTTGACGCAACCATAGGAAGCGGCAGCGGCTTACAGAAACTGTCTTACAGAGTAAAACTTCTCTCCAGAAGAGTGGACGCAGACAGAGAAGGTACCGTTTACGGATTCAGTTCCAATATCCTCAAAGACGGTTATACTCAGGAAATCATCAAGGTTTACGATTATATCGGACAAGTTAACGTGGAGAAGAAGCTCATAGAAATGATCTTCAATACCTCTGTAGGCAACAGTTTCCAGGTTTACTTCGAAGGGTTCGAAGATCCGATAACCTACACGATGGGCTCCCTTGCCACCGATGTGGACGGAAAGTACTTCCTTGACGAAAGCGAACTTTCTTATACCGACGCACAGGGTAACGTTTATAACAACGGCGTATTGATGAGCTTTACTATGGATACCGCAAACTCCATAAGTTATAAGGGTGGTAAGCTGAAGTTTACGATGACGATACCCGGTTACGGAATGGGTTCCGACGGTCAGCAGAAGGCTTCCGTTACTTTCGAGATGGCGGAACAGTATATTATCTATACTACTCCCGCCGACGATAACGGAGACGAGTTGACTTACGACGAGTTCTTTGCCGACGCCATAGCCGCCGACGCGATAGAATACGACACGACATCTCACCGTTGGTTCATAACCAATCCGTATTACTTCATTATGCAAGGCGGCGTCAAGATGCCCGATTCGGTTTACGCTTATGTTACGAATAAAGCCAACTACGAGCGTTATAACGAATTACTTACCACTGCAACGGAAGCGGAAATCAACGCTTATCTTGCAAGCATAGACGGAGAAATCGACAAGTATAAAGCAAACGTTATCTGGACGGGCGGAAGTCTCGGCAGAGTTACCGTTTACTATAACGATACCGAAAGAGCGACTTCGATGACTATGCCGATAGACGACCAGACCTACAGGTTCCGCTTCAACGTTCAACCGTGGTTGTTCAACGATACCGAAGGCGCGATAGACGCATTCGAAGACACCACGCCTTACGGACCGGACGATATTATTCTGTTGCCGACGTCCAGCGGACTTACGCAGGAACTCAACAGTAAATTCTATATCAAGGTCATCTACAACACCGACGACAGCGGACATCCGATTTACGATGCTATGTACGGTTACGAAATGCACTACACCATCAACGGGGAAGAAAAAGTAGTGACCGTCTATGACGTCAACGGAGGAGGAAGCTACAGAGACAACTACAACAAGTGGTATTTCGGAGCAGTCAAATTCGGATATTCCAACCAGTACGCGACCATAACCTTAGGCGGTAAGGGCGGTCAGACTTTCCGTTGGAAATTCCATAAGACTTCCACCAGACAATGGATCAACAGCAACGTACCCAGTCTGATAGCTTTGTCTCCGGGTAACGAAATCAATTTGCCGAGCAACCTCATTCAGTACTTCGGACAAAGCAATTCCTACGTTATCGAAACCACTCCTGCGGAATACTACATTCCCATAGAGTATCTGAGTCTGGAAAAACCGCTTAACGACAGCCGTTACGACATTATCGCAAGCGCAGACTTCACTCAGAACAAACTTACGGTTCACCGTTCCAGCCCCGCTACCATTCAGAGCCTCGACTTCGGTCGCGAGAAAGATGAAGACGGTAACGAAGGCGCACAAATCGTCAACCCGTATCAGATTGCTTTGCTTAACTGGCAGGCGGCGGGTCGCAGAGCTTATCCCAGTCCTTCGACTAAGATAGGCGGCACCATAGTGGTCAGCGGTTACGGTTCGGTAATGCCGTGGTACGTTTACGAAACGGATAAAGATGGCCTTATAGCAAAAATCTTCAAGAGCGACGACAACGTAGGGCTTAACAGGATTTACGTCTCCGACGCGCTTAACTCCAAACACTATCTCCTGCCTCCGAACACCGAGGAACAAATAGAACTGGCAAGCGCGGCTTACACCAACGCCAACGTGTCTTTGGACAGCGGATACCGTTATTCCGACGATATGTATAACTCTATGTCACTGGATCTGTACTATGTGGACAATAACGGTCACGCCACCAGTCGCATCCCGACGTTGTACGTGAAGAGAGGCACTCCGTTTGCGGTTCACAATCTGCCGTTATTCCAGTTGAACCTTACTTTCTCGGTCAAGACGGATACTACTATTCCCGGAATTAACTGGACGATAGGGTCGGATTACTCCGCATTCAGCGCCAAGACGAGTATTTATATCCCGTGGCAGAACGCTTTGGTTTACAGTTTCAGCGGTTCGCTCAATATACAGAACGGAGTACCGCAGAACGCAACGCTTCTTACCGGAGGACTCGGCAGTATCAACACCAACGCAAGCGTAGGTACGAAGTATCTGCTTGCCGTAACCTTCAGCATCAATATGTCCACCATAACCGATGCAGAAGAGATGTATAACACCAGACCGACAGACGATACTTCGGCTCCGAGCAAGAGCGAGGCGAAATCCTTTACCGTTTACACCATCTTACAGGTATCCAACAGGTAAACGGACCATAACCTAAAAAAGAACCGGTTTCCTTTGAAAGGGAAGCCGGTTTTTTTTACAAAATTTACCTCGGAAAGCAAGGAATAATTTATGCTAATATGTTTCCGAGGTGTGAAAATGAAGAAAATATCCTTAATATTTATATTTTTAGCCACTATAGCTTTACTTTTCGGTTGCGTCGGCGAAAATGCGGTACCCTCGCAAGAGGCGACTTTACCCGAAAATTCCGTCGGGGACGGCACCGACGGCACGCAGAACGTTTCTCCCGGCGATACGGAGTCTTCGGAAGAAGAGGACGTTTCCGCAGGGGAATTCGAGCAACCCGACAAAAATGAAGTCACGTATCTTCTTTCGGTAGCCGACGGCCTGAACATAAGGCAGGAGCCTTCTGCGCAGAGCGCGTCTTTAGGACATATCGACAAAGGAGATATGGTAGGTTTTTACGGCGAAACGGAGGGTTGGTATAAAACCTCTTATTGCGGGAAAGAAACCTACGTCAAAAAAGAGTATTGCGAGCTTTACGTTATGGAAAAGGGAGACGAAGCGGTGGAGAAAGTCATCGAAGTCGGAGTAAAACTATTAGGTACGCCTTACGTTTACGGGGCGGTGCGTTACCACGACGGGGAAGGCAATCTTTTGAAAGGGTTTGACGAACGACGGTTCGACTGTTCCTCTTTCACGCAGTATATGTATTACATAGGAGCCGGGGTTTGCCTGGATCTTACGACGAGAACGCAGATATTACAGGGGACAAGCGTTGACGACGTTCAGAGAGGGGATCTTATGTTCTTTACCAATGCGTCGAGAAAAAATCTTACGGGTATAGAAAGAGTGGGACACGTAGCGCTGTACTTAGGAGACGGCTATATCCTTCACACCGCGTCGGACTATGCAGTCATAGAAAAAATATCCGCAACCAGACAAAGTTATTTCATATCCGCGAACAGGTATCTGTAAAACGGTGCGGTAAGAAGACTATTTCTTGAACACCTTTTCCAACGCCTCGAACCATTCTTTTTCGGGAGAACGGAAGTTGGCGGGACTGGTGGACGGCAATGCGTCGGTAAGAACGACAAGTTCAGGGTAATAACGTTTCAGAAGAGAAAAGGATTTTCCCCCGTTGGTGAAGATCCTTTTTATTTCAGCGTTATTCAGAACTTCGTAAAGATTTGCCACTGCGGGATTTTTGATAGCGGAGTCCAGCGACCCTTCTATGTCGCATTCCGTTACCGTGTCCCAAAGCGCTATATCGTGCTTTTTCAGAAAAGACTTTTTTTCCTCCACCGAAACGGGAGAATTTTCCCCGAAAAAAGCAGCGAGAATTTTCCAGAAACGGTTTTGCCTGTTTCCGTAATAAAATCGGATTTCCCGGCTTT
>ERZ1643251.4267-NODE-4267-length-12575-cov-21.346006_pt1 | contig 12575 bp, 11 predicted proteins | sample MGYA00579261_ERZ1643251 | MGnify/ENA primary metagenome ERZ1643251 (study PRJEB29033, sample SAMEA4952267) | chicken gut metagenome | biome: Broiler Chicken; feature: Gastrointestinal Tract; material: Caecum | place: Ireland | collected 2018 | study: Broiler... | reverse complement strand
AATCCCAATGGAATTTTGACTACTTACGAAGAACGCATGAAAGCCAACCTGCAGCAGTACCAGCGCCCCGAAAAGGCCGGGACCTTCCGCCTGCGCCTTGATCACCGCACCTGGGGCAAGCACATGTGCCTGTTCTGCTATTTCACCGATCTGGACACCGGCGAGAAAATCCGCCTGGCCTGCTGGCGCGGTGCCGGGGAGCGCTACGCCCCCCGCAAAAGCACCATTGACTTCGCCAAGGTCCGTGACCGCACCGTCTGGCGCTGCACTCTGGCAGCAAATGTATACGGCATCATCGACTGGATCGATGTGGAGCCGATATAAGAAAGCCTGCACTCCTACTTTGTAACGTGACATAAGCGACAGCCCCTACCTGTGTATGGATGCACAGGTAGGGGCTGTTTGCTATTTCAGTTCTTGTTCCAGACTATCAAACTCAGGTGTAGAGAAAAACTCACCCAATGTGATGTCCAAACCATCGCAAATCATCTTTATAGTAATCAGTTTCGGGTTTTGGCTTTTCCCGTACAAAATGTTCTTAATGCTGGACGGCGGAAGCGCAGAAATCGTAGCCAATTTGTTGATGCTGATACCACGTTCTCCGCACAATTCCAAAATACGGTTGCGGACAGCAGTAACGGTATCCATGCGCTTTCGCCTCCCCTGAATTGTTTGTCATATATAGAATAAACAACTCAGTTGCCAAATATAGGCTATGCGTGCTACTATTAGGCTATGTATAGCCTATATTTGAGGTGAAAAGTATGGAAAAGAAAGCATGTACCTTCTTTGGACATCGTGACTGCCCGGAAACTATCAAACCGAAAATCCGGACGGCGGTAATTGATCTGATCGAGAATCACGGAGTAACCATGTTTTATGTTGGAAATCAGGGCAATTTTGACCGTATGGTACGTTCTGTTCTGAAAGAGGTAACAACGGCGTATCCAGGAGTCGGATACGCCGTTGTTCTTGCTTATATGCCATCTGCCAAGGTTGCAAATCTTTCTGAGGATTTCTCTGATACCATGTTGCCGGAAGGCATAGAAAAGGTTCCCAAACGCTATGCCATACCCTGGCGAAATAAGTGGATGATTGCCCACGCAGATTATGTAATAACATACGTCATCCATTCATATGGAGGGGCATCGCGTTTTACTATCTTGGCACAGAAAGCACAGAAAACAATTTTGCCCATTGACAAGGCTTATTTTGATCCTAGGGATATATTGCATTAAGCGATTTTTTCTAATTGTGTTGCGAAAATTTGTTGTTGGTAACATGCATATCTGGTATAATTAGATGAAGCAAATCACTTGTCGGGAGGTAGCTCATGGCAGTATCTTACAAAAAACTCTGGAAATTGCTTATAGATCGGAATATAAGTAAAGCAGATTTGCGTCGTGCAGCCGGAATAGCTCCAAACACTATGACGAAATTGAACCGCGATGAAGAAGTAACGCTAGAAACGCTAGGAAAAATATGCGCTGCGCTTTCAGTGGACATTGGGGATATAGTAGAACTTCTTGAAGGGGCATAATGAAAAGGAGTAATCCTGAATATGCTATTAATTTCGGAGGTTACCTATGTCACAAGATACGGTACTATTCATGAGTGCATATAAAGCAGCGGATATAAAAAAGCATTGGCATCTGAGCCTCAGAAAGCCTACTCTTCAATGTTTGCTTAACAAATACCATCTCCAATATATTGCTACGGATATGAATGCAGTTTCAGAATCCGGCAAGTGGAAGATTTGTACAAATTACGATTATGTTCGGCAGTGCACATCTTTTCACTTTGAATCACAAGAAAATCAGGGGAAATCGCAAACAGAAGAAACTATTCAACTGGGATTCTATTTAAATCTAAAGCATGCATTCTCCCTTTTGGCAGATAGTGCCTATTTCCATTTGGAGTATACTTTTTGGTTTAAGCCGTTTTGGGCATGGATAGACAATGTTCAATATCAAGTAGACGCAGGCGCCTTTGTTATGAACAACATCTTGATAATTGTTTTTGAGCTGGTAAACTTTGAATCCCAAAAGCCGCTAAATAAGGACGATGTTGGAGCAAAAATTAAAAACTATAATTTGCTTTCCGCTGATAAGTATCAATTTTTTGGAGACGAACAGGCAAATAAAACTACAACTCGTATTCCTGATTTAATACAAAAAAATATAGCTGACTTTTTCTGGGAGTTGACAGGACAAAGGTACAAAATAGATTCATACGGATACATCCATGACATCGTTGTATGTTCTAATGATATAGACAATATTCCTAACTATATTTGCAGGTTAATTGGAGTAAAGCGGCCCGTTTCTACAATAGCAGATATAAGTACTGTGGATACATACGAATATTATCCTCAGGATGGGGTTAGCGTTACAACTGGTTATGAAGCGGAAAACATTAAAATGATTATTTATAGTGTAATGGTGTTAGAAGCCATAAAACTATATATTTATCTTTTTCAGGTTGAGAATTTGGAATACGAAGGAAATCTCCGCCGACTGGTTCAGAACCATTTGTATTTGCAAAATTTATTTTGTTCACCCAATGTTCCGATTCAAACAAGCAATTTACTAAAATATGTCCGAGACAGTGAATCATATAAAATGCACGAAGAGGGCATGCAAATCAAAATCACATATATAAAAGAGAAAAATGAACAAGAGAAAAATAAAAATGCAATGATATTGAATGTACTGCTGTATTTTGCATCTTTTCTTGGGGCAATCGCAACGCTTGAACCATTGGAAACACATCTTGGATTGCCATTCTGCGTTGGCCTAGGTATCGTTATTTTGATTTTTTCTTTTGGACTTATATGGTTAGGAAAAGCATACCTAACCCATAAAAAAGAGTTTTAAATTTTAACACAGGAGGCTTTTACATGCCCACCCTTGAATGGATTGGAAAAGATAAAGTGGTAAACCACCACCAGGAGGTACCTTACCGGGTGTTGGAGCGCCAGTACAGCTATGATGAAGCTGGACAGCACACCGAGGATAACGGTAGTGAAAACATGATTATCCATGGGGACAATCTGGAGGCGCTGAAAGCCCTGCTGCCCCGGTATGAGGGCAAGGTAAAGTGCATCTACATCGATCCTCCCTATAACACCGGCAACGAGGGTTGGGTATATAACGATAACGTCAATGACCCTAAGATTAAAAAGTGGCTGGGCGAAGTGGTTGGCAAAGAGGGTGAGGATCTTTCCCGGCATGATAAGTGGCTGTGCATGATGTACCCTCGTTTGAAGTTGTTGCAGCGACTGTTGCACCCAACTGACGGATCTATTTTTATTTCTATTGACGAAAATGAGTTTTCAAATTTTAAACTTATTTGCAACGAGATATTTGGTGGCAATCATCATGTCGCGACTATTGCTTGGCAAAAACGCTATTCAAGGGAAAATAGAGGGGCAATTGGTGATGCACATGAGTATATCTTGGTTTATGCGTCTGATGTAGAAGTTTTTAAGACTATTCGTCATAGAGTTGAATTTGATGAAAATTCTGCAAAGGTATATAAAAACCCCAACAATGACCCAAAGGGGCGTTGGCGTGCCGTTCCAATGACAGCACAAGGCTATCGGCCTAACCAAATGTATCCAATTACAACACCTAGTGGGAAGGTGTGCTATCCGCCGCAAGGGCGTTGTTGGAGTACCGTAGAATCAGAGTACAAAAAGCTTCTTGCAGCTGGCCGCATATATTTTGGGAAAAAGGGGGATTCCCAACCAAGCATCATTCGTTACCTATCGGAGGTTGAGGGAATGGTCCCCTGGACATGGTGGCCTCATGATGAAGTAGGCCATACCGATGAAGCAAAGAAAGAAATAATTACAGTTCTAGGTGATGCCGATTCTTTTGATACTCCAAAACCCACCCGTTTAATCAAAAGGATTCTTCAAATTGCAACCGACCCGGATGACCTTATCCTCGACTCTTTTGCCGGTTCCGGCACTACCGCCCACGCTGTACTCAACATGAACAAAGCGGATGGTGGCAATCGAAAATTTATTCTGGTGGAAATGATGGACTATGCTGACAGCATTACCGCCGAGCGTGTTAAACGAGTGATTGGCGGCTATGGAGAGGGTAAAAAAGCCGTGGAAGGCACTGGCGGCAATTTCAGCTACTATGAGCTGGGACCTGTACTTCTGCTGCCGGACGGCAACCTCAATGAAGAAGTGGGTGCACAGAAAATCCGGGAGTACGTCTACTATATGGAGACCAAAGAACCCCTGCCTACCGAACAGCCTACGGAGGAGCCTTACTTCATGGGCCTGTGCCGCAATACCGCCTATTACTTCTACTATGAGAAGGGATGCGTTACGACGCTGGACTACGCCTTTTTGTCTACTGTCCATACTAAAGCTGAGGGTTATACTATATATGCCGACCTGTGCGCCATCCCGCAAGAAGCACTGCGCAAGTATAGCATCACCTTTAAGAAAATTCCTCGAGACATTGCTAGACTATAAAGGAGAAGATGAAAAATGGCGGAAGCTCTTTCCGAAATATCTAAATTTGTCTCTAGTTATTGGAATTATTACCTTGAGCTTGAGGAAGCATTTAAACAAACACAGAAATACGTTGCCTTTGATAGGTATAATGATCGTACTTATTCTGTTGAGTATTTGAAGCTTATTCAGGCTGTGTGCAGTGAGATTGATGTTGTTGCAAAAGAAATTGCGGAACATTTTGACCCAAACTTTTGTAAAATTCAAAGACCGAATATTACCCACTGGGGATATGTTATCATCAATAATATGCCCCAAATTGCAAAAGCGCGCATCTATTTTACTAACAGTTATGTGATCAAGCCATGGGACAAATTTGGATATACCCAGTATCTAGATAAAAATGGCAATATAAGATACAAATTGCTTCCAAACTGTAACACACCCAGTTGGTGGATCGATTATAACAAAATGAAGCACCAAAGAACTTCGCGGAATTCGGATGGTGAAATCAATTTTGTAAAAGCAAATCTGAAAAATATGGTTTTATCTTTGTCAGCGCTTTTTGCATTGGAAGCACTATACATGGACCTCATTATTCCAGATATTGGACCAGATTGTAATATTGAGGAAAACCAATTATTTGAACTTACTTATAGCGACTCTATTGAGTTCATAGGGGATAAATACTATGGAACTGAAATCCTATCAAAAAGAAGTGATTGCTGATCTTGCACATTACCTTGAATTGGTGGTAGAACTGCAAAGCCCAGCAAAAGCGTATCAAGCCCTCTGGAACGAAAAGAATGTTCCTGTGGGCTTTGGTGGTATGCCAAATTATGTGAATGTGCTTCCTGGAGTGCCTCATGTATGTGCCAAAGTGCCTACCGGTGGCGGCAAAACCTATATTGCCGCCAGTTCCTTGCAAACAATTTTCGACGCCATGCCCCAGCGCCGGGCTAAAGCGGTTGTTTGGCTGGTGCCTTCTGAAACGATTCTCACCCAAACCCGCAAGGCGCTGGAAAATCCAGATCATCCTTATCGCCAACGGCTGGATGTGGACTTTAGCGGGCGAGTTCAGGTATATTCCAAGGAACAGGCCCTCATGGGACAGAATCTCACCCCCTCGGCAGTGGCAGAACAGCTTTCTGTGTTTGTGCTCAGCTATGATTCTTTCCGAACCAGCAAAAAGGAGGGGCGCAAAGCCTATCAGGAAAACGGATATCTGGCCGAATTTGCAAAGTGGATGGATGACCCGTCTGTTCTACTGGCTGACACTGATGAGACGGCACTAATCCAGGTGATCCGTTACCTGAATCCGGTGGTCATTGTGGATGAGAGCCACCATGCCACTTCGGATTTGAGCGTGGAAATGCTGCAAAACTTCAATCCCTGCTTTGTGTTTGACCTGACCGCTACACCCAAGAAGAAAAGCAATATCATTTCATTCGTAGACGCCGCACGGCTGAAAAGAGCAAACATGGTCAAGTTGCCGGTCATTGTCTATAACCGAAAGTCTCAAGCCGATGTGTATGGGGATGCTATCGCCATTCGCGCTAAGCTGGAGGCACAGGCCAAGTGGGAGGAGAAAGCTGGCGGGCGTTATATTCGTCCTATCGTTCTATTTCAGGCACAGCCCCGCAATAATGCGGACAGCACCACATACGAAAAAATCAAGAAAACGCTGGTGGATGGAGGTATTCCCGAAAAGGAAATTGCCATCAAAACCGGCGACAAGGACGAGTTGAAAAATGTGGACTTACTGTCTTCGGACTGCCCCGTCCGGTACATTATCACTGTCAATGCTCTGAAAGAGGGCTGGGACTGCCCCTTTGCCTATGTATTGGCTACGGTGGCAAACCGAACTTCTACTGTGGATGTAGAGCAGATTTTAGGGCGTGTGCTCCGGTTGCCCTACACCCAGAAAAACAACAGCGAAGTCCTAAATCTTTCCTATGTCATAACATCTTCCGCAGACTTTCACCAGACGCTGGAGAAAGTTGTAGCTGGACTGAATAGCGCCGGTTTCAGTAGCCGTGACTATCGGGCACAAGATGTGGATGTTCCTATTACGACTACACCCACCCTGGAACCAGAACAACTGCCTCTTGCCCCGCCTTCTGTCGATGAACCAGACTTGCCAGAGGTGGATGGCACAGATTTGAAAGCACGTTTTGACGCAGCCACACAAGAGGCTGATCAATCCATGCAAGATGGAACTATGCAGTCTGATCCTATGCTATCACAAGCCTTGCAGCAGAACAAGATCTATGAGGATGAGGTCAATCAGGTTGACAATACCGCTTTGAGTCTGGCTCCGCTGGAGGTGCGCGACAAAATGAATCAATTTCGAATGAACGAGGAGTTTGCGGAAGAAGCGACATCTTTGCGTTTCCCTCAATTCATGCTTGAAGCAGGTCCTAGCCTGTTCTCGGATAATTATGAACTTCTGGAGCAGGAGCATTTGGAGGGGGGATTCTCGCTGAGAGACAAGGATGCCCATGTTGATTTCACTACTGTCAACGTAGAGATGGCACGCGTGGATGTGGAAGAGGGAAAAGATGGTACCACGAAAGCATGGCGATTGTCTGGCAATCAGAGCGCCTTTTATAGAGAGTGGTTCAGAACACAGCCTTCGGAAAAAAGGCTTTCTACCTGTAAGGATATCATCAGAAAAAGGCTATCCCAGATGAACTGTGTCAACGATAAAGAATTAGATGGTTACATAAGCCGTGTGATAGACACGTTAAGTGAAGACCAGCTTACTGAACTGGAACAATCTCCATTTCCTTATGTGAAGGCAATTAAGGATAAAGTAGAACGTCTAATTGCAAAACATCGCATTTGCCAGTTTAATCTGTGGCTGGAGCAGGATAAAATTTCCTGTTTACCCAACTATGCACTACCTACGGTGATCTCGCCTACTGCCTTTACATCAATAGTACCGAAATCGCTCTATTCTGCCGAAGAAGATATGAACGAATATGAGTTTAAGGTGGTATGGGCACTATCTGAACTCGACAATGTAAAATGGTGGCACCGGAATATCTCAAGATTAGGCTTCCAGATTAATGGTCCAGTCCATGCTTATCCGGACATTATCGTAATGCTAAACAGTGGAAAAATTCTGATGGTAGAGACAAAAGGAGACCACTTGGACAACGATGAATCTAAAGAAAAAGCCAAAATCGGTGATCAGTGGGCGAAGCTGGCTGGGAAACAATACAAGTATTATATGGTATTTGAGACTAAACACCCAGATTATCCTGGTGCATACTCTTTGGAAAGATTTATGGAGATTGTGAGAGACCTGTGACTTTCTAGTAGGAATTGATTAGGAGGCATTTATGAGACAAATCTCTATCCGAGATTTCGGACCTTTGAGCCACGTGGATTTACAACTTGACAAACCATTGCAGGTCATTATTGGCCCACAGGCTTCAGGTAAAAGCACTATAGCTAAATCCATTTATTTTTGTAGAAAAATCCGTGATTATCTTGTAGAGTATGTTCGTCAGTTAGTTAATACCCATTCCTATGACAGTTACAATGAGTATTACATTAACTTTTATAAATATCTAAGAAAGCCTTTTATGGGATGCTTTGGCACAACAAAGCATATGCGACAATTTTTAATCAAATACTATTATGATAACTCTGCAGGAAAATATGTAGAGATCAAGCTTGATAGAGACAACTACGCAATATTCAAGTTTAGTGAGCCTCTAGAAAAGGATATACATGGGCTAATTAGAGATGCTTTAAAAATAGTTTCTAACATGTCGAACGATTTTGCCGATGCTTATAACCAAGAGGCAAGCCTTGTGGAGTCCGTTAAGCGGCAAACATACAAAATGTTTGCTGATGATGAAAGACTCATTTATATTCCAGCAGGTCGCAACTTGTTGGCTACAATTCCGGATCTGATACAATCGAACTTTGTAACATCAACGCCCCAGATGTATGGGAATGTAGATATAAGTCAAATTGATTTTATCACCCAGGAATTTATTCAATATATTCGGCAAATGAGAAATTCTTTTGGCTCAAAACTGGATGAGATTGCCATGAATTATCTCAAAACTGAAAGAGGACAAATCAAAAATAAAGATGTTGAGCTAGCTTGCAAGTTAATTAAAGATATTCTTAAAGCTGAATATGTTTCTGATCGTGAAGGCGAAAAGCTGTTTTACGATCAGCAAAACTGGGTTAAGCTTATGTTTGGATCTTCCGGCCAGCAAGAAGTTTTATGGGGACTTAATATTATTTATCTTGCTATTTTGAAGCACGAGAAGACTTTTCTCGTCTTTGAAGAGCCCGAGTCTCATATTTTCCCGGATGCACAGTTGTTAGTTTGTCAATTGGTTGCTTTACTAATTAATTCTTGTGATAGTCACGTGTTTTTAACAACTCATAGCCCATATATACTCACATCATTCAATTTGCTGATCTATTCTGGGAAAATCGAAAGTAATAACACCGCGCCTGTTGTTGAGCGGCAGTATCGTTTAAAGCCCAATAGTGTAGCTGCTTATTTGATTCCAGGCAGTAAAAAGAGCCTCAAAAATTTGATTGGAGAAAAAAGAGGCCTGATTGACGCTGCAGAAATTGACCACATATCTGACTTTATTAACGAAAAAATGAGTGCGCTTTTGCGGATGAATTTGGAAAACAATTAAGGAGAAATATTAAATGATTTGTGGCAATTTCTTATCTTGCTTGGAAAATACGCAATTATTAGAGCAACAAGCAACTAAAGGAAAAAGCAAAAAGAAAAGAAAAAATAAGAAAGAAAAAGCAAAGCCTAAAATTGTAAAGATATTGAGCCAACCTGTATGTGGGAATTCTGAATATCAGAATAAATGCATTGTTTCTTTTGATTGCAGATCAAAACCCTCTTGCACTGAAAACGGAAAAACTTATACCATTAACCAAGCCGATAAAAGATTTAAAGTACTGTGCTATCACATAGATGGTGGTGTCATTGATAGTTGTGATTGCAATAAATGTGATTATGCATTTTTTATACAGCACAAAGCAAGCGGTGGAAAAGGGCGTGCTATTTTTATAGAACTAAAAGGAGGTAATGTGCGGAAAGCGGTTTTGCAGTTAAAGGAAACACTTTCATCTAATACATTTAATTCTGTAAATCAGTTGTATAAAAAGATTTACGGACGTATTGTGGTTTCTTCATGTAAACCTGACATTCGTAGCACTGACGACTTTTTGGAGTTAGAAGAACTGCTGATGAAAAATGGTGGAAATTTAAAAATTAAAGAGTTTGATTTCGAAGAGCTATATGCAGATTTAGATAGAAATTAAATCATACTAACTTTAATATTCAATTTTCAAGTTATATATGATCAGTGATCCTTTACAAGCAGAATTGACTAAAGTATACTTGTTCTGCCTATCCAATAATCAAAACCACCCGTTGAACGGGTGGTTTGAACAGGCCCTATAAGGGCCTATCTCCTGTGGTGGCCCTCTAAAGAGGGCATTGAACTATTTTTCAATCACACCTTTTGCACTGCTAGCCCATTATACGGGGTCATATCAAGCAATCTGTACACTATTCAAAACCATATTCCTTTACTTTAGGTTCCGGCTAACGCCGGAACCTATTCCATTTGCTAAAGTAATTTTATTGACCCCCAGTTGAACTGGGGGATTTTATCATGCCTATTCGGCGCCATATAAAAACATGAGAAGTTAAATAATAAGTTTGAGATAGAAAATGTAGTGAAATCCTAATGTGTCCTGCTGAAAACAACTATTAAAAATTTGCAGAATATAATTTTGATTGTCCATCAAAGGCTAACCCGTTTTCGATGCAGACCTGTTTGATTAATTCTACATACCACTGCGGCGCAAAGGGATGGACAAGTACAGAATTAATTACTGCACTAGCTGAAGAAAACGGGACGGAAAGATCTGTTTCAGATAAGTGTATATTTGTACCTGCAAGTAAAATGGCATCATCCATAAAAAAAATCCATTCTTCCTTTTTAGATGGATAATCATCGAGTTTATTTAATTGATTTCTTAGATTGCTTCGTATAGCCAAAAAATGAAAACTGAGTGCAGAGCGCTCATTGTCATTTTTGGGAGATGCCAAAAAGCGATACTCCTTTTCATGTTGAAATGCTTTTCGCTTATGAAAATAGCATTCGTAAGTGGACTTTACTTGTAGGGTTTCATTAAGCATTTTTTGCACAAATCTATCGTCGGAAACACTGTCGTATTTAACTTTTTTTGATTCCTTGTAATAAAGATCGGACGGAAAAAGATCATCAATTTGACGCGTTGTGGTAGATATCCGTATGGCGTGGTTGTCGTATGAGTAAATGCGCCAAAATGCATCACTTTCTTCGGATTCATACGTCCAGCATTGTCCAAACCAGTGATACTTGGCAAAGATCAGTTTACAATAATTTTTCAAGGCAATTTCAGCTCCGTTTTGAGACGGTTCTTTCATAAGAGCGAGGAGGAGCTGCTTACGAGATTGCGGCGCTTCTAAAGCTTTAAACATTGCACCCTCATAAACATCCTGCCAGTTTGTGGGGTTAACGTAATGAAAGCATTTTATTGTAATCAGATTTATGAACTCTTCAAAGCTGATATAACGATATAAGTTCATTTTCAGGCCCCCAGTTTAACAAATAGTTTTCTCCATTACAGTACTTTACTATATTTGTGGAGTATGATAAAAACTCAAATCGGAGTTGGATCTTTGCTTGCAGTAGTATATTAGTTAGGGTCACTTATACGTCCAGTGGGCATTGATGTGATGTTTTTCTATTTTCCCGCTTTTAACAAGATTACCTAAAATACGATTGGCGGTAGCTGCGGACACATTACATAACTTCCGAACATCAGCATTCATAATATATTCGTGGGTTTGCAGGAAGCTTTTGATTTTTTCCCAACGAATTTGTTCTTTATTCGAATTTTCATCACCTGTTTCTATAGCCTCCAAAAGTGCTTCCTTAATGATGGAAAGCATGAATTCTATGAATGAAGTAGACTTTCTTGTGTTATTTGAGGAATTAAGAGCATCATAATACTCTTGCTGGCGATCATAAATAATAGATTCAACTGGAATCCAGACAAAGGCCGGATTCCAGTTAGAAAGTAGGACGGTATGCCACAATCGTCCGACCCGGCCATTGCCATCCGCAAAGGGATGAATTAGTTCAAATTCATAGTGGAACACACAACTTCGAATCAGCATGTGAATAGAGCTATTTTTTACCCATTCCAGAAGTTCCAATACCAGATCAGGGACATACTGCGGTAGTGTCCCAAAGTGTAGCACATGCCCTTCACTATCAACGACCCCCACAGGACGAGACCTGAACATACCGGACTCTTCTAAAAGCCCTCTAGTCATAATAGCGTGAGCATCTAACAGATCATCTATCGAATAAGGGTCAAGATCTTCAAGCCGATCATAGATTTCATAGGCGTTCTTGACTTCTGCAATGTCTTTTGGGGGAGCTAAAACATGTTTGCCGTTAAGAACCGCTGTTACTTGTTCCAAGGAAAGTGTGTTCTGTTCAATGGCAAGCGAACCATAAATGGTACGAATGCGGTTGTTGCGACGCAATGCTGGGTTAGCAATAAGTTGTGGGTTACCATTCAATCTACCTACCAATTCAGCAATCTCAGCCACGCGGTCTATAATTTCATTTGTGATTTGAAAGGATGGCTTTTTGTTGTTCATTTCAAATACCTCATGGTAGCGAATCGTTTTATCTATTATATCATGCATCGTTCATCCCATCTATCAAAAGAGCGTATAAAATGAGCGATGAAAAACATCCAATATGCAAATGGAACAGAAAATCTGTCCATCATATAAGCTGAAAAGCAGTCCACTACCCTTTTCTTTTCCGTCTGCGCTTCTTTGTGGCTTCCTCTTGCCTGCGTCGCTCCGCAGCAGCTTGTTCTTGGCGGACCCTATCAAAGATCTCACACAGCTGAGCATCAAAAGCCTCTTTATCAAAGTTTTCTGGATGATCGGTTGCCTCCTGCACAAGAGGCTTGACCTCTTTGCGCCAGATCTTCAGGATGCTGGCACGGCGCTCTGTGGTCATAC
>ERZ1643251.4264-NODE-4264-length-12584-cov-19.204725_pt1 | contig 12584 bp, 11 predicted proteins | sample MGYA00579261_ERZ1643251 | MGnify/ENA primary metagenome ERZ1643251 (study PRJEB29033, sample SAMEA4952267) | chicken gut metagenome | biome: Broiler Chicken; feature: Gastrointestinal Tract; material: Caecum | place: Ireland | collected 2018 | study: Broiler... | reverse complement strand
CAGGGATGTTTCTTGCGATTGCTATGACATTGTATCCTCTGTTGAGGAGTTCTTTTGATATTTGCTTTCCTATGCCGCTTGATGCTCCTGTGACCAGCCAGGTTTTTATTTTGTCTTTGTCTATTTTTTTCATGAGTAGTATTCAATTGTATTAAAGCGGGATTTTTCCCTTTATATATTTATATTTTTATTTTATTATAAAAATTATTTTATTAATTTATTAGTAATTTGGTATTTTTTATGAAAATAGCAATTGATTCAAATGTACTTACTTTTGAACCCAGCGGAGTGGCAAAATCCTTACTTCATCTTTTTAATGCTTGTAAAAAAATTGATAATTCACTGGAAATAATCTGTTTTTCTCAAAAAGAAATTAAGTATGATTTTGATTTTTCAAATAAAAAACTTTTATATAAAAAGTTTCCGTTCAATATACCTGATATTACATTTAAAAACAGTATAGCAGATTGTGATTTTATACATTATCATTGGAACGGACAAATAATAAAATATATTGACAGAAAAAACAGTATCATGATGTTGCATGATGTTTTACCTTTAGAAATTCCAAATTATTTTAAAAATAATAACCAAAGAGAAAAGTATATTAAAAGAATACAGAGAGATATTAATCTTGCTCAATTTATTCTGACTCCCTCACAATATTCAAAAGAACAAATTCTTAAAAACTTCCAAGTAAATAAAGAAATAATAGTACTTCCTCATGGAGTTACATTACCGGAAAATATAAACTTACGAGAAAGAACTGATAAAAATTCATATTTAATTTATGTTGGTGGATATGATAGCAGAAAAGGTCTTGTTCCTTTACTAAAAGCATATATACATGGTGTTAAAAATGGAGTGATAAATAAAAACTTTGTTCTGGTAGGAAAACCAAATTACTTTTCAGAAGAATTCAAACAACTTGTATCAGAAGCCAAAAGTATGGGAGTTTTGAAAGAAACAGGATATGTAGATGAAAACGAACTTGCTAATCTTATATTTAATGCTAATGCATTAGTCTATCCTTCCAAATATGAAGGTTTTGGTTTGCCTCCTTTAGAAGCGATGAAACTAGGATGTCCTGTTGTTACGACCAAATATACTTCTATTCCTGAGATATGTGAAGATGCTTGTTTATATTCTGATTTCGAAGATGTAAATGATTTTATTTATACTCTGAAAAAACTTGAGGATAATGATATAAAAAATTCATTAGTAGAAAAAGGAAGGATTCAGGCTGAAAAATTTTCCTGGGAAAAGACTGCTGAGAAGTACCTTGATATATTGAATAAGTATATAAATAATATATATGGGGGGGGGGGTAACCCTTAGAGGATTTTTTATCGTTTTTTTACGGAAAATTATACAGAATTTTTTCTTATCATGTGAGGAAAAAATTTATGTATAATTTTGTAATGTACTGTAAGACATATTCTGGTGATTATCTATATATACAAAAAATGATAGAGAGTTTTTCTTTGTATAACAAAGATGGAATTGTTCTTTTTCTTTCTGTACCAGAAAAAGAAGTTAATATTTTTAAAAATTTTGAAAAAAAGAATATTAAATTGATTTCAGATGAGAGTTATGCGGGTAGATATTTTGCTAGTCATACCTCTTATAATTTTTCTATCGGATATTTTAATCAGGAAATTTGCAAACTTGCATTTTGGGAAACCGGATTTGCTGAAAATTATTTATGTGTGGATTCAGATGTTATATTTATTCGTGATTTTTATATTTCTGATTTTATGAAAAATGAGAAAACACCATATACTGTTTTAGTTCAGGACAAAGATTTACACGCTGCAAAATGGTATCCTCATGCAAAATACCGGAAAGAATGGATAAAAAAGATATGGGAATATATTGATTATGATGATAAAAGATACAGGACTTGTCATGGGTTCCAAGTTATAAATGCAAATGTAATGAATTCATTAAAAAATGACTTTATGAAACAAAAAAAACTTGGATATAAAGATTTAATAGAATATTCTCCATTAGAATTTAGTTGGTATAATGCCTGGTTTCAAAAGAGCAAATTAATAGAAGAATATGCAGTTGAACATTTTGTCAGATACTTTCATAATAAAGCGGATTATAATTTTTCAAGGATAGAAGCGCTCTCTTTAGAATCATTAAAGAAAGAATATATTGGAATTGTATTAAATTCAAATTGGAGCAAGGATAAAAATAAATTAACCTATAAAAAAATAAATTTTTTTGAAAAAATTCTATATATACTTTTCTCATCTATTTAAACTGTGAAAAAATTTTTTATGTAAAATAAGTATATGTTATCAGAAGAAAAAAAAGAAAATTTTGGAACAAAGAGTATTTTAAAAGATACTTTAGTTTCTGCAATTCCGCAAATTGTTGCCATAGTTGCAGGAATACTCACTTCAGTTCTATTAGCAAGAGGACTCGGACCTAAAGGATTAGGAGAATATACTCTTATTATCAGTATTGCAACACTGGTACCCGCATTATCTGATTTGGGAATTAATCAATCTGCAGTACGATTTGCCTCTCAGGCTGCAGCAGAAAATAATACGGAAGCTCGGAATTCAGTTTTACGCTGGGCTTTTAGAATAAGAATGTTTCTTCTTATTGCTATCACAATAATATTATTCTTCATATCACCTTATATATGTAGCAACATCTGGCATATTCCTAAATTAACACACATTCTTCAATTAAGTTTATTGATAGGTATTTTTACCACTTTATCGGCAATTCCCACCGTTTATTTCCAATCTTTGAAGAAATTTAAGACAAATTCAATTGTATTGACTCTTCAAACAATATTATCTTCAGGAGGGATAGTTCTTATAGCCATATTGAACAAATGGTCTTTATACTATGTAATTCTATCCAGCATTATTGCAGCATTAGTATCCGCCATATTTTTCTTTCATATTGTACCAAAATCAATCTTCTTTGAAAAAAAAGAAATGAAAAACTTTTTCAAATCATTTTTTCAAATATCACAAGATGAGAATATAAAACAAAAATTCCAAAAAGAAATACATTCTTTTACATTTTATTATGTTTTAAGTGCAATAATCTGTACTATTAATACCAGAGTAGATATATATATAATGGGTGCATTTTTAAATACAGAATCAATTGGCATATACAGCGTTGCACAAAGAGTTGTACTTCCGTTAACATTATTATTAACAGCATATCAAACTCAATTATGGCCAAAATTATCATCAACCGGTACAAATAGCGAATATAATATTTCGGTTCTAAAACAAATGAAGAAAGCAACCCTTTTAATAGCTGGCGGCTTTGGATTATATAGTATTATTGCACCTTTATTTATACCTTTATTATTTGGTGATATTTATAGAAATTGTATTTTAATTTCACAACTTCTATGTTTTAGATATTGTATTAATATTTTACAGCTCCCTATAAATACAATAGGTTATAATTATGGTCTTGCAAAATGGTATTCAAAGATAAATTTTGCTCAATTTTTATGTTTTGTAACTTTAAACATAGTACTTATCCCCAAATTAGGGCTTTGGGGGATATTAGTTTCTTTATATGTTCAAAGTATAATTAATATTATATTTATAACGAGCAGTGCTGTTATTAAACTTTTTAACTTAAGGGAAAAGGATATATAACTTATGTTAAGAACAATATGGTCATTCCTCCGATGGAATATAGACAAATATAAAGTAAATAAATTAAAAAAAAGGTTTAAAAAAATTGGTGATAATGTTTCACTCACTGTAGATTCTATTTTCAGTTCTCCAGAAAATATTTCTTTAGCAGACAACGTATATATTGGACCTCAAGCATACATTTGGGGTGTAGGCGGCATAGAATTTGGTGATAATGTTATAATCGGACCAAGAGTTTCAATCTTTTCATCTAATCATAACTACGAAAATGCGACAATATTACCTTATGATGGTTATACTATATTAAAACCTGTAAAAATCGAAAGAAATGTTTGGATATGTGCAAATGTCATAATATGTCCTGGCTGCACAATTGGAGAAGGTTCTGTAATTGCAGCAGGAAGTGTTGTAACAAAAGATGTTCCTAAATATTCAATAGTAGGTGGGAATCCTGCCAAAACAATAAAAGTTAGAGACATAAATCTATATAAAAAATTGGATGAATCTGGTGCACATTATCTTAAATTAAAAAAAGAAGGCAAAATTGAAAGAGGCTTCATTTATGGCTAAGAATATTATAATTTCAGGCTGGTACGGAATGGGAAATGTTGGTGATGAAGCTATACTTCAAGCAATGATTGATAAATTTAAGAATGAATTTTCTGATTGTAAAATTACTGTGTTTTCATATAACCCAACATATACAAAAGAAAATCAAGGTGTTAATGCTGTACACCATCTACCATACGGAATAATATCTTGGCTTGCACGAATCTTTTATAACGGAAAGTTTTGGCCAACATTTTTTTCAATTCTAAAATGTGACTTATTTATTATGGGGGGGGGCGGTTTTTTATCCGATTGGCAGCCAGAATCTCCATATTTATGGTTAAGAGAATGCATGTTCGCAAAAATATTAGGTAAAAATACCCTTCTTTACCGGATAGGAGCAGGTCCATTTATAACGCAGAAAGGGAAAAATACTGTAAAATTTTTTATTGATAATTTTGTTGACGAAGTTAGTGTAAGAGATAAAACATCATTCAACCACCTTGTCAATTGTGCAAAAATTGACAGTTCAAAAGTAAATATAGAAATTGATCCTGTTGCACAAATGGATATGTCCTCGTATAAAAACAAAGATGATGGTTATATTTCTGTTATATATACCCCTTTTTATGACAGAGAACAATTTTGGCCTGGTCTCCAGTCAAAATGGAACCAGCTAAAAAATTGTTTTATTGTTCAGGTAAAAACTCTTATTGCTTGTAATAAAAAAGTAAGAATGGTTTTCTTTCAGCCGGAACAGGATAATATCTTAGCTCAGGATTTTTATGAAGTGTTTGGAAATGATATAGAAATATGTATGCCTAAAAATTATAAAGAAGCAATAATGATTCTTGCTAAATCAAGTGCAGTTATAAGTTTTAGACTTCATGGAAATATTATTTCATATGCATTAAATAAACCATTTATGCCTATAATTTATCATCATAAAACAAAAGGTTTTTTAGATATAATAAATTATAAAGCCAATGAAGTTGTAATAGAAGTTGGAGAGGGAAAGAATTGGAAAGATCTTCTTCTAGATGAATCAGAATGGATAGACAAAACCAAAATGTTTATTGAATTACTTAAAAAGAATGATATTAATACTTTTTATAAAAAGTGATGGAGTTTTTTATGAAAAAAATTAGTTTAATATCTACTGTATACAATGAAGAAGCAAATATATCAGCCTTTCTTCAAAGCTATAAAAACCAAACAAGAACAGCTGATGAATATATTATTGTCGATGGCGGTTCAACTGATGCAACTGTTTCTATTATAGAAAATTTCGCAAAAGAAAACCAAAATTTAAATATCAAACTTATTATAGACAAAACGTGTTCAAAAAATTTTTCAAAAGGTCCAATAGCAAAAGGCAGAAATATCGCAATACAAAATGCTCAATATGACTATATTGCAGCAACCGACGCAGGCTGCATATTAAATAACAATTGGTTCGAAGAACTCGTAAAACCATTCGAAGAAGATGACTCCATTGATGTTATATCAGGCTGGTATGAAGGACTTACTGATAACGAATTTCAAAAAATCTATAATTCATTATATATGCTTAAATTAAACCAGATAAACAAAGAAAAATTTATGCCGTCATCCAGAAACATAGCATTTAAGAAAAAATGCTGGAAAAAAATAGGCGGCTATCCGGAAGAAACATATACGGCAGAAGATACAGTTTATGATATAAGACTTAGAAAAGCAGGATTTAAATTCTTCTTTAATGAAAAAGCAATGGTAAAATGGGAACTGCCAAAATCATTAGAAGAAGCAAAGAAAAAGCATTATACTTATTCATACGGTGACGGTCAGTATGGATTATATAATCTAAGATTTTGTTATATGATACTGGGATTAATCTGTCCGATAAAATTGCTTTCAAAAGGACCTTATTTCAAAATTCGATATATTCTTTTATTTTATAGGGTAATTGGATACTTTAGAGGGGTATTAAATAGTGTGAAATAGCCACATTACTTTTATTATGATGTAAATTTTCCTTTTATTGCTGTAACTTCTCTGTAATATTGCTTTATTATATTATAATTTATTATTCTCATTTCCTCTAATTCTTTTTTAGACGGAATTTTCTCATCAACTAAATCTCTGTTTAAAATATATTTATATCCCATAGCATTAAAATCACCAATTTCTGGTTGTAATACAATAGGAATAATTCCATTTTCCATATATTCAACAAGTTTTGTTGGACACGCAACAGTATTAACAATATTATCTTCTCTAAGGATAAAACCGAGATGTGCTTGTTTATATTCATTAACCAGCTCAAACGGTAATTTTGACTCTATTTTTAAATTTCTTATGTCAAATTTTTCAGCTTCTCGTTTAAATTCATCTATATCAGGTGTAAGAATTTTTATATCAAAATTTTGATTATTTTTTATTTGCGAAATTGTATGCATCATTGCAGAAACATTTTGCCATTTATTATTTCTTCCGGAATAAATTATATTTAGTTTATTACAATCCGTCTTCTCATAACTGGAACTTTCATTTAATGAAAAAATCGGCAACTTGACATAATTAACATTTTGAGTGACAGGATATTTCTGCTTATAAAAATCAATCATCTTTTGTGAAACACATACAAAGTTTTTAATATTATTAAATGCCAGTTTCTCATAGTGCAGTGCTTTTTTTATATATTTATTTGGAACATTATTATATTCCATCTCTTCAAGAAAACAACCATGAATATCAAAAAATATTTTATGTCCAAACTCTTTCATTAAATCTTCTGGAATTTTACATAAATTTGACCATGTTTGCACATATATAATATCAGCATTAATAAATATTTCTTTTAATCTGCTTTTTCGAATATATCTTAAAGATTTCAATTTTTCATCATTATGTAAACTCTCAAAAAGCTTTCCACGTTTTATATCTCTGGCAAGAAAATAGACTAATTTATTTATTGGACTGCAAAGAGACTCTATATAACATCTTTTTTTATTTTTAAAAATTGTATCAATGGCCTTAATTCTTATATACATTCCATCTTTTACTTCGTCATTCACCGGATAATGTGCCATTATTGCTATCTCAAAAGATTTTTCCACTTTATATTCCTTTCAGTATATTTTCATTATTTAATTTTTCTTTTTCTCTATTTTCATAAATATATTGAATCAACCCTATACTTAAACCAATAGGAATACATGGTATTAATGATGCAATAGTAATATCATAACAACTTATTACTATATAAGAAAATAATGTTCCTATAAGCCCATCTATAAATTGTTTTGTATTTTCTCTGGTATATTTCCTTATTTTTATTAAAGATAATATTGTTTTGATAATAAATGCATAAAATAATATAAGTCCAATTAATCCGTATCTAACAAAAATATTGGTAAAAGGAGGATTTTGAAATATAAAAATTTCCTGTAAACTGTTCTTTTTTATTTCATCTGTAACAAAAACAGGTGAACGATTATTTATAATTTGTTTTTCCATTAAAGGTATAAGATTAGAATGTCCAACCCCAAAAAGAGGTGAACGTAAACCAATATCAACAAGATTTATTATATTACAGAGCCTTGTGCCAAAAGATTGTTCACTATATATTAGAACATTTATATCATTTAAATTGGATATAACTTTTGTAATTCTTCCTGCGTATGTATCGTTTAAATTGATATTATATATAAATGGAAACAAACTAACACCAAAAAATAATAAAACAAATAATATTCTTATAAATCTTTTTAAATTAGTTTTAATTAAATTTAAAATACCAAACCAAAAGTATATCAAAGTAGAAATTAGCGCGAAAACAAGAAAAATCGGCGATTGCGTTAATATTAAATTAATCCATAATAATGGTATCATCATTCTTTTTATAATTATATTCAAATTTTTGTTTTTGTATATATTAAATTTTGATAAAGATAATTTATAAATTATAGGTAAAAGGAAAAAGATATATTCAGCAAAGAATCCTGGTTCAAAATAAACACTTTGTACTCTAGGAAGCCCCATTGAATATACTTTTGTAAATGCACCATATCTTATTACTTGAATATTCATTCCCATTAATAATATTTTTTGCAAGAAAACAATATTGAAATAATAAGCAATAAAATCAACAATACCCAAAACTAATATTACAAACAACATTGTATAAACGATTTTTATTAATAATTTTGGTTTTAAAATTTTGTATGCAATATAAATGAAAACAAGATAATAAACCAATACAGATAAAATATATTGTCCAATTATTCCTAATAAAGATTTAACTAGTAATACTTTTCCAATAATTCCCATTATAAATGTTATTAGTAGTATATATGTAACAAATAATAAATATAAATTAAGGGAGTTATTTTTATTTTTTATAATTCTTTGAATATCTAGTATAAAGTTTTTATGGAAAAATATTAATAATAAAAATAAACAAAAAAATGCAAAAAATACAGCTACCGATATAGTCCAATTACTTATAAATAAAGGACATACCAAATCACAAAAAAAACTTAGGATTAAAAATAAAATAAAAAATAATTTTATATTAATATTCATTGATTACTTTCTTATAAACTTTCATCAATTCAGAAAAATGCTTTTCTTCTGTATACAGTTTTTTAGCTTTCATATAAGCATTCTTTCCATGTTGAATAACTAATTCTGGATTATTCCAATATTTTAGAATACATTCTTTTAATTGTTCAATATTAGCAGGTTCAAATAATAATCCAGTAATATTATCTTCAACTTGTTCTGGAATTCCTCCTATATTTGATGCAATAACAGGTTTACCGTTAATAAAGCTCTCCATATTTGTTGTAGGGAAATTTTCAATCCAATTGCAGGGAAGAATAGTTGATATACAATTTCTATACTCATTTGCTAATTGGTCTTTAGTCATAAAACCTAAAAATTTAATGTTTTTCATTTTATTATTCACAACAAAGTTTTTTAATTTTTGTTCTAAAGGTCCCTTTCCTACTATATGCAATTCTATATCAGAAGGTAAGTCTTTAAAAGCATTTAAAAGAATTGTTAGACCTTTTTCAATACTTAGACGTCCAGCAAAAAGAAAATATCTTTTATTATAAAAGGTTGGTTTTACTATAAAATCATTTTGGGGTAAAAAATTATTTATCGATACAATTTTATCCTCTTGTATATTTAAATAAGAATTTATCAGTAACTTTCTTAAAGTTTCTGATGGTGTAATAAATATATCTACATATTTCAAATGATTAATCAAACTATTTAGAAAAGAAAGAAATGCTATTCGTAAATTCCTTTCAAAATCTCTACTACAATTATGAATAATACAAGGAAGTTTGTTATATTTTGTGCATCTAACAGGATTACAAATTTTTATCTTATTCATCATTAAGGTAGTACTGGGACACAAAAGACCTGCATCATGAATTGTATATACAATTGGTATATTCAACTCTTTACAAGCTCTTAATACAGAATGTGTTAGACTTGAGATTTCTAAACTATGGCAATGTACTATATCTGGCTTATATTTCTGTAGAAAATTTTTTATTTTTTTCTTTGTTTTAAAATTATAAAAATAATTTACTATATTAGTTAAATATTTTTTAGGGGTATTATACTCTTCTGGATAATATTCTTTCATTTCTTCATCATAAAGGGTATCAATTTTTTCTAGAGATGAAATACAATATACTTTTATATCATGACGTCTTAATAATTCAACATTACTTTTTGCAATAACAGTAGCTCCATTATCACGATTAAATCCACCAGCTACTACTAAAATTTTAAGATTATTATCTTGTTGCATTAGATTTCCTTAAACTTTAAAATTGTATTTTCTCTATTTTATATCGAAAATTTCTTTAATTCCTCATTTTTAATATATTATCAAAAACTTTTGAAATCTTTCAATATTTATGTCACAAAATAATGCTTTTTCTCCAACCAATTTAACTAAAAGTATACACAGGTATAAACTGTGAACCTATAATAAAACAGAATGATGGTAGAAAAAGTAATATTAAAGTGATAAAAATTAAAAATCTAATATTTACAACCATAATATTTTTTATCCTTGCAATAACCTCAAATATGAATTATATGTTAAATCCGCGACATTTTTATAACTAATCTTATTTATATATTCATTTGATACCTTAATTCTTGTATTCTTTTCTATATTTTTCATAATAGCCGCACGTATACTTTTTAGAGAATAAGGATTACATACTTCTCCATATTTATCAAATTCATAATATTTAACAGGACAATGCTTACTATTAGAAACAACAATAGGACATCCACATAATAATGCTTCAAGATTAACAAGTCCTGTTGTATCATAAAAAGAAGGTAAACAATGGCATAATGCATTGCGATATATCGGTATTAAGTCTTTCTGACTAATCTGATTAATAAAATATACATTACCTCTCTTCTCGGATAGTCTTTTTACTTTATTAAACGTTTGTTGATTTTGTACTCTACCGACAATAACTATCCCTATATCTTTATCTTTATATAATGCTTTTACAATATTATATTGATTCTTTGTAGAATCAATTCTTCCCGCAATAACAACATAACGTTTAGGTAAATTAAAATCATCAATACTCAAACTTTGTTCATTTATATTCACATCAAAATCAGTAGCATTAGGTATAACAACTGTTTTATGCTTAATATAGTTAATATCAAAATTAAATTCAGAAGCACATATATTCATTTCCTCTATTGAATTTGGGAGAAGCAAATCAACTTCTTTTAATGCTTGTTTTCTAAGTGCAATATATTTTTTTGTGCAATATAATCCTTTATTAATAAAACTATTAAATTTCTTATTTAAAAATGGCAAATTATATATAAAGAAATTAAATACTTTTATTATAAATTTCTTTATATAATTTGGTGCATTTATAGTGGGTAAACCAATATATTCTAGATATTTTACATAATAAGTATCCAAATAATTCCAGTGAATCGTTGACAGAACAATTTTTTTATTAGATTTTTTAGCAACATTAATGAAATTATTTGTTTCAACAATTGTATCTAAATTAAAAATATGAACTATTTTTGCCTCTGTATCTGCTAATATTTCTTCTGGAGATAAAACAACATTGATGTTAACCGGATAATGTTTTTCAAGATACTCTTTTGTTTTCATCATTTGAACAGTATCTCCGCCAGGTTTATCAAAACAATCTTTTCTATTTGCAAAAATAATTTTTATTTTGTCCATTATTTGACGTTCCAATCCATACTTTTTACACATTTTAACCCGAAGTTACCCCAAATGAGTGTTAACCAAAAAGCTTTTTGAATAAAATTGTACTTCTTCCAAAAATGCTTTCTGAAAAATTTTTCCATTGACTGGGTAAAAATATAGATGCTCTTTATCTTTATTTTTTTTGTTGTGACTCCCTGGTAATGAGTAACTACAGCATTAGGATTATAAACAATTTCTTTGCCTGCTTCTTTTGTTCTTATTCCCCAATCAGTTTCTTCTTGGTACATAAAAAATTGTTCGTCCATTCCTCCTATTTGGTTAAACAATTCTTTTTTTACCATCATACAACATCCGGATAAAGCCCAGCAGGTGTTTATTTTGTCTCTATCTAAATGCCATAGCGCATATCCGTTAAGATATTCACATTTTGGAAATGCTTTTGCAAGTCCGCACAGATGAAATAGTGTGTCTTTGGGGTATGGTTTGCCTCTTAAACAAGGTTGTTGAAAACTCCCGTCAGTATTCAATACTTTAGGTCCTACCATCCCTACTTGTGTATTTTCATCAAGATAATCACTTAAAATTTTAACTATATTATTATGAAATACTACATCAGGATTTAAAATGAGGCAGTTTTTTCCCTGAGCAAGTTTTAAACCAATATTATTTGCCTTTGCAAAACCAAGATTTTGGGAGCTGTTTATTATTGTTGTGTTATCTTTCCCTTGAAGAGTTCTTTCAATGTATAAAAAACTTTCATCCTCTTTATAAGAATTATTGTCAACTAGGATAATTTCATAGTTGATATCTGATGTTTTTTCATAGATTGATTCAATTGTTTCTTTTAAAAATTTTCCCGCATTCCAATTGACTATTATAATTGATACATCAATATTTTGAGTATATTTTCCTTTTTTTATTTCCATTATTTATTAGCCATCATTTTTCTTGACTGCCTTCTTCCAGTCAATCTTATCCAAAACAACGAACAGACTCAACCAGAATAACCCGAGAGAAAAACCGCCCAAAATATCACTCGGGTAGTGAACACCAAGCCAGATACGGGTAAAGCCTATTGATAAGATTGTTAAACATAGAAATGTAATTATCACATTTCTTAATATCTTATTTTTTATAAACTTGTATGCAAA
>ERZ1643251.4259-NODE-4259-length-12602-cov-11.163864_pt1 | contig 12602 bp, 11 predicted proteins | sample MGYA00579261_ERZ1643251 | MGnify/ENA primary metagenome ERZ1643251 (study PRJEB29033, sample SAMEA4952267) | chicken gut metagenome | biome: Broiler Chicken; feature: Gastrointestinal Tract; material: Caecum | place: Ireland | collected 2018 | study: Broiler... | reverse complement strand
GCTGATGGAAAGTAAATTGATTCACAGGCAGGATCTCCTTTCCGTAGGGGGAGTGTATGGATTTGGAGGAGATGGCCATTCTCCGCAAGAGGGAGTGCCCCTCTCGTTGCCTCTATCGTACAGGAAAAACCTTTGCCGGTCTGGGAGTATTTGACGCAAAACGGTGAGATATCATTTCTGCGAAAATACCAAAATCCTGAACTAATATGTTGAAAAATAGTCTATTTTTTGGTATGCTTTGTTTGCATAGAAACAAATTTCTGAAAAATAATTTTGGCAGAGGTGAGGAGATGGGAAGATTTGATATGACCAGCCGCTATGACGGCACCTTGCGGCTGACCAAGAGTGAGCTGTATAATGAACTGCTGGATGAAGCAGGGCCTGATGCCGCGGATTCCGGTACGGACTATGATCTTGTCAAAAGTAAATTCCGCAATTCCGATGGGAATGGCTTGGAGCAGAAACTGGAACAGATAGGCTTTGATATCTGGAAAATTGCCGGGGATGACCCTCAGGAGAAATTTCGGGCTCTGCAGTTACTGAAGCTGCTGTATTCTATTGAAAAGGATGCAGGCCCCGGAAAAAAGCCGGTATATATATCGAAAGCACTTGCCAAACCGTCTTTAGATTATTTTCAAGAGTATTTGGAACCCCTGAGTAAGATCTACGGCGATATATACAAACAAGTAGACGGTGCGCAGGCGTATGAGAAGGCATTTGCGTATGTGTATCAGGATTGGTTGAAAAGAGCGACAAGCTGGGTGCAGTATGCATATATGCCGGAGCTGTTATCAAAGTACGATGCGGTTCATAAAGAACTGCAGATGATACATAAAGGATTGAAGGAAATATGGGAGACAGATCCGTCATCCTCAGAGATACGAGCAGATGGGGTGTTGCCAGCCTTTATGCTCCTCTTAATGCGGTATCGAGCACAGTCAATCAATGTATCCATTTCGTTTGCGGCAGAAAGTGCGCTGCAAGTAAAAAAAGAAGCAGATAATTCACTGGCAGATGGCTTTTTATCAGAATATGATGAATTGGACTATTATGTAACCTGGGATGAAGTGGACCAGCTTTATTCCACCATTGAAACAGACTTTTACGGTCTGTCGAAAAAACCGGAGAGGGTGTTTTGGGCCGGAAAGATGATCGCGATGCTATTTGGGACGGTGCTGGATAATGATGCCGTGTCCCCGGAGAGGAAGCAGCATCGCTTGGATGCCCTTCGTTATGCGGGGAGTCTGGCCCAGGTAATCCAACAGCACCATATCATGGATGTGGATTTCGGTGAACGGATACCACTTCATGTGTTGGCAGGGATTGTGCAGTCGATCTACTATGTAAGCGAGCATCAGGAAAAGTATATGATTTCCCCCTATAGATCGTCCAAGAAACGGTCATTGATGGCAACACTAAAGAGCAAATATAAAAGAATGGATGCAATAGAAGCGTATACATGGGAAAATATTATTTCTTTCCGCATTATGACCATTATCGGAAAGCAGGAAATTGCGGATCTTTGCAACAGCATCCAGTTGCTGACATTTCAAGTATTTGAAAAGATTGCTTCGGGAAACAGCTTTGCACAAATTTTGAAAAAGCATAACTTTTTTGTGTCAGAAGTCAGGCGGCTGGAGGATCAGGTATGGACTGATCCATATCTCCCTGTAGAGTAGAGGGGGACTTTCCAGGGGAGTATTATATAGGGTTCTCCCCCCTTGGGAGGCAGAACCTGTGGATGAAAAAGTTGATCGCTCTGCAGCACCTCTGTTTTAGTGCCCTGCAGAGGGAGCAAGCTTTTTTAGACGCAGATTCTGGATCACAAGGAAATTAAAAAATCATACGGCGTAGGATGCCGCAGGAATTCCCACCACATGGGGAAGGAATGAAGAATGCCCGCGAATGATGGTTTTCTTAACCATCATTCGCGGGCATCTAAACTGAAGAATATCAATTGAAATGTTGCCAATCTTGGGATAATAGATCAACTGGTTTGTCTAAAGGTAAGGAGCAGCAGATGTCTGGTGTCAACCACCAGAAAAAAGCCCTTGACCGAAAAATCGAGTACCCAATTCTTCATAAGAATATTTAGCGGTACAAACTTTCTTAGGGCCGGTTCTTTGTCGAATAATAACCTTCAGCGCATATTTTCTCTTTGGATTGCTTGGTTTGGCAAATTTTAATTTTCCTGTATTTATTGGAATTTTTTGGATGTTCCCGGCTTCAATAATTGATTGTCTTGCAAATTTGAAGTCCTCGGTTGCATCAATCATGTAAGCGATCTTCCCGTAATATTTAATTTCGATACTCTCAAGGACAACAATTTTCCCAGAAGTGTTTTGGATTAATAGGATTGGCTGATAAGAGGATGCTGCTTCCCAAATGAATGTCCCATCCACATGGCGGCCAGTATCCCGCAAAGCCAGCCAGAGTGCGACTGTGGTTGCCCCTATAGTTCCAATTGCAGAGGCCAGGTTGATCCAATTAGAGATATCCATTTTCATTCCTCCTTGCGTATTGCAAAGGCATGAAGGAGCCGTCGGCTATCGCTTATGTCAGATTATCCGCCCACATCTCACACTGGCTCATCACAGTCTGTACCGCATCTTGCATATTTGCGGGTGGATATCGATGCTTTTTCAGCAACCGCTTTACCAACCGGCGCATACCGGCTCGGGCGCTCTCTCTTTTCTGCCAGTCAATAGTGCGGTTTTTCCGCAGCAGATCTGTCAGCTCTTTTGTAATTGCAATCAGTTCGTCATGCTCATAAAAATCCTTGATGGCCTGGGGCTTGGTCAATGCATCATAGAAAGCCAACTCCTCAGCAGTCAGGCCCAATTTTTCTCCTTCCGCATTGGCAGCAGCGATGTCTTTAGCCAGCTTCAGAAGTTCCTCGATGACCTCCTCATTGGTGAGCATGCCGTTGAGGTAGCGGTTCATCGCACTCTGGATGATCTCTGAGAACTTTTCCGACTTCACCACATTGGTACGTCGATAGATAGAAATCTGCTCGGCAATCAGCTTTTTCAGCAGCTCCACAGCCAGGTTCTTCTCCTTCATGCGGGAGATTTCTTCCAAAAACTTGGGATCAAACAGAGAAAACTCCGTGTCAACATCGGAGAACAGATTGATGACCCCTTCGCTCTGGATGCTGTGTTTCAGCAGTTCATTGATCCGCTCATTGACCTCCGGCAGAGTGAATTTCTTCCCTCTGCCGTCGGTGGTCAGGCGGACAAGCATGGTCCGCACCGCTTCAAAGTAGGCAGCCTCCAACCGGGTCTTGCTGTCCACTAGACTGCCGCACAGGGAGAGGGCTTGCTTGAGGAGCAACGCCTCCTTGATATAGACGCTCTGCGTCCGCTCTTTTTCGGGCAGGTCATGCTCGGCTACCGACTTTCCCAACAAGAAGTTGACTCCGCCGCTGATCATCCTGGCCTTTTCCAGATCGTCTCCGGTCAGGAAGGCAGCATAATAAAAGCCGTGGAACAGATCCCGGCATACCTCCAGCTTCTCCAAAAACTTGGGATAGGCCGCTTTGCTCACATCCGGGTCGCCGTAGTTCTTCTTGTCCCGTACGGTGTAGTCATTCATGGCCTGTTTCAAGGCGGCGGCGATGCCCACATAGTCCACCACCAGGCCGCCCTCCTTGTCCCGGAACACCCGGTTCACCCGGGCAATGGCCTGCATTAGGTTGTGGCCGGACATGGGCTTGTACACATACATGGTAGCCAGGGACGGCACATCAAACCCAGTGAGCCACATATCCACCACGATGGCAATTTTCATAGGAGAGTCGTTATCCTTGAACTTCCGTGCCAGGTCCTCCTTGTGGGCCTTGTTGCCGATGATCTCCCGCCACTCCTCCGGGTCGTTGTTGCCCTGGGTCATTACCACGCCCACCTTTTCCGTCCAAGCCGGGCGCAGCTGCAAAATCCGCTTGTATATCTTCATGGCAATGGGGCGGGAGTATGCCACGATCATGGCCTTACCGGTGAGCAGATTGGCTCGGTAGTTCTCGTAGTGGTCAAGGATGTCGTCCACCAGAGAGGCTATGGTCTCGTCATTCCCCAGGATAGCCTCCATCTGGCCCAGTTCCTGTTTGCTCTTTTCAATCACATAGGGGTCGGCATTTTGAGCCATCAGGTCATACTCGGCGTCAATGAGCCGAAGGATATCTTCATTTAGTTTCAGGTGGATAACCCGACTCTCATAGTAGACCGGGCGGGTGGCTCCGTCCTCTACCGCCTGGGTCATATCGTAGATGTCGATATAGTCGCCAAATACCTCACGGGTGCTGCGGTCCTTGGAGGAAATGGGAGTTCCGGTAAAGCCAATATATGTAGCATTTGGCAGGCTGTCCCGGATGATGCGGGCCGTGCCGATGGAGGTCTTGACCTCCAGTTCGCCCTTTTCATTCTGTCTGGTGACCACCTTTTCAGTGAGGCCGTACTGGCCCCTGTGGGCCTCGTCCGCCATGACCACGATGTTCCGGCGCTCCGACAGAGGCTCCCCGGTCTCCTCAAACTTCTGCATGGTGGTAAAGATGATACCGTTAGCCTGACGGCCCGCCAGCAGTTCCTGCAGGTTCTGGCGACTCTCGGCCTGCTGGGGCGTCTGGCGTAGGAAGTCCTTGCACCGGGAGAACTGGCCGTAGAGCTGGTTGTCCAGGTCGTTGCGGTCGGTGATAACCACGATGGTGGGGCTCTCCAGAGCCTTTTGCAGGTAGTGGGCATAGAACACCATGGACAACGACTTGCCGCTGCCCTGGGTGTGCCAGAACACGCCGCCCTTTCCGTCGGTTACGGTGGCGTGCTTGGTGGATTCGATGGCCTTCTTTACCGCGAAATACTGATGATAGCCCGCCAAGATCTTAAAGGTGTTGGCCCCGTCCACATTAAAGCAGATAAAGTTCTGGAGGATGTCCAGGAATCGCTCTTTTTGAAAGATTCCCTCAAAGAAGGTGTCAAACTGGGCAGCCTGAGTGTTTTCATAGCTGCCGTCCTTGGTTTTCCACGCCATGTAACGGTCCTCGCCAGAAGTGATAGTACCCGCTTTGGTGGTGGAAAGGTCGCTCATGACACAGACCTGGTTGTAGATAAACAGGGACGGGATCTCGTGCATGTAGTTACGCAGTTGTCGGTATGCGGCAGAGGCGTCGGTCTCCTCCCGGGAGGGGGACTTGAGCTCCACCACAACTAGAGGCAGGCCGTTGATAAACAGCACCACATCGGCCCGCTTCTCGCTGTTCTCCACCACCGTCCACTGGTTGATGACGGTAAAGCGGTTGTTCTCCGGGTGTTGGTAATCCACCAGATACACCAGGCCGGAGCGCTCCTCGCCCTTCACCACGAACTTCACCGGTACGCCGTTTTGCAGATAGTCGGTAAAGACTATGTTTTTCTGTAAGAGGGTCCCGGACTCAAAGTTTTTCAGCTTGTACACCGCGTCGTCCAGCGCCGCCTGGGGCAGGGTGGGGTTGACGGCCCGGAGGGCGGGCAGCAGCTCGTCCTCATAGAGGGGCGAGTGGTAGTCCCGCTCAATATCCGGGCCGTAGACGTAGGAGTAGCCCAGGGTTTGGGTAAAAAGCTGTAAGACGGCGTTTTCATAGTTGGATTCGGTGAAGGGCATAAGATCACCTCAATATAATACAAAAGGTCTTAATTTAGTATCCTCTAAGATTATGTAGCATACTGCTTAATTTTTCATTCAATTTTATAAATTCTAACAGATATTCTTCTGTTATTTCAAACTGGACATTTCCATCCTTTATCGGAGTTTTTGTGGCAAGTACCTGCTGACCGGAAGAGTTTGTAATTCTGTAGCTATGAATAATTCTATTTCGCCTTTTGACAAGATTAAGAAAAAGAGCTTCAATATCACTTCCGCACTGTGTTGATATCACATTTTGTACGCTTGGTCTTAGCTTTCCTGACTCCAAGTCGGTAAGGTGATACCAATCATATTTTCCTGAAATGTCTAGTCTTAATATTGTTTTAATTATAAATGCATTATTTGAATTAAACACACATAATGCAGTACCTAAAAGCTCTCGATAATATTTTTCAGGGAGAGCTTGTCTCGTATAATTTTCATACATCTCTTGTTATCTCCTGATACTTGACTACAGTACATTCCTTATAATTTAATTTCCCCGGATATTAGTTTTGGCAAAAGGGTATCTCTCAATGAGGAAAGCCGCTTATTCTCGTTGTGATTCTTTTGAATATGCACAAGGATAGGAACTGCTACCGAGTTAAACCTTTCTAGTTCGGTATCTATAGGAAGCGTCACTGGATAAGTCATAATTTGTTGCTTATCCCCACGTGGCATTTTTGTTCCTTTTGAGCCTGCTACCATGAAATCAAAGAATCTATCTGCATAAAGGGTACTGTATAAGTAGGCCGAATACTTGGGGTGCACAGGGACAAAACACAATACATCTGTTGAGCATCCGCACTCCTCGTGGCAGTAGACGATTTTCTTAAAATAGGGACGGATATTGGAAATTAAGGTGTCACCCACATGACACGCCGTTGTTTGTGCTGTTGTCGGCAGGTTGGAAGCCTCCACAGCACCAGCCTTTCCTGGCAGCATATTCTCTGTTGAGAAGTAAGTGCTAATATCCAACTCAGAAACAGATACTCTGTCCTTGGAATAGGTACATATATCCGCAAGTGTTCCTTGTTCTTTTTCCATATTGATGTTGCCAAACCACTCTTGATATATTGCTTGTGCCTGCTGCTGCAAATACTCGTTGATCTTGTTGTTCAGTTCGATTTTTTCATCGAGAGCTGATAATGTGTCAACCAGTAAATCTTGTTGTTTGCGGCAAGGAACAGGAAGGTCCATATTGGCATATGTTTGTGCGTTAATATTTCCGCGGGTACTTCCAGTATTAAATGAATTCACCCAGTCTCTGTATTGCTTACTCTGACAATAGTACTTCACATATTTAGGGTTTACACAGTTTGGGGCAATACTGAATTTAATAAGAAATCCTGCATACACAAACTCTCCGTCTGTCCCATCATAAAAATAGTTTCGCCCAGTACTTCCGCCTGTGCGTGCAAATACGATGTCATTAGGCTGTAACACATATTCTCCTGCTTTTTCATCGTCCACAGAAACCAAACCCGATCTATTGATTCTGCCATCATCCGTTATATCAGTTATGCGAAGATAGGTATAAAGATTTTCACTGTACGGAACGGCGGATGCAGGAATGCCATATTTCCCTTTTCCTCCAATACACAAATCTTTTAATTTCACAATGGTTGGCTCACACTTCATACCCAATCGCCCCCAGTCGCTCCTTGATCTGCGCCTCCAGCTCGTGGGATTTCTGGAACAGCTCCGACAGTTCCTTTGTCAGTCGTCCCATTTTTTCCTCGAAAGGTTCCCCGTCGTCCTCCTGCTCCTCAATGCCCACATACCGGCCGGGGGTAAGAATATAGTCCTGCTGGGCGATCTCCTCGGTGTCGGCCACGGCGCAGAAGCCCTTGACCTCCTCCAGGGTGCCGTCCACATAGGCGTTGTAGGTGTCGGCCAGCTTGCCGATGTCCTCATCGGTCAACTCCCGTAGCTTGCGAGTGACCATGGTGCCCATCTTCCGGGCGTCGATGAACAAGGTCTTTCCCGTCTGCTTCTTGTTCTTGGTCAAAAACCAAAGGGAGACGGGGATTGGGGTGGTGTAAAACAACTGGGACGGCATGGCCACAATGCAGTCCACCAGATCGGCGTTGATGATGTTCTTGCGGATCTCACCCTCCCCGCCGCTCTGGGAGGCCAGGGAACCGTTGGCCAACACCATGCCCATGCGGCCATGGGGAGCCAGGTGCCAGATCATGTGCTGGAGCCAGGCAAAGTTGGCGTTGCCCGCCGGAGGCGTGCCATACTGCCAGCGCACATCGTCCAGCAGCTTGTCCTGCCCCCAGTTGGACAGGTTGAAGGGCGGGTTGGCCATGATGAAGTCCGCCTTCAACTGGGGATGGCAGTCGTTAAAGAAGGTGTCGGCGCTGAACTTGCCCAGGTCGGCCTCAATGCCCCGGATGGCCAGGTTCATCTGGGCCATCTTCCAGGTTGTGGGGTTGGAGTCCTGCCCATAGACAGAAATCTTGTTGATATTGCCGCCGTGGTTCTCCACAAACTTGGCCGACTGGACGAACATGCCGCCGCTGCCGCAGCAGGGGTCATAGACCCGGCCGTTGTAGGGCTGCAAAATCTCCACCAGGGTTTTGACCACGCAGGCGGGCGTATAGAATTCTCCGGCCAGTTTACCCTCCTGCTCAGCAAACTTGGACAGGCAGTATTCATAGGTGCGGCCCAGAATGTCCTTGCTGTTGCCGTGCTCCACCATCTGGATATTGGTAAACAGGTCTACCACATCCCCCAGGCGGCGCTTGTCCAGCTCCTGGCGGGCAAAGTTCTTGGGCAGGATATCCTTGAGACGCCTGTTCTCTTGCTCAATGCTGCGCATGGCGTCGTCGATGACAGAACCGATCTCGGGCGTATGGGCCGCTGCGGCGATCACGCTCCACCGGGCGTTCTCCGGCACAAAGAAGATATTCTCGGCGGTGTATTCGTCCTTGTCCTCCTCGAAACCGTCGCCCTCATCCACAAGCTCCTGATACTTGGTCTCGAAGCGGTCGGAGATATATTTTAAGAAAATCAGACCCAGAACAACGGATTTATATTCCGAAGCGTCCAGATTGCCCCGCAGCACACAGGCTGCGTCCCAGATCTGCTTCTCAAAACCGATATTGCTGGTATTGGTTTCTGCCATAACAAGAAGCCTCCTATATTCCTACGGATCACCGTTATATAGTTACATTGATTCTATAAAATAAAATTCTGGGTTCAGTATATCATAAGTTCGTCATATGAGCAATTCTGACAAAAGGTTGTGCAGCCATTTATTCGATTAAAGCGGAGAAATATTGGCTGCGCAGACGATTTGCCAGGAGAAAAACAGACGGTTCATTCTGTCCCCGGCGGAAGGATCACCCTTCCGCCGGGGTTTTCTATGATGCTGAGGTTTACCCATCTGTGCCGCCCAGGATCTCTGCCACCAATCCTCCGCCCAGGAGGACGCCGGCGCGAAAGACTGCCTCCTGCTCCCGGAGATCCCGCCGGGCCCTCATATTCTCCAGTGTCTCGTACAGCTCTCTCTGCTCCGGGGTAAAGGTCCCCAGCAGTGCCTCCTCCGCCCGGACCACCTCCCGCGTCAGCTCCGGGGAGAGGTCTCCCTCCCACTCCCACTGCTGCCACAGCCAATGGACCCAGTCCCTCATGGCAGGCACGCTCCATACAGCCAATCTTCGATCTCCTCCGGGGTGTAGCCCTCAGATTCCAGCCGGGCCACGTCCTCTCCACTGTACCCGAAGGCCCCTGCCAGAGACCGCAGCTCACGACCCCAGCCGCCGGAGAGAGAGTACCAGCTCCGCCGCCAGAACAGGCCCTGGTCCAAGCGGCTGTCGTCGAACCGCCCCCAGCTCCGCTGTCCGCTGCTGCCGATCTCCAGGATCTGGCCCTGGCTGATGAGCACCTTCTCCTTCTTCCCTCGGAGGCCCGCCCGGGCCGCTGCCCGGGTGAGGATCTCCTCGGTGGAGGCGTAGAGGTACGCCCCGCGCTCCGGGAAGTGCCACAGGGACAGGGGATTGTTCCCCTTGAGGAAGAACAGGCTGTTCCGGTCCGTCAGGACGGTGAAGGTGAAGGAGCCCTCCAGCTCCTCCGCCATAGCGGCCAGGGAGGCGTGGGAGATCTCCCCGGCCCCCTCCAGCAGCTGCACTGCCACATAGGAGTCGGTCTGCACCCGGCTCCCAGGCAGGCAGTGGGCCCGGCGCAGCTCCCGGTCATTGTGAAGCACGCCGTTGTGGGCCAGGGCGAAGGAGGTGGTTCCAGCTTTCCCTGGGAAGGGGTGGTTGTTCTGGTTCTGCTTCTCGCTGCCCTGGGTGGTCATTCGGGTGTGGCCCATGAGGATCTTTGCCTCCCCGGGAAAGCGAAAGGCAAACCGCCAGGCGGCACAGGGGGCCTTCCGGATGCCGATACGGCCCTTCTCCACCCATGCAAGGCCTGTAGCGTCAGTGCCCCGGATCTGGGCCTCCCACCCCAGGGCCTGGATGATCCGCTGCTTCTCTTTTCTGGTGAGGGCTTCTCTTGGGTCCAGCAGTCCAAAGATGGCGCACATGCTCACACCTCCTCTTCCGCCGCCACAGGGGCGTTGGTGTAGAGCCGCCGCTCCTTGAGGTACTGCACCAGCTCCGGGCAGTCCTGCTCCCGGAGGGAGGAGACGAAGGTGGTCCAGGCCAGGCCCTGCATCTCCTCATCGGAGAGATAGAGAGCCAGATGGCAGATCTTGTCCACCAGCTCCAGGGAGGCCAGGAGGGTATTTCGCTTCAGAGTGCCCCGGAAGATGCGAAACTCCACCGTGGCGGTGTTCTGGAGGTTGACGCAGGTGTAGCGACCGGCGTGGCCGGACTTGGCCCGGTCCAGGATGTCCCGGGGGCAGTCCCGGTACCCGTACCGGGCGGCCCAGCGGTCCAGCTGCCGCTGGGTCCGGCGGCTGAATTTGAGGAGCTCCTCCCAGTGCTTCTCAAAGAAGTACAGCACCCGGGCAATGGCCGCCTCCTGGTGGGCATAGGTGTCCCCGAAGGCCTCCCGGCTCACATGGATGTGGAGGCCGCAGGTGCCGGACTGGTGGGAGAGGTAGCCCATGCGGACGGCCTCCCGGAGAAGGGCCTCCCAGGGCATCTCCGTGCGGTGATAGCTGAGGGACATGGGGTGGGTTACCAGCTCAAAGCCGTCATCCAGGGAGCCGTCGTGTTTGCAGTAGAGCCGGGGCTGGCCCTGGTTGGCGATGGCAAGAAGGCGGCGGGCGTTGTCGCTGTCCTCGCCGGCCTCGTCGATCTCCAGCTCCACGCCGAAATAGAAGGGCCCATCCCCCCAGAAACAGGGGGATGGGCGGTAGTATCCAGGATGTGCTGAACAGCCTGGAGTGGGACGGCATACCCCGGATACGCTCTTGCCTGCATCACTTTCTGGGGGCAGACGAAAGTAACTATGTGGAAGAAATGCTCAAGCACTTCCTGCTGGGAGCTATCCGCCGGGTGTTCCATTCAGGTTCCAAGTATGAGGAGCTGCTCTGTCTGGTGGGCGGACAGGGAGCTGGTAAGTCCACCTTCTTTCGCTTCCTGGCTATACAGGACGAGTGGTTCTCTGATGACCTGAAAAAGCTGGATGACGACAAGGTGTTTGCCAAGCTGCAAGGCCACTGGATCATCGAGATGTCAGAGATGCTGGCCACCAGCAACGCCAAGAGTATCGAGGAGATCCGCTCCTTTATCAGCCGCCAAAAGGAAACCTATCGCACCCCCTATGAGACCCAGCCCAAAGACCGGCTGCGGCAGTGTGTGTTCGGTGGTTCCTCCAACACGCTGGACTTTTTACCCCTTGACCGGGCCGGAAATCGCCGGTTCCTGCCGGTGATGATTTACCCGGAGAAAGCGGAGGTTCACATTTTGGAGGACGAAGCCGCTTCCAGAGAATATCTGTTGCAGGTGTGGGCGGAGGCGATGACCATTTACCGCAGCGGAGAGTATTCCATGAAGTTTTCAAAGGAGATTCAGAAGCAGCTGGTGGAGGTTCAAAAGGACTTTATGCCGGAGGATACTGAGGCCGGGCAGATTCAGGGCTTCCTGGAACACTACACCGGCAATGTGGTCTGCTCCAAACAGCTGTTCAAGGAAGCGTTGGGACACGCCTTTGAGGAGCCGAAGCGCTGGCAGCTGCACAACATCAACGAGATCATGAACACGGTGGTGACGGGCTGGAAGCCTTTCTCTAACCCCCGGATGTTTGCTGGATATGGGCGGCAGCGTGGCTGGGAACGGGAGATTTCCGGCAACGAACCGCCCTACAACAAAGGTGGATTTGTGGAGCTAAGCGAGGAAAAAGTCCGTCAGCTGGAGCTGCCAAAGGAGTGGATTGCCTGATTTACAGGGCTTGTTGCCCGGTTGGTTGTCGGTTGGTTGCTGACTTTGTTGCCGTAAAAATGGGGGTATGGACACGATAAATGCCCATTAAGCAAGGCTTTTTGGTGGGTATCTGTTCTCTGACAACGAAAGCAACGAGATTTCACAAGAAAATTTGAAAAGTAAGAAACGATGGTCAGACGATAGGTTGCAGGTTTTTCGGAGTCTGTTGCCGGACTTTGTTGCTGGCTCCCTTTGTCTGGCTTTTCTGATCTATGGAGGTAGCCTATGGGAAATGAAAAGACAATGATTTGCAGTAAGAAGTGTTTGGATATTCCGGTCTGGCGGCGCTATACCCTGACCATTGAGGAAGCCGCCGGATATTATCATATCGGAGAGGGAAAGCTGCGGATGCTGATTGATGAGCATCCCAACGAGGATTTTTATGTGATGAATGGAAACCGTGCTTTGATCAAACGGGAGAAATTTGAGAGGTATCTGGATCAGGCCACTGCTGTATAATAGCCTTTCAAAAAGTCGATGGCAGATTGCCATTCTTTCATGGCAAAGCTATACGGAGAGCCAAACTTGTGCTATGATAAGAGTGCAAGTCTGGCTCTCCTTTCTTTT
>ERZ1643251.4258-NODE-4258-length-12603-cov-6.241473_pt1 | contig 12603 bp, 11 predicted proteins | sample MGYA00579261_ERZ1643251 | MGnify/ENA primary metagenome ERZ1643251 (study PRJEB29033, sample SAMEA4952267) | chicken gut metagenome | biome: Broiler Chicken; feature: Gastrointestinal Tract; material: Caecum | place: Ireland | collected 2018 | study: Broiler... | reverse complement strand
CCATTAATAATTAAGTTTTCAGCTATATCTTTATCACATTTCAAATAGTTATCAATCACTCTTAGTTCAGTCTCTCCTTTTGTTTTTACCGCACACCACCTACTCTTTTGATCATATACCGCAATCGCACTATCTCCATCTTTATCGATTGTAGAATATCCTCCTAATATTTCTGATGTATTAGTAGTGATTTGATCATTTGGAAAATTATATTCTTTTGTTTCTTGTCCTTCTTTAAAATTATCTTCCATTTCTTTCACTACATTTTGGGCTTGTATTAAGAATAATTCTTTTAAATATTCATCCGTTACTTCTCCATTAACGGTGTGTTGTTTCTCATATATAAAGTGAAGATCAAATTCTTTGCTGAAGTATGAAGTACATGTACTGGTAATCGTAATTGTAAAATTCTTGATTTGATTCGGATAAATGACTTCTCCTATGTTGTGATCTTCAACCGATACTTGAATACAACTAGGTTCTTTGGCATTACTCTCTTCTAATCCTTTAATTTCCATAAGTTTGGCATCCGTGGTTCCTTGATTTCGAGCAGACACTTGAAAAGTTATAGAACCAGATGTTTCAAATCCAATCTCTGTATTCACTAATGTTTTTGCTTTAATAGAAGTGCTTTGTTCTACAATCGCACCATTATTTTCTTTTATACCAATACTGGTGAATATCATTCCATCTCCTGTATCAATACTTGCATATCCAGTTATGTTTAATACTTTATTTAAAGAAGCATATCCTACGGTTATTACTGAAAGAATGATCGTGAATAAAATCATCATTTTTTTATTCTTGGAGCTATTATTCCACTTTCTCTTTAGTTTACGATATTTCATACAACCACCTTATATTATTGTACAAAAAAAGAAGGGAAATATCAACCTCAGATACCCCCCCCCATGTATATTGATTTAAAAAAATAAATAGAGAATTCTCTCTATTTATTTAGCAGCTCCTTTTGGAACTTGTTGTGTGATACAATGGATATTTCCACCACCTAAGAGAATTTCTCTTGCATAGATTGGTTCAATCACACGATCAGGATATAATTCTTTTAATAAAGCGATGGCTTTTTCGTCGTTTGGATCATTAAAGATTGGAACAGCAATAAATCCATTTCCGGTATAATAATTAACATAAGATGCGGCTAAACGGTCTCCTTCTTGACGCGGAAGGGTTCCATCAATGGCATCAACACCTAAACTTTCTGCTTTGGTAATCAAGATTGGTTTTGGTGTATACATTTTATGAATTTCCAACTTTCTACCTTTGGCATCTGTTTCATTACTTAAATAATCATAAGCTGCTTTACTAATCGCATATTGTGGATCGTTTTCATCATCTGTCCAAGCTAATACTACAACACCTGGGCGAACAAAATTACAAATATTATCCACATGACCATTGGTTTCGTCATTATAAATTCCATTTGGAATCCATAATACTTTTTGACAATTCAAATATTCACATAAAGTTTGTTCGATTTGTTCTTTCGTTAAATGACTATTACGTCCAGCAGATAGTAAACATTCTTCTGTAGTCATAACCGTTCCTTCACCATCTACATGAATAGATCCGCCTTCTAAAATGAAATCATCTAAGCGATAACGATCTACTTGTTCTAATTCACTCATTTTAAGTGCGACTTTATCATCTTGATCCCATGGGAAGTAAAGTCCATCTACTAATCCTCCCCATGAATTGAATTTCCAATCAATCGCACGTTTATTTCCTTTATCATCCACTACAAATGTGGCTCCACAATCACGCATCCAAGAGTCATCATTGCTCATTTCTACTACTTTTACATAGTCAGCGAGCATATGACGTGCATTAGAATATTGTCCGCGAGATACACACATAGTAATGGGTTCATATTTACCAATCGTATTAGCCACTTGCACAAATACGTGTTGTGCAGGTTTTCCTCCTAAACGCCAGTTATCTGGACGTTCAGGCCAAATCATATAAGTACCTGAATGTTCTTCGAACTCTCCAGGCATTCTAAACCCATCTGATGCAGGAGTAGTATCTAATCTTTTCACTATTACCCTTCTTTCTTTACTCTACTTGCAAGTATTTCTTCAATGATAAATGAAACAACAACACCAAGAATAACTGGTAAGTTTGCTTCAATAGAAGCCCATGTAAAATCAATAAATAATGTAAATATTACACCAGCAATTAATAATACAAATGGAACCCAAGTAATGACATTAAGCATAAAATTATTACCTGGAACTTTATATGCTCTTTCCGTTTTGTCTGTTTTACGAAGTTTTAAGAATGCTGGGAACAATGGGATATAACTAATTAATAATGTTACTAAACTGAAACTAAAGAATGTCCAAAATAAGTTCGAAGCTTCCTCACTAACTTGTCCCAAAATAATTCCGATGATAACAACAATAGACGCAACTACACCATTCATAATAGAAGCCATATAAGGTACACCAGCTTTATTTGTTTTACTAAATACTTTTGGAAGCCCACCATCATCAGCAGAATATTTAGCTACACTATTTACACCAAATGACCAAGAAATAATATTGGCAACCATGGTATAAATAAACATTAATCCTACTGCAATAACAATGATGCGAATAAGATCCGCATTAACACCTAATGTCGTTAATAATATCGCAAATGAATCTGTAATACCAGCAACTTCTGCTTGTTCTGTTGTCATTGCAATGTTAATACCTGTTGCAGGTAAAATATAGAAAATAGCCATTAAAGCTCCACCAATAATTAAAGCTTTAGGAATTTCTTTTTTAGGATTTTCCATATCATCTGTATAAGTTGCGACAACTTCGAATCCTAAGAAGTTGAAAATAATTACAGAAATAAATGATAATCCTGCCAAGTCTAAACTTGGTAATAAATCTGTTACACTTTGGATAGGGTTAGCACTCTCTCCTGTCTTAAGGAATACATAAATACCTAATAAACCTAATCCAACCATAAATAATATTTTAAAGAAAGTTCCAATATTAACTAACCATTTACTTTCTCCAATACGTTGTGTCCCTAAAAGTGAGACTAACCATGTATAACCAAGTTGTAAAATTAATAACCACATTACAGATAGTTCAATTTCAAAAATACCAGCGACTACATCTGTAACAGCAACCGCTAAAGATGCGATCCATAATGGGAAATTAATCCAGTAATTCCAAGCAACACGAGCTGCCCATTTTTTACCGAAGGCTTTTTTTACCCAATCATACATTCCACCTTCACTATCAAAAGTACTTCCTAATTCTGCTGTAATTAAACCATATGGCAAGCAGAATGCGATAATTAATAAAATCCACCAGAAATATTGAGAATTTCCGATAGCTGCTGTAGGAGCCACACTTTCAGCAACTAAGGTAATACAAACCGTTGCCAGTATGGCGTCTACTAATTTAAATTTTTTCTTTTTTTCCATATATAAACACCTACTTTATTTACTCTCCTAAATTCTTTTTACAAATAGCGATGGTTTCATCGCGTTTACCCATAAAATATACGAGTAATGCACGAATAGAAGTTAAACGATTTTCTGCTTCATCGAAAGCAATGGAACGATCAGAATCCATCACTTCATCTGTTACTTCTTCTCCACGAGTAGCTGGTAAGCAATGCATGAATTTCGCATTCGCACCGGCTTTATTCATCATTTCCATATCTACTTGATATTTTGGATAGAAGATTGCCTTTCTTTCTTCTTCAGGTAATTCTGACTCATATAAACCATACCATACATCGGTATAAATAAAGTCAGCTCCTGGAATCGCTTCTTCTTCGTTGTCCGTAACTAAGAAAGTTCCTCCACTTACTTTACAATTTTCTTCTGCGATTTTTTGGAAGTGTTCATTTAATTGATATCCTTTTGGACCAAAATGAACAAAATGCCCGCCTAATTTTGTTACAATCATCATCAAAGATGCACATACTTGTGTCGCATCTCCAACAAACACCACTTTGCAATCCTCAAAACGTTTCCCTTCTGGTAAATGTTCCAACATTGTTGTTAAGTCACCCATTTCTTGAGTTGGATGATTGTAATCGCTCATTCCATTAATTACTGGAATATCCGCATACTTTGCTAAGTTGGTAATCGATTCATGTTTTTGAACACGAGCCATTAAAATATCAACTAAGCGTGATAAAACTTTTGCTGTATCATAATACGTCTCATGTTTTCCTAATTGAATTTGCCCAGGGGCTAAATATTGAGCATGTCCACCTAGTTGGGTCATCGCCGTTTCAAAGGACACACGAGTTCTTGTTGACGCTTGTTCAAAAATCATTCCAAGTGTCTTATGATACAATACATTCAATGGATATCCTGCTTTTAAATTCTTTTTAATCAGAATTCCTAATTCAGCAATATCCAACAACTCTTCTTTCGAAAAATCACTTGTATCAACGTAATCTTTCTTCATACCTATCCTCCTTTTACTATACATCTTAAGTATAACACAAATTAAGCTTCTGTATACTTTATTTCTTTTATTTTTGTCAAATAATGTAAAAATTATTGTTTATTTTATTTCCGCCCATAATTTATCATATTGTTTAATAGAACTACCAATATTCTTTACAAAGATTCCATTTTCAATCACTTCACTTGGAATATTAGAAGCATCATTCTCTAAATAATCATCTCCTAATAATTTTTGCGTCTCCTGATTCACATTTTTATAAGGATAAGACTCAATAATCTTTTTCATGACATCGGCTCTTAAAATATAATCTATAAATTCATAAGCTTCTTCTTGATGTTTCGCACCTTTAGGAATGGCAAAATTATCCATACTTAAAGCACTGCCTTCTTTAGGATATATAAATTCAATATTGTTGTTTTCTTGATAAGCTAGTGCCGCCTCAGCATTCCATAATACGGCAATATCACTTTCTCCAGTAATTAAAAAGTTTTTAGGACTATCACTATCAAATGCTTTAATATTTGGTTTTAATTGTAATAACCATTCTTTCGCAACTTCTAATTCTTCTTCATTCGTCGTATTCATGTCATAACCATTTGCGAGTAACGCAATACCTATAATAATGCGTTCATCGTCAATCAATGTAATATTATTACGATATTTTTCATTTAACAAATCTTGATAAGAAGTAATGGAATCAGTGATGTGATTGCGATTGACTGCTATAACGGTAGAAGCCATAACAAATGGTAAGGAATATCCATTTCCTGGATCAAAAGATTGATTTAAATAAAATGGATCTAGATTATCAATGTTCTCTAATTCATTCCAATGCATAGGTTCTAACATTTTTCTATTCGTCATAATTTCAATCATATAGTCACTTGGAAAAATTAAATCATAGGTTCCTTCCTTAGCAGAAGATACTTTTGCCAAACATTCTTCATTGGAAGAATAAGTACTGTAATGGACTTTTATCCCAGTCTCTTTTTCAAAATCGCGAATGACAGAATCCGGAATATAAGAAGACCAGTTTAAAACATTGACTACTCTTCCCGTTTTGTTCGTACAACCAGATAATAAAGAAAGACTCATTACGCAAATGATCAACACAGTTATTCTCACTAATTTCTTCATACTGTAACCTCTTTCTTTAAGCGTCGTAATTGAACAATTGTAGATATAGTTAACAAAATAAAGACAATTCCTAACATAATCGTAATTAGTGCGTTAACATCAGGTGTGATTCCGGTTTTAATCATCGAATAAACTTGGAGTGGTAAGGTATTAGCTCCTGGACCTGCCGTAAAGTAACTAATGACTACATCATCTAAAGAAAGCGTAAGCGAAAGTTGCGCACCACTTAAAATACCTGGCATTAACATCGGTATCATAATCTTTGTAAATGTTTGAAAACGACTCGCACCTAAATCACTAGCCACTTCTTCAATATGAGAATCCATTCCATCTAAAACCGAACGTACACTGATAATCACAAATGGAATACAAAAACAGATATGAGCAAGAATCAATGTAAATAAACCTAATTCTAAACGTAATAAGGTATATACCGACAATAAAGCAATTCCTAATACAATTTCGGGAATCACAACCGGAATATAAAGAAGTTCATTCACTAAACTTTTTCCTTTAAAATTATATTTGTGTAGTCCATATGCCGAAATCGTTCCAATTACAGTTGATACAACGGTACTAATACCCGCTACGATTAAAGTATTACCTAAAGATTCTAAAAGTGTTCTATTCTGTAATAAATCTTGATACCAATGAAGGGTAAATCCTTCAAAAACAATATTTAAACGAGAAGTATTAAAAGAAAATAAAATCAGTACTGCAATCGGTAAAAACAAAAACAGAAAGACACCAACTAAATATATATTTTCAAATGTTTTTTTCATTAGGCACCTCCTAAATCATCCATTTTACCACCTAACTTACGATAAGCAAGAATTAAAAGGGATGTAATAAGAACTAAAACAATGGAAATAGCCGCACCAAATGGCCAATTACGAGCTGTTAAAAATTGATTTTTGATTAAGTTTCCTAGAATCATGATCTTTCCCCCACCAAGAATATCTACAATAAAGAAATATCCTAAGGCAGGTGTAAATACCATTAAACTACCATTAAACAACCCTGGCAATGTTTGTGGCACAATAATTTTAAAGAACGTTTTTATTTTAGAAGCTCCTAAATCACTAGCTGCTTCTAATAAAGATGGATCAATCGTACTAACAGAGCTATATAATGGTAAAATCATAAAAGGAAGTAACGTATAAGTCATCCCTATTAAAATTCCTGACATATTATACATGAGTGATAAAGGTTCATGAATAACACCTGTTCCTAGTAACACTTGATTAATTACCCCTGATTTACGAAGTAACACTAACCACCCATACATACGAATTAATGAGTTTGTTAAAAAAGGGACCATGACTAAAGTCATTAATATTTTTTGTGTACGTGGCTTTTTATGAGAAACCGCTAAAACAAAAGGATAGGAAATTAATATACAAATAAACGTAGTAAGACCAGCAATTAAAATCGATTTTAAAAAAACATTAATATATACTTGATCGAACACTTCTATATAGTTTTGAATGGTAAAAGTAGTAATCATTCCACCATAAGAATCACTCTTAAAAAAGCTAATCAAGAGAATATAAAGCAAAGGTAATGCGATTAATAATGCGACATAAACAATGACTGGGATAAGAAAGAAATAACGCCATATTTTTTTATTGTTCATTGTCACTAGATTTTCTCTTTAATACAATCGCATCTTCTATATCCCATGTCATATAAACCATTTGTCCCTTAGCATATAACTTATCATTTCCTAAATACATCGCATTAATCATCTGTTTACCAACACGAATCATTAAATTGGTAACCGCTCCATCATAAATTTGATCGATTATCTTTCCTTGTAATGGATTTTCTTTCCCACTTTCTAACGAAATTTTAATATTCTCTGGACGTAAAATAATATCTAATTCATCTCCGACTTTCCAGTCACTAGAAAGTATTTTTAAATCTGTTTCGTGAACACGAACCCAAGTATATTCTTTCTCTACTTTAGTAACTACACCTTGGAACAAATTAGAATCTCCTAAAAATTGAGCAGTATATAAACTATTAGGATGTTCATATATGGTAACCGGTGTATCCACTTGTTCAATCTTTCCATCTTTTAATAACACAATACGATCACTCATGGTAAGAGCTTCATCTTGTGAATGTGTTACATAAATAAAAGTGATTCCTAATTTCTTTTGTAATTGTTTTAACTCCAACTGCATACTTTTACGAAGTTTTTGATCTAAAGCCGACAATGGTTCATCTAATAATAATACTTTAGGATTATTAATAAGTCCACGTGCAATCGAAACTCTTTGTTGTTCTCCACCGGAAAGTTCTTTTGGTTTTCTCTTCTCATAACCAAGTAAATGAACGAGTTCTAACATATCATGAACTCTTTTTTCAATTTCTTTTTTAGGAACCTTTTTCATTTTCAAACCAAACCCAATGTTATCTTCTACAGTCATTAACGGAAATAAAGCATAGTTTTGAAAAATAGTATTCACTTCACGATGTTGTGGATCAAGATTCGTAACTTCTTTTCCGTCAATATAAATATGTCCTTCAGTTACAGGATCTAAACCAGCAATGGACCTTAATATCGTTGTTTTACCACATCCAGAAGAACCTAATAACGTTAAAAATTCTCCTTCATATACATCTAAATCAAAATCTTTAATAACATTTTTCTCACCAAAAGATTTTTTTAAGTGTTCAATTTTCAAAATAATTTTTTTCATTCTACACACCTACCCTATAATGACATTTTACTACATTTTTCCACAAAAAAAAAGAAATAGATTCATTTTCTCTATTTCTTTCCGGTTGAACCAAAACCACCTTCACCACGCTCGGTATCATCTAACTCATTTACTTCTACGTAATCGACTTTCATATAAGGTGCGACTACAAATTGAGCAATTCTTTCTTGGGGTTCAATCGTACGCTCTTCTTTAGAATGATTGTGAAGAGCAACCATCACTTCCCCACGATAATCCGCATCGACAATCCCTACTTTATTGGCAGGAGCAAGTCCTTGTTTACAAGAAAGACCACTACGAGCATAAATAAATCCTCCATACCCTTTCGGAATAGCCATAGAGAGTCCGGTTGGTACAAATACCGTTTCGCCTGGGGCAATGGTTATATTTTCTTCCATACAAGCATATAAATCACTTGCGGCTGCGCCATCACTTCCATAAGTAGGAAGAGTCGCATTTTCTCTTACTTTTTTTACTTTTAATTCCATTGATTTCTCTCCTCTTTCATATATTGTTTATCATGTAATATAATTTTGTTTTGTTTTAAAGATGCAGGTACATCAATAATTCGTTGATTGGAAGATCCTCTAAATCCTAATAGAGGATCTTTTAAATTTTCAACAAACTTTCCATCCACTAACACATCAATATTTTCTAAAATATCTCTCGTATATGGTAATTGATGACACATTTGTTTTAAAATTTGTTGTTCAAATAAGAATCCAGAAAATAACCAAATGGTTTTCTTTGGATAAACCTTACGAAAAGCTTGAATTGTTTTCCATACTTCTTCTTGATTTTCTGGTTCTAAAGGTTCGCCACCTACAATCGTTAACCCTTCAATAAAATCAGGTTTACTACTATCGATAATTTCTTGAATGGTTTCCTCGGTAAATGGTTTCCCAAAGAAGAAGTCCCATGCTTCTTGATTAAAACATCCTTTGCATTTATGACGACATCCAGAAACATAAAGACTTGTTCTTACGCCTGGGCCATTCGAAACATCATACTTTTTTATTTTGGCATAATACATATTCTCACCTACAAGTGTAACACACGATCTTTAATTTCCTTTGTTTTTCCAACATTCCAGAAATTTTCTCCTAAATAACCACATGTACGACGGGTAACATTCATCTTATTTTTATCTTTATTATGACAATTTGGACATTCCCATTCTAAATCATCATTAATAATAATTTCACCATCAAATCCACAAACATGACAATAATCACTCTTGGTATTAAATTCTGCATATTGAATATTATCATAAATAAATTTAACTAATTCTTCCATAGCTTCTAGGTTGTGCTGCATATTTGGTATTTCTACATAACTAATGGCTCCACCGGAAGAAATCGTTTGGAACTGACTTTCAAAAGAAAGTTTACTAAAGGCATCAATTTCTTCACGAACATCAACGTGATAAGAATTGGTATAATATCCTTTATCGGTAACATCCTCAATGGTACCAAATTGTTCTTGATCTACACGAGCAAATCGATAACACAAACTTTCCGCAGGTGTTCCATATAAGGCAAATCCTAGACCAGTTTCTTTCTTCCATTCATCACATTTTTCACGCATATGTTTCATTACTTTAACCGCAAAATCCGTTCCTCCGTGTTCTTGATCGGTGTGACTTACACCAGTCATTAATTTCGTTACTTCGTAAAGTCCAATATAGCCAAGTGACAACGTAGAATATCCATTCTTTAATAATTCATCAATTTTTTCATGTTTATCTAAACGCGCAATGGCTCCATATTGCCAATGAATTGGACTCACATCAGAACGCGTTCCTAATAAGGCGTGATGACGACACATTAAAGCTTCTTTACACAACTCTAAACGTTCATCAAATAGTTGCCAAAATTTCTCTTCATCTTGTTCCGCAACAATCGCAATTTGTGGTAAATTGATACTAACTACACCTTGATTAAATCTTCCTTCAAATTTATAATTTCCATCTTTGTCTTTCCAAGGTGATAAGAAACTACGACATCCCATAGGTGAGAAAACATTTCCTTCATAATTCTCACGCATTTTTTTCGCACTAATATAATCAGGATATAAACGTTTACTAGAACATTTAACCGCTAACTTGGTTAAATAATCATATTTTCCACCCTTTAAACAATTATGTTCGTCTAATACATAAACAAGTTTTGGAAACGCTGGTGTTACATAAACACCTGCCTCATTTTTAATTCCTTGATAACGTTGTTTTAATATTTCTTCAATAATCATCGCATTCTCTTTAATATAAGGATCTCCTTTTTCAAGATTTAAAAATAAAGTAACAAAAGGAGATTGTCCATTGGTTGTCATTAACGTATTAATTTGATACTGAATCGTTTGAACCCCACTAGCTAATTCATCCTGTAAGCGTTCTTGAACCAATTCTTCAATTTGTTCTTTTGTTAATTCTTTTTTATGCTTCTTTTCGATTTGCTTTTTAAACTTCACATAACTTTTGTGTAAATACTTTCCTAAATGTTTAATTTCTACCGATTGTCCACCATACTGACTACTAGCAACTGCCGCAATAATTTGTGTCGTTACGGTACAAGCTACTTGGAAACTCTTAGGACTTTCAATCATTTTACCATTCATAACCGTTCCATGGTCTAACATGTCTCCAATATTAATCAAGCAACAATTAAAAATAGGTTGTAAGAAATAATCCATATCGTGGAAATGTAATATTCCTTTTTCATGCGCTTCGACAATTTTTTCTGGAAGTAAAATACGTTTCGTTAAATCTTTAGAAACTTCTCCCGCAATTAAATCTCTTTGTGTAGACGCAACATAGGCATTTTTATTAGAGTTTTCTTCCATAACATCTTTATTACTATTTTTAATCAAAGATAATATGGATTCGTCTGTCGTATTGCTTTTACGAACTAAAGCTCTTGTATAACGATAGGTAATATACTCTTTTGCTAAAGCAAATTTATTAATAGACATCAATTTTTCTTCAATGATATCTTGTATATCTTCTACTAACATACGTCTTTTACGAAGACTTTCTATATATTTAATAATGTTCTTTATTTGCGTTTCACTCACGCGATCTTCTTCTTTTACATTCGCATTTGCTTTATTAATGGCAATACGAATTTTTGATGGATCATAATCTACTGAACTACCATCACGTTTAATAACTTTCATAACATCCTCTCCTACCCTCACGATCCCATTGTAACACTTTTTTAAAAAACGCTTTGTTGCATTTGCAACAAAATAAAAAATATGTTAAACTTTTTTTAGGTGATAAAATGGCAACGTATATTTTTAAAGGTATTTCGGATCAGGATCAAAAAAAATTGTTGACACAATTATACGCAAAGACTCTTCATTATTCAAAAGGGAGTATCGTTTTAAACAATGTTGGGAAAACTGAAATGATGGGAATTGTTAGGGAAGGAAGTATTAATGTTATACGAATTGATTATAACGGAACAAAAACAATTATTGATTCTTTAGGCAAAAATGAAATTTTTTATGCGGGCACTTATCCATCTGATAATAATGAACTATCCATTATTGCCAGTGAAGAGAGTCGTGTTACTCTTTTTGAATATAGTACCATGATGAATCTAAAACCACGTTATCAAGAACTACAAAGAAAGATGCTTGATAATTTCACACAAATCATTATCGATAAATTAAATCAAAATATGGAACGAATTCAAATATTAACAAAAAAAACGATTCGTGAAAAGTTACTTGCCTATTTTCAAAATGAGTCAAAGAAATATCATCAAAAAACATTCAAATTGACACTGAGCTTAACCGACCTTGCTGATTATCTAGCAATTGATCGAAGTGCGATGATGCGAGAGATCAAACATTTAAAAGAAGATCGAATTCTATCTTTAGATAAGAAAAAAGTTACACTATATGTGTAGCCTTTTTCTTATGATAACTTTTCAATTTCTTCCATGGATAAATCCGTGATCTCTTGAATAAATTCTAAGGATTGCCCTTTCTCTTTCATCTTTTTGGCAATCTCTAATTTTTCTTTTTTTGACCTTCTTGATAAATCTCATGGCGAACGGTATTTTCATAATAAATTTGATCTTCTTCCATGATTTCCCATAATGGTTCTCCTTTTTGATGATTTTTACCGTATTCATTAATTCTTTTTTTCTTCTTTTGTCATTAGATCTCCCACCAATCTCGGGTTTCTTCTAGATTTTCGGCCATAAATATATTGGCCCATTTGACGATCGCTTCATCGGTTCCATTATACCACTTTTCTACACATTTTGGTATATTGATGA
>ERZ1643251.4256-NODE-4256-length-12606-cov-4.972034_pt1 | contig 12606 bp, 11 predicted proteins | sample MGYA00579261_ERZ1643251 | MGnify/ENA primary metagenome ERZ1643251 (study PRJEB29033, sample SAMEA4952267) | chicken gut metagenome | biome: Broiler Chicken; feature: Gastrointestinal Tract; material: Caecum | place: Ireland | collected 2018 | study: Broiler... | reverse complement strand
CTTTGCGCAAGGAAGCCAGGGAAAGCAGGGAAACGGCGAGCGCCGCGCACAGGGAGACGCGGGTGGGGTATTTTTCTTTGACGCCTTCGGGCAGGCGGTCGGGATATACCCCCACGCCCGCGATGCAGCCGCGGATGCCGTCGGGGTCGGAAAGACATTCGACGAGCATGCCGCACAGCTTTTTCCCGTCCGAAAAGATCTCGTTTTCGCGGAGGGCGCCGCCGAGAACGGCGGAGACGGCGGCGTAGATTTTTGCCGTCAGCGCGCCTTGTTCTTCGCGGGCGTCCGGAAAGAAGAGCAGGGACATATACACCCCGCCCTCTTCGGAGGGGAAGGTCCTGCCCTTCCGCGCCCTGCCCGCCGTCTGGCGTTCGGCAAGGATGAGGGAAGGGGAGGTCTCCCCCTCGGCGAGAAGGCGCTCCGCATAGGCGTTTGTGGAGGGCAGGGATTTGACGACGGAAACTTTGACGCCGGGAAATCCCGCCGCCGAAAGCAACCGGGAAAGTTCCCCTTCGTCCGCCACGTCGGAGGGGAAGAGGCGGTAGCCCGCCTTGGGGGTCCCTTCGATCTTATACCCCTCTTCGCGCAGGGCGGAGACGGCTTTCCAGACGGCGGCGCGGGTGACGGAAAAGCCGTCGGCGAGCGCCTGACCGGAGAGGGTTTTCCCCGATTGGAGTTGTTTGAGGATATTCGTTTTCAGGCTCATGGTGTACGCCCATTATAAACCAAAAAGGGGCAAATGTCAAGAAAGGAGTGAAAAAGACAGAATTTTTCCCGAAAAGGGCGCGAAAACGCTTTGATTTTTCCCCCAAATATTGTAAAATAGAAGGAGCGCAATATATAGGGCGCGAAGAGCCCGGGCGCGGGCTTTTCCGGAACGGGAGAAGCGGGCGGCGGACGAAAATAACCAACGGAGTTTTGTTTTCAATGGGATTGATCAGTTATTTGATGGGCAGCGACGGCAGAAAGAGCCTGAAAAAACTCGGCAAAATCGCGGATAAGGTGGAGGCGCTCGACAGCAAGTACGCCGCGATGGACGACGAAACCCTGAAAGGGCAGACGGCGGTTTTCAAAGACCGGCTCGCCAAGGGGGAGACGACGGACGACATTCTGCCCGACGCCTTTGCGGCGCTCCGGGAAGCGGCGTGGCGGATTCTGGGCATGAAGCATTTCCGGGTGCAGATCATCGGCGGCATCTGCCTGCACCAGGGGCGCATCGCCGAGATGAAGACGGGCGAAGGCAAGACGCTCGTCGCCACCCTTCCCGCCTACCTCAACGCGCTCACGGGCAAGAGCGTGCACATCGTCACCGTCAACGACTATCTCGCCCGCCGCGACGCGGAATGGATGGGCAAGGTGCACAAGTTCATGGGGCTGACGGTGGGCGTCATCGCGCCGGGCATGGACGACGACGCCAAGCGGGAAGCGTACAAATGCGACATCGTGTACGGCACCAACAACGAATTCGGCTTCGACTACCTCCGCGACAACCTCAAAACGGATTTGAAGCGTATGGTGCAGCGGGATCTGACCTTCGCGATCGTGGACGAAGTGGACTCCATCCTCATCGACGAAGCGAGAACGCCGCTCATCATCTCGGGCAAGGGGGAGAAGTCCTCCGACCTGTACGTGCAGGTGGACAGATTCGTGCGCACCCTTTCGCGCGGGTTCGACGACGAACTCAAAGAGGAAGAGGACGCGGAATTCGCGCGCAAGCGGGAGGAGCGCCGGGAGAACAAGAAGAACAAAAAGAAGAAGGAAGTTCTTCCCGAAACCGCGGACGAAGAGGAGGAAGAGGAAGAAGCGGTCGATTTCACCAGGATGACGCTCGCCGAACAGGCGAATTACGAAGCGGAGCAGGAGGAAAAGCGCGCCGCCGCGGCGGCAGCGGCGCCCGAAGGGAAGAAGGCGCTCGCCGCCTCCCGCGATTGGGACTATATCATCAACCGCAAGGACAAGACGGTGGAACTCACCGATTCGGGCGCGCGCAAGGCGGAAAAATTCTTCCGCATCGACAACATCGCCGAGATCGAGCACGCCGACCTCAATCACCACATCCAGCAGGCGCTGAAAGCGCATAAGCTGTTCAAGCGGGACGAGGACTACATCGTCAACGACGGCGAAGTCATCATCGTCGACGAATTCACGGGCAGACTCATGATCGGGCGCAGGTACTCGGACGGCCTGCACCAGGCGATCGAAGCGAAGGAAGGGGTGGAAGTCAGAAGCGAAAACAAGACGTACGCCACCATCACCTTCCAGAACTACTTCCGCCTGTACGCCAAGCTGTCGGGCATGACGGGTACGGCAAAGACGGAAGAGGCGGAATTCCGCACCATCTACTCCCTGGACGTCATCGAGATCCCGACCAACAAGCCCATCAAGCGTGTCGACCTCCCCGATCGGGTGTATTCGACGATCGACGGCAAAAAGCGGGCGATCATCAACGAGATCGTCGAGCGGCACGAGAGCGGCCAGCCCATTCTCGTGGGCACCGCGTCGGTGGATAAGTCGGAGGAAATTTCCCGGCTGCTCAGAAAGAACGGCATCAAGCACAACATCCTCAACGCGAAGAACCACGAGCGCGAAGCGGAGATCGTCGCGCAGGCGGGCAGATTCGGGGCGGTGACCATCGCCACCAACATGGCGGGGCGCGGCACGGACATCCTCTTGGGCGGCAACCCCGAATATCTCGCCAAGAAGCGGCTGCGCGAAGAGGGCGCGGAGCGGGAAGTCATCGATCTGGCGACGAGCATGTATATCCAGGACATCGACGACAAGACCAGAGAGGTGCGCGAGCGGTATAAGAAGCTCTACGACTATTACAAGGCGGAGACGGACAAGGAAAAGGAACAGGTCATCGCGGTGGGCGGCCTCTGCATCATCGGCACCGAGCGGCACGAATCGCGGCGCATCGACAACCAGCTGCGCGGCCGTGCCGGCCGTCAGGGGGACGTGGGCATGTCCGTGTTCTTCCTCTCCCTCGAAGACGAACTCGTCATGCGGTTCGGCGGCGAGCGCATGAAGTCCCTCTACAACCTCTTCAAGATCGACGAAGATACCTGTCTGGAATCCAAGATGCTCTCGCACGGCATCGAGAACGCGCAGAAGAACATCGAAGGCAGGAACTTCGGCATCCGCAAAAACGTCCTCCAATACGACGACGTCATGAACACCCAGCGCAAGGTGATGTACGAAGAGCGCCTCAACGTCCTTAAAGGTGCGGACGTGCACGAACAGGTGCTCAAATATATCCCCGACTACGTCGAAGAGGTGGTGCGTGCGGCGGTCAACGTGGACGACATGCCCGAACTCTGGAACGAGACGGAACTCAACGCCGCGCTCGAAGCCAAGCTGCTGCCCGAAGGGACGGGTTACGTCACGCGCGAGAAACTCACCAAGTGGGACTATCCTCTCGCCATCCGCAAGATCACGAACAAGACGGTCAAGGAATACGAAAAGAAGATCGAAGATATCAAGGCGAACACGGGCATCGACTTCCACGACGTGGAGCGCCGCGTCCTCCTCATGAACGTGGACAGGAACTGGATCGACCACATCGACGCCATGGATCAGCTCCGCAAGGGCATCGGGCTTCGCGCCTACGGGCAGGTCGACCCCGTCATTTCCTATAAGAAAGAGGGCTTCGAGATGTTCGACGAGATGATCGAGCGCATCCAGCGCACGACCATTTCCGTCCTCCTCAAAGTCAAGGTGGAGGTGCGTCCCGCGCCCCAGCCCGTCCGCCGTCAGATGCCCGATCAGAGCATGGGCGCAAACGGCGCCTCCGAAAGCAGCGGGAACGGAGCCGCAAACGGCAACGGCGCAGGCGCGCAGACTTCGGGCGGCATGTCTCCCGTTCCCCATCCCCTCCGCAGACCCCTCCGCCGTCAGATGCCCGAGCCGCTGACCAATATGCGCTCGTACAAAGAGGCGATGGCGAGGCGGGAGGAACAGCTGAAAGCCGCCGCGGCAAAGCAGGCGGAAGCAGAGGCGAAGGCATCCGAACAGGGACAGACCCAAGAGGAACGGGGAGCCGGTGAGGAATCCGGGGATAAATAAGCCCGGGAGAAAATGAGACAAACGGGAGAGTTATGTTCAAGGCAGACGATTACAGACTGAAAATACAGGGCATGCGTTCGGTGCTGGACGAAGCGGGCTATGCGCTCGATCTCGACAACCAGCGGACGCGGCTCGCCGAACTCAAAAAGGAACAGGAACAGCCGGACGTGTGGCAGGATCTCGAAAAGTCGGCGAAGATCGGGCGGGAGATCTCCCATATCGAAAATAAGATCGACGCCTACGAGAAGGGCGAGACGGCGCTCAAAGACGCGGGGGAGGTGATCGACCTCATCGAAGAGACGGGGGACGAAAGTCTCATTCCCGAGCTGGACAACATGCTGCAAAAGGCGGACAAGGACATCGAAGACATGCGCATCCGCGCCCTCCTGAAAGGGCCGTACGATTCGCACAACGCCCTTCTGGCGCTGCACGCGGGCGCGGGCGGCACGGAGGCGTGCGATTGGTGCGCGATGCTCTACCGCATGTACACCCGCTATTGCGAAAAGATGGGCTTCAAGGTGTTCGAACTCGACCGCGAACCGGGCGAAGAGGCGGGCATCAAGAGCGTGGATTTCCGCGTGGAAGGGGAAAACGCCTACGGCTATCTGAAGGCGGAAATGGGGGTGCACCGCCTGGTGCGCATCTCTCCCTTCGACGCCAACAAGCGCCGCCATACCTCCTTCTGTTCCCTCGAAGTCATGCCCGAAGTGGAGGACGACAACGAAGTGGAGATCAAGGACGACGACATCCGCATCGACATCTACCATTCGGGCGGCGCGGGCGGACAGAACGTCAACAAGGTCGCTTCGGCGGTGCGCATCACCCACTATCCCACGGGCATCGTCGTGCAGTGCCAGAACGAGCGCTCCCAGCTTCAAAATAAGGAAATGTGCTTCAAGATGCTGCGCTCCAAGCTGCTCGAAAAGAAGATAGAGGAGCGGCAGGCGGAAGCGGACGCGATGAAGGGGGACGTGAAGAAGATCGAATGGGGCTCCCAGATCCGCTCCTATGTGTTCTGCCCGTACACGATGGCGAAAGACCACCGAACGGGCTACGAAAAGGGAGATATCCAGGCGGTGATGGACGGGGACATCCAGGGATTCATCATCGACTATCTGAAAAAGACCTGAGCCGCATTTTTTCAGCTCCCTTTTCGGGGCGCGTTAAAAGGCGCGTACATTGCCCTGTCGGCAGAAAAAGGACGGGGCAGGGTTGAGACGAAGGAGAAAAAAGGCTTTCGGTTGTGCCCGGAAGCCGTTTTTTCGAGAGGACGGAGAAAAAGTATGTATCTTCCTTATTTGCCCGAAACGCCCGAGCGGCGGGAACCCGTCGTTCTGGGAATCGAATCCTCCTGCGACGAAACGGCGGCAGCCGTCGTGCGCGGCAGGCATATTTTGTCGGATGAGATCGCGTCGTCCGCGGACACCCAGTCCCTGTTCGGAGGGGTGGTGCCCGAAATCGCGTCGCGCGCGCATACCGAAGCGATCTCCGCCGTCGTCCGCCGCGCCGTCGGAAAGTCGGGCGTGGGGTTCGACGGCATCGACGCCGTCGCCGTCACCTACGGGGCGGGGCTTTTGGGGTCGCTGCTCGTCGGGGTGTCCTTTGCCAAGGCGCTCGCCTACGCCCTGAACAAACCGCTGATCGCGGTCGATCACATCCGCGGGCATCTCGCGGCGGCATATACCTGCGCGCCCGATTTGGAGCCTCCCTTCGTCACCCTGCTCGCCAGCGGCGGGCATACGGCGGTGCTGTACGCCGAGACGGAGGGGAAGTTCGAAATTCTCGGCGCGACGCTGGACGACGCGGCGGGGGAGGCGTTCGACAAGGTGGCGCGGGTGCTGGGTCTGAAATATCCGGGCGGGCCGAATATCGAAAAATGTATCCGCGAAGGGGACGGGAAACCCGTCGTCCCCATGCCCAAGATGCTGAAAGGGGGCGGGGGATACAATTTCTCGTACAGCGGACTGAAAACGGCGGTCATCAATTACTGCCATACCATGGAACAGAAGGGGCTGCCCTATTCCAAAGCGGACGTGGCGGCGTCCTTCCAGTGCGCCGCGGTGGACGTACTCGTGGAAAAGACGATGGCGGCGGCAAGGGCGCAGGGGGTAAAGACGGTGACGGCAGGCGGCGGCGTCGCCGCAAATTCCTATCTTCGGGAAAGGCTCTCTTCCGAGTGCCGCCGGGCGGGGCTGCGCCTGGTGCTGCCCGAGAAACGGCTCTGCACGGACAACGCGGCGATGATCGCCGCCGAAGGCGCCGTGCAGTATCGGCTGGGCAATTTCGCAAAGCTCGACCTCAACGCCAAAGCCTCCATCCCGCTGTCGGCGACGCTGGGCGGCGCGGGCAAGGTGTAAATAAGGAAAAGTTATGGATATAAAGGAAATTCTTCTCGACGCGCTTCTGGACACCTTGAAACTTCTGCCCTGGCTGATCGTCATCTATATCGTCATCGAACTCATCGAACATAAGACCAGACTGACCGGCCCCAACAACCGCCTGAACGGACGGCTGGGGCCCCTGATCGGCGCGGCGACGGGGCTGATTCCCCAATGCGGTTTTTCGGTGATGGCGGCGAAGCTGTTCGAACAGAAGTACATCACCGTGGGGACGCTGCTCGCGATCTTTCTCGCCACCAGCGACGAAGCGTTTATCATCCTGCTCTCCTCCGGGCAGGGCGCCGTGTGGCTGCTCCCCCTCATCGTCCTGAAAATCTTCGTGGGCGTCGCCGCGGGCTATGCCGCGGACGGACTTCTCAACGCCTTCAAAAAATCGTACGTCCGGGTCTCTCAGATCTCTTCCGACGGGAAAGGACATACCCATGTATGCGACCACGGAGATCATGACGGCGATTGCGGCGGGGAGGAAGGCGCGCACGATACGCACGAGACGCGGGAGATTTTTCTGCGCAAGGCGGAGGAGCAGGAGTTCGAATGCACTTCCTGCGGACGGGTGCACGACGAAAAGAGACCGGTGATGACCTATTTCGTGGCGCCCCTTCTGCACGCGCTGAAAGTGGCGGCGTTCATTCTCGCCGTCAACGTGATTTTGGGGTTCGTCATCGGCTGGGTGACGGAGGAGCGGTTTATCCGCTTCATGGAGCGGGGTCTGTTCGTGCAGCCGCTCATCACCTCCCTCATCGGGCTGATTCCCAACTGCGCCTCTTCCGTCGTCGTCACCGAGTGCTTTTTGCAGGGCGGAATCTCCTTCGGCTCGTGCGCGGCGGGGCTGTGCGCCAACGCGGGCATGGGCTTTGTCGTCCTCCTGAAAAACACGAAGAAGTGGAAGCGCAATCTCGTCCTCATCGGCGTCTGCTATCTCATTTCCGTGCTGGTGGGGATCGCGGTCAACGCGGTCTTTCCCGGCACGGCGGTGTAAAAGGCGACAAAACGGGCGAACGGTAAATATAAATACAATCGTCCGGAATTGTCCGGAACTTCCTTCCCGCCCTGCGGGCGGGATATAAAGTATGAGGGATACGATCATGAAAAAATCTTTTTGGAGCCCCTTTCTCTCCGCTCTGACGCCGTACACGGCGGGCGAACAGCCGCAGGACAGGCGGTACGTCAAACTCAACACCAACGAAAATCCCTATCCGCCGTCGCCGAAGGTCAAAGAGGCGCTCGCCGCCTTTTCCGTCGATCGGCTGCGCCTGTACCCTTCGCCCGACGCCGACCTTCTGCGGGACGCGATCGCGGAAGCGGAGGGGGTGAGCCGGGAAAACGTCTTTTGCGGCAACGGCAGCGACGAAGTGCTCGCCCTCTGCGTTCCCGCCTTCTTCAAGGGGGGCAGGGGAGCGGCGTTCGCCGATATTACCTATTCTTTCTACCCCGTTTTCTGCGACTTTTTCTCGGTGTCCTATACGCAGGTGCCGCTGAAAGAGGACTACACGATGGACCTTGCGGGTCTTGGAAAAGCGGACGCGGACGGGGTCTTTTTCACCAACCCCAACGCCCCCACGGGCATCGGCGTGGGGCTGGAAGAGACGGAAAAATTCGTCGCGGAAAATCCCGGAAAGCTCATCGTCGCCGACGAGGCGTACATGGGCTTTTTCGGGCAGAGCGCCCTGCCGCTCACGAAAAAATATCCCAATCTGCTCGTCGTCAAGACCTTTTCCAAATACTACGCGCTCGCGGGCATCCGCTGCGGCTATGCCGTGGGGGATGAGGCGCTCATCCGCGGGCTGTTCGCGGCGAAGGACTGTTTTAACTCTTATCCCGGGGACGCACTCTGCCAGGCGGTGTGCGCGGCGGCGGTGGGGGATAAGGCGTATTACGCCGCGGCGGCGGAAAAGGTGAAGTCGGAACGGTCGCGCCTGCGTGCGGAGCTTGTCCGGCTCGGCTTTTTCGTGCCCGAAAGCGCCTCCAATTTCCTGTTTGCGGGGCATGAAAAGGGCGGGGAATTTATCTATCGCGGCCTGAAAGAGCGGGGGGTGCTGGTGCGCTTCTGGAATACGGAAAAGCTGAAAAAATTCTGCCGCATCACGGTGGGCGCGCCCGAAGAAAACGACGCGCTGCTTTCCGCTTTGCGGGAGATGCTCTGACGAAAGGCAAAGCGCGGGGAGGGTATGGCAAAAAATTTTTTCGGGCACGAGATCGCGCGGACGGAAGCAAAGGCGCTTCCCTATCTCCTCAAAGCCCGCTTCCCGATGGGGAACTTTCTCGTTCTCACCGATGAAGAGAGCGCGGCGGTCTTCGAGCCGCTGCTGAAAAGGCTGCCCAAAAAGCTGTTTGCCGTATGGCGGGAAGGGGACGACCTCCTTCCCCTGTTTTCCGAACCGGACAAAATCACCTGCGCCGTCGGCGTCGGCGGGGGGATCCCCGCCGCGCGGTATTTCGCCGCGGTGCGCTCCCTGCCCTGCGCCGCCGTCTGCCCGTCCTTTGCGCCCTGCGGCGCGGGCGGAGGGGAAATTTGCGCGACGGTCGCCGGGGAAAAGACCCGCTTTCCCGTCCCTCTGCCAAATCTTATCGCCTTCTGCGAACCCGCGGACGGGCGGGGTTTGGAGGAAGGGCGCGCCTTTCTCTCCCTCTGCGCCGTCCAAACCTTTGCCTTTTCCGCCTGCCGCAGGCTGGGCGTCGGGGAGGCGGGAAAGGGCGGGGACGGAGGAAAGGGGAAAAGCGGAGAAAAAGGGGAGGAACTGTTGCCCCTTTTCCGCGCGGCGGCGGATTGCAGGGGTACGGAGGGCGAAACCCTCTTTTCCGCCCTTCTGACGGCAGAATACTGCCTGTCCCGCGGGTCGGGCGGCGAAGCGTTCGCCCTTGCCCGCCTGGTAAAAAAGTACGCCCGCCTTTCCCGCGCGGACACGTTTCTGTCCTGCGCCCGCGCGTTTGCCGGGCTTTGCGCCCTCTTTTTCGGGAGCGGATTTCTTCGCTTCGGAAAGGCCGATTATAATGCCCGCAGGAAGGAGACGGAGCGGCTTTTTCCGGAAGAGGGGATACCGGCGCCCGAAGTCCCGACGCAAGTGCGGCTTTTATCCCTCGCCGCCGCTTTCGAGGAAAACCGCGCGGCGCTTTTTGCGGAAATTTCCGCGCTCGTCAAAACCCTGCCCCCCTGTCCGGAGGAAAAAATCCGCAAGGCGGGCGGCATCCTGCGCTTTCTCCCCGAACTGTACGGCGGGGGGATTTCGGCGCTGATGCGGGATTTCGGACTGCTCTGACGGGCGGCGCGGGCGCTTCGGCAAATCGGCAAAGACAAAAGAATGAGGAAAAGACCATGATCACACCCGAACGGCTCATCCAAAAAACAAAGGTATTTCTGCTCGATCTGGACGGCACCCTCTATCTCGGCGAAACCCCCATCGGGCGGGTGCAGGAGACGCTGGCGCTTCTGCGCGCGGCGGGCAAAAAGCTCGTGTACTGCACCAACAATTCCTCCAAGACCCCTTCGGAATACGTCCGCAAACTGGAAAAAATCGGGCTGTGGGGGGAGGGGGACATGGTGTACACCTCCGGGATCGCCGCGGCGGAATATCTCAAAAAATACCGCCCGAAGGAAAGGGTGTACGCGCTGGCGACGGACGAAGTGAAAGCCGATCTCGCGGCGCGCGGCGTGCCGCTCGACGAAGAGAATCCCGACGTCTGCCTGCTCGCCTACGACACTTCTCTCACCTTCGCGAAGATGAAGAAATTCAACGAGTTTCTCTGCGCGGGGAAATTTTACGCCGCGACCCATCCGGACGCCGTATGTCCCGCCCTGCCCTGCCCCATGCCCGACGTCGGCTCCTTTATCGAGATGTTCCGCGTCTCTTCGGGGCGCACGCCGGACGTCGTCTGCGGAAAGCCCTGTCCCGTGATGGGGGAGGGGCTGGAATCCCTTCTCGGCGTGGAAAAGGGGGAGGTGGCGATGGTCGGGGATCGGCTGCATACCGATATACGCTTTGCAAATCGCAGCGGTTTCACCGCCGTTCTGGTGCTTTCGGGGGAGACGACGGCGGAGATGGCGGCGGCGTCCGCCGACCGCCCCGACATCGTTTTGAAGGCGTTCGACAATCTTCTGCCCCTGCTCGCGGCGGAAAATTCGGCAAAAAGCGTTTGAAAACCCGCCCTTTTGCGGTACATATATAGTAGACAGGAGGATTACGCATGAAGGAAGTAAACGTCAAAGGCCTTGCGGACGGCAGGCTGGAAATTGCGCTTACGGGCGAGATCGATTCGGGATCGGCGGACGAATTTTACGCCGTCGTGTCCGACGCCTATCGGCATACGCCGGGGGACATCGCCTTCGATTGCACGGGGCTGGAATTTATCGACAGTACAACCCTGGGTACGTTTGTTAAGATATTGAAGCTCGTAAAGACGGACGGGCATTCGCTGCGGCTGACGGGGTTGCAGCCGCGGATCAAAAAGCTGTTTCTCATCTGCTCTTTGGACACCATCATGGGGATCGATTGAAAAATATGGATAAATTTACTGTTTGTTTGCCCTTATCCAACGAATATCTGACGACGGTTCGCCTGACGACGGGCGGCATCTGCGCTTTGGCGGAATTCGACGTGGACGCCGCGGAGGATTTCAAGGTCTGCGTCACCGAAAGCCTGCTCATCTTAAAGCGCAACGGCTTCGGCGCCGCGAAGATCGAATTCGGAGTCGGCGAGACGCTCTCCTGCGCCGTTTTCGGTCAGGGCGAGCGCGGCGAAGCGGAAGGAGGACCGGACGCGGAGATCTCCTATGCCCTTCTGGACGCGCTGCTCGGAAACGCGGAATTTTCGCGGGACGGGGACGGCATCGTGTGCGGGATCTCGTTCGGGGCATAAGCCCGGGGAAAAAGGAACTGTTATTCATGGCGGAAGAAAATGTAAACGAACTGTTCCGGCGGTACAGGGAGACGGGCGACAAGGCGATCCGCAACAAGATCGCGGAAAAGTACCTGTACATAGCCGATATTCTCGCGAAGAAATTCGTGGGGCGGGGGGTGGAATACGACGACCTGAAACAGGTCGCCTCCCTCGCGCTGCTCAAGGGGATCGACCGTTTCGATCCCGATCTCGGCATGCAGTTTACCACCTTTATCACGCCGACCATCACGGGCGAGATCAAAAACTATTTCCGGGATAAGTCCCGCCTCATCAAGCTGCCCCGCAAGCTGGGGGAGATCAGCGCGGCGGTCAGAACCTTTTCGGCGGAGTACGAAGGCAAAAACGGCGTCAAGCCGAGCATCCGCGAAATCGCCGAAAGCCTGAAACTGTCCGACGAAGAGGTGGTGCGCGCGCTCGAAGTCGGCGGGACGATTTCTCTGGACGGCGCCGCGGGTACGGCGGACGACGAGTCGGAAAGGTCGCTGTATGCGGTTCTGCCCGACAACGACGATCGCTACGAGCGGTTTGAGACCAAAGACGCCATCCGTTCGGCGATGAAGGATCTTTCCGATACGGAAAAGGCGCTCATCAAATACCGGTATGTGGACGAACTGTCGCAGAGCGAAACGGCAAAGCGGCTGGGCGTTTCGCAGATGTTCGTGTCGAGAATGGAGCGGAAACTTTTGGCGAAGTTGCGCGAAAATCTGAAAGATTCGGTGTGACGCGGGCTTCAAAGGAGCGTGGAATGTTTTTCGAAGTCAAAAATTTTCAGGCGCTCCGCAAGGCGATGGAGGAGCTTTCCGAGTATCTGGAGGAGAGCGACGTGCCCGAGGAGGAGGTGTTCGACAGCAAGCTGGTGGTCAGCGAGCTGGTCGGCAACGTCCTGCGGCATTCGGATGGCGTGGCGTCGCTCGAAGGGGAGGTGCGCGGCAATTTCATCGAAATCAAAGTGCGTTCTTCCGTCTGTTTCTGTCCGCCCGAGAAAAGCTGCTGCCCCGACGTCATGGCAGAGGGGGGCAGGGGGCTTTTCATCGTGGACAGCGTCTGCACCGAGCGCTCGTTTACGGAGGACGGCGGCATCCGCGTGCGCATCGAAATCGCGGGCAGGGCGTCGATTCCGGACGACGAAGAAGAAAAATAGCGCGGCGGAATGGCAAAGGGATAATATAAAGTGAATAGCAAGGCGGACGGCTTCCCTACGGGAGCCGTTTTTTCGGCTTTATTTGTTTTATTGGGCGAAACGCGTATAT
>ERZ1643251.4251-NODE-4251-length-12611-cov-22.949108_pt1 | contig 12611 bp, 19 predicted proteins | sample MGYA00579261_ERZ1643251 | MGnify/ENA primary metagenome ERZ1643251 (study PRJEB29033, sample SAMEA4952267) | chicken gut metagenome | biome: Broiler Chicken; feature: Gastrointestinal Tract; material: Caecum | place: Ireland | collected 2018 | study: Broiler... | reverse complement strand
AACTTTTAGTGTAATATTAAAGAGTACTTAAAAGTTTGTGGAGCAGTACTCAAGAGGCTGAAGAGGGGTCCCTGCTAAGGATCTAGGTCGGCGAATGCTGGCGCGGAGGTTCAAATCCTCTCTGCTCCGCCATTTAGTTGTTTAAACCCTCAAATAAAGGGTTTTTATATTTATAAATGAGAATATGATGGTGATATGATGAAAGAAGCGGGACTAAATTTAATTAGAAAATTTCACTTAAGAGAATTAAATTTAGATTTTATGGGTTATTCCCTAATGACTGATGACATCTATACTTTTCACCACTTAATTGTACCAAGCTGTAAAAATGGCCCATATGTTGAATGGAATGGAGCAATACTATGTGGAGGAACATCTCACCCTTATCTACATATTATTGGTGAAGTAGATTATGATATGTTCTTAGCAATCACTAAAGAAATGATTATTCAAAATGTAAAGGGATATCTTGATAAAAAGAACTTATTAAGAATAAGAATGATTTTAAAAGAGTTTGAAAGAGAATATTTAAATGATAAAGAAAGATGTAAGTTTGATATTAAAGATAAATATTTACAAAGGCCAAGTCTAGACGAACCTTTAGTTCGAAAAAGAGTTATTTAAAAAAGCAAGTAGCAAGTTACTTGTTTTTTGGTGGAACTAAATCAATTCCTCCTTTAGAAAAAGGATTACATTTTAAAATTCTTTTGATCATTAAAAAACTACCTTTAAAAAAGCCATGTACTTCTAATGCTTCTATCGCATAATTACTACAAGTGGGATAATATCGACAAGACTGGTGAAAATCCCCAGGTATAGCTTGATACAGCTTGATTAATTTAATTAATATTTTTTTCATTTTGCTTCACAAAACTATTTTAACACAAGTAAAAGGTAAACTCAAATTATTTACATTTTTATTCCTTCTATTAAAGAATCCTCTTCAACCAATAAATCATAATAAGTATTATATTCTCTAAGTAAATTATCATCACTAAAATACAAAGTAAAATCTTCTACAAACCAAGTATCAGGATAATCATTTAAAATATTAAGCATTTCTTTAATATAACCCATCTTTTCTTCATTTTCCTCTTTATAATCTTGCCAAGAAGAAAGCGTTTCTTGATCCATATCTAAAATCATTAATTCTTTATAAAAGTCAAGATAATAATAATCAATGTCTGCCTGAATAAACCTGAGTTCAATTTCTTCTTCATCTAAAAGTTTAATCATTCCATCTATTCCATGCTCAGCCTTTTCTTGATAAGTAGATAGACCCTGTAATAACCTAGGAATATTATGAGTCTCATAAGTTAAAAAATAAGGAGTAATAAGATCGTAAACAGCAATATAATCATTTTCTTCAACTTCTTCATAATAAGTTAAATATTCTTCAAAATACTCTTTCATTACTCTCTCAATTTTGGCATATTCTCCTTCGCTTTCGATTGCCATATTAATATCATCCGTATCTAAAATATAATCTCTCATCTCTATTAATCTTTCTTCCGCTTTTAACTCTTTATTTACTGTAAATATAAGTACAATAGCAAAAACTCCAAAAAGAGAGGCGATAATAATTAACAGAATCTTTGATATGGACCATTTCTTTTTAACCCTTGCTTCTTCCATAAACATAACCTCTTACCTATATTTTACCATATTATAATTATTTAAGAAAATACAAATTTCAACATTTTGACAGCATAAGTAAACCATGCTATAATACGGACTCAAAGGGAAAGGTTTTTATGGCACAATTAATTATGAATCAAATAAAGGGATAGCATTTGAAGACTATTTAAAACTTTGTATGTTGCAGGAATTAGATATTAGAGATAATATTGCAAGCCACTTCAACAATTTACCAAAATCATTACATGAACTCCAAACCAAAAAAGTAAAATTAGGTAATAATCCCAATAAAGTGGCTTTAAAATAAAATTAATAGACAGTGAAGAAAACGATTTAATAGTGTCTATTAACACAGAGATTGTATCTATTAACACAGAGATTGTATCTATTAACACAGAGATTGTATCTATTAACACAGAGGGTGTATATAATGTATGTGATATACCAATAGATTTAAGTGGTGAGTCGTATTTAATTCATAAATACCATGATAAACAAGAATTATTATATAATATTAACCGTTCTGATTCACAAGGTTATCCATATTTTAAAAAAGTAGTAAATAAAAGCTTAGAAAAAATAACAAAGAATTTCAAGCTAAAAGACGATTATTTTATTTTAAGAGTATCTCAAGTTTGGGAAGAGAAATTTACTATTTATCCTTATGAATGTCCTATTTATAAAATCGATATAGAATCTAAAACAGGAGAACATGATACATATTATTACAATCCATTAAAGTGTACATTTTATTACGATGAGGAAGAAAAAAAGGCATTATCAAATAAGTCACAGGCTAAATTATTATCCTTATTACCAAGTTTAAACTGGGAGGATTTACCAGCAACAATAAAAGAATTTATTTTTAAAAAATCTCAAAATTTGCTATTTATATGAGAATGAATTGAAAATAGGTATACCTTCATTGTTAGAGAAAATATCAGCAAAAATGAATGGACAAGATATTGCTTATGGCTATATAATAGAAGTCCCTGAAGAACTTTCTACTTCTACCGAAAATGCTTTTTCACAACATTTATCAGAAGAAATAGAAGAGTCAAAAGAAAACGAGAAAAACGGAAATATTAAAAATATTGCCAATAGTATTAAAGCAATACTTCAAAAACTAAAAGAAAATGACACTGACCCAACAAAAGTACCAAAAATAAAAATTAGAAATTTAGCATTTTATACTTACATAAGTGATGATAAAAAAGAAATAGATCCATTTTTTAATGATCCTGACATCATTAAATATTGTGATTTATCTTTAATAGATTTTACAAATGCTAATATTGAAGGCTTTGACTTATCAGATACAAATGCCAACATTATTTTAGATAAACTTTACAACAAATCAATAAAAAATGCAAACTTGAGAAACATTAATTTAATGAGACAAGATTTAGATGGCATTCTAGCTGATGGTGCTGACCTAAGAGGAACATATGTGTTTGTGTCAATAGAAAAAACATCAATTATTGGAACAAAATTTTCTAATTCCACTACTTTTATGTTAGAAACAAGAATTTTAACAGAAAGTGAAGTTAAAGAGTTAGGAATACAGGTTGAAAAAGAAGAATCAGAAAATTTTGAAAGGATATTAAAATTGTAGAAAACAGGTAAAAATTTACTTGTTTTTTTATATAATATATAGTAAAATACTGATTGGCAAATAAATTGCAAATACACATTAATATTTAGTGATATGCCGAGTGCTGCGAAGAGTGGTGGTGTATCATGTTTGAAGATATTAAGAGGGTAAAAACGAAAGGATGGGATTAATTTATGGCCGTTGTTTCTATGAGTTATTTATTAGAAGCAGGTGTTCATTTTGGACATCAAACAAAAAGATGGAATCCAAAGATGAAAGAATACATTTTTGGAGCTAGAGACGATATTTATATTATCGATCTAGAGAAAACAACAAAGCTACTTGAGGAAGCTTATGCGGAAATCAAGAAAATTGCTGATAACGGAGGTACTTTCCTATTTGTTGGAACAAAAAAACAAGCAGGAGAGGCAGCAAAAGAAGAAGCTGAAAGAAGTAATTCTTACTATGTAACAGAAAGATGGTTAGGAGGAACCCTAACAAACTTCAGAACAATCAGAAGAAGAGTTAAAAGACTGGAAGAAATCGAAGAGATGGAACGTTCTGGTAAATTTGAAGTATTACCAAAGAAAGAAGTAATTGGTCTTAAAAAAGAATATGAAAAATTAAACAAAATTTTATGTGGTATCAGAGCAATGAATAAATTACCAAATGCTTTAATTATTGTTGACCCTAAGAAAGAATTAAATGCAATTAGAGAAGCAAGAAAACTTAGAATACCTGTATTTGGTATAGTAGATACAAATTGTGATCCAGATGATGTTGATTTTGTTATTCCAGGTAATGATGATGCAGTAAGAAGTGTCAAAGTAATTCTAGGAGTATTAAATAATGCTGTTTGTGAATCGCGTGGACTTGAAATGGTTGATTATGTAACCGAAGAAGATAAAAAGTCTAATAAAGAGATTAAAATGGACGAACTAATTAAAGAAGAAGAAAAGAAAGTTAAAGAAGAGAAAAAAGAAGAAAAGCCTGCTAAAAAAGAAGCAGTAAAAGAAGAAGAAGCAGAAGTTGTAGAAGAAACTGCTGAAAAAAATTTAGAAGATATGACTTTAACAGAACTTAAAGCTGTAGCAAAGACACGTGGTATCAAAGGCTATAGCTCTATGAAAAAAGACGATTTAATTAGTGCGTTAAAATAAAGGAGGAATAATAATGGAAGTTACTGCTGCAATGGTAAAAGAGCTTCGTGAAAAAACAGGAGCTGGAATGATGGATTGCAAAAAAGCTTTAGCAGAATGCAATGGAGATATTGATGCTAGTATTGAATGGCTTAGAGAAAAAGGTATTGCTAAAAGCGAGAAGAAAGGTGCTCGTATAGCTGCTGAAGGTCTTGCAAATATTTATATAAAGGATAATAAAGCTGTTATTTTAGAGGTAAATAGTGAAACAGACTTTGTGAGTAAAAATGAAGAATTTACTGGTATGATTGATACAATTGGTGCCTCAATTTTATCAAGTTCTGCTAAGACATTAGAAGAAATCTTAAAGGTAGAAACCACAGAAGGAACAATTGAAGATTTAATTATTGCAAAAACTGCTAAAATTGGCGAAAAATTATCTCTACGTAGAGTAGAAGTAGTAGAAAAGGCTAATGATGAAGTATTTGGTTCATATTTACATATGGGTGGCAAGATAGCAGTTTTATCTGTACTTAAAGGTGCAAATGAAAGTGTAGCTAAAGATGTTGCTATGCAAGCTGCTGCAATGCGTCCAAGCTATGTATTTATAAGTGATATTCCAGAGAGTGTTTTAGCAAGTGAAAGAAAAATTCAAAAAGAACTTGCTATGTCTGAAGGAAAACCTGCTGATATTGCTGAAAAAATGGTTGAAGGTAGAATTAAAAAATATTATAAGGAAGTTTGTCTTGCTGAACAACCATTTATCAAAGATGGCGATATTAGTGTAGCTGATTATGTAAAGAACAACAATGGTGAAATTGTAAAAGTAATACGTTATGAAGTAGGCGAAGGCATGGAAAAAAGAAACGATAACTTTGCTGAAGAAGTAATGAATCAAGTAAAGGGAAACGAATAAGGTTTTCCCTTTTGTTTTGAAAGAAGTTAGGAGCCAAAATGAATAGTAAAGAAAGAATAGCTTTAATTAGAAATATAAGAAAAGAAAAAAGAAAGTTAAGAAAACTTAAAGGGAAAGCCAAAAGAATAGAACAATTAAAAAATAATCCTGATGTCAAACTATATTTACAATTATCCCAAGAACTAAAAGCTAATTTAGGTGATATGGATATAAAACTTATTGATGATGAAACCATATTAAAAGAATTTGCTCAAAAAATGAGAGAATGTGATTGTAAAGAACAGTATTTAATTAGGAGAGGAATTGTAAAGCCAAATAAATATAGTCGTATTTTTTGTTTAAATGACGAATATGGAGATACATATTATTATACATGTCTAGATTGCCGCAAAGATTTTCTAATTCCCAAAAAAGACAAAGAAAAATTTGAACAAGACAAAAGAGTTATAATGGCAGAAGGAATGAATATATATGACTTTTATCAAGCTCGAGCAAGATATATTGAATTACTAATGAATTATGAGTCTCCTCAAGCCTTTCTCATTTTAAAAAATGAAATTGAAGGAAGAAAGAGAGTTAGAAGCTAAAAAAGTTCCTTTTTCTATACACTAATTTAACATCTAAAAAGGTTTTTTCTTAATTTTAAAGATAAGAAATGCTATAATAAGGATGTGGTGAAATTATGAATAAGAAAGTAAAAAAAATATTACAGGGTTTGTTATTTATATTGATTATCATTGCTTTTATATATGTGGGAACTAAAGATTTTGATACTGAAGTAGTCATAGATAATGAGCGATTTGACCAAGATTATACGAATGTTAGTAAAGATAATGTTTTTAAATATGTAAATGCAGTAGAAGTGTATTCTACATTAAATGATAATGCGATTATATTTATGGGATATCCTGCGAATAAATGGAGCGGTTATTATGCTAATATATTGAATGAAGCTGCCAAAGCTAGTGGAATAGAAGAGATCCTTTATTATGATTTTTATGATGATCGTGAAAATGGTAATGCAACTTATCAAAGTATAGTTTTAAGCTTAACTAATTATTTGCTTACATTAGATGATGGTTCGCAAGAAATTTATGCTCCTACATTAATTATAATAAAAGATGGTAATATTATAGGGTTTGACCAAGAAACAGCTTTTACTAAAGGAAACGTCGATCCTGAAGAATATTGGGATGAATTAAGAACGGGATTAAAATATAACACTTTCCAAACCATGTTTAAGGAGTATTTAGAATGAAAAGATTATTAATCACTTTTATAGTAACAATAGTTTTAGGGGTAGGCTTGTATTTTCTTGTTAATATATTTACAGATAAAAATGAAGAAGAGATACCTGTAAATAAAGAAGAAACTATTGAAAAAGAAGAATTTGATATTTCTAATTGGACTGCCATTTCCATAGAAGATTTACTTGAAGTTTTACAAAATAATGAAGAAGTGATAATATTTGTTGGAAACAAAGACGATGAAAATACCAAGAAAGTAAATACTACTTTAGGAAATACAGAAAATATAGATTCACTAAATATTTATTATTTAGAAAAAGGAGAAAATATTAATGAAAATACATCATATCAAACCTTATTAACAACTTATCCCACTTTATCAAATTATATGAACTTTACACCAGTAATCTTAGTTTTTAGAGAAAATACTTTAATAGGTGGGCTTCCAGGAGGAGTAGAAGAAAAAAGTTTAGTTCAATTTTTTGAATATACTGAGGTATTTCAGTAGAATTACTTGTAAATATGACTAAGTTTAAGTATAATGATAGTATAAATGAATTTTTAGGAGGAATATTAAAAATATGGATGACACAAAATTAAAATTTGAAAAAACAATTGAAAGTTTAGAAAATAAACTATTAAACATTAGAGCAGGAAGAGCAAATCCTGCGATGTTAAATGGTATTAATGCTAGTTATTATGGAGTTCCAACACCCATTCAGTCTTTAGCTAACATTACTGTACCAGAAGCACGTAGTCTAATGATTAAGCCTTTTGATAAAAGTGCTTTAAAAGAAATCGAAAGAGCGATTAATGAAGCAAATTTAGGGATAACTCCAATTAATAATGGTGAGACAATTATTTTAACAATACCTGAACTTACTGAAGAAAAAAGAAGAGAGTATGTTAAAATGGCTAAATCTGTTTGTGAAGAAGCAAAAGTTGCTTTACGAAACATTAGGCAAGAAGCAAATAATGAAGTTAAGAAATTAGAATTACCAGAAGATGAAGAAAAATTATATTTAAATGACATACAAGAAAGTATTAATGAATATAATAAAAAGATAGACGAAATATTTAAAGAAAAGGAAACAGAGTTGATGAGGGTATAATATGAAAAAAAATTTTAAGGAAATTGATAGTAAAGAAGTAAATGAAGTAGTTTCATTAACCAAAAAAATTTTGAATTTGCTATACATAGTAATGATTGTAGCTATCATTTTGTGTGGCACAATAATTCTTAAAAATTTAAATGTTTGGAATATTTTGCTCACTTTCCTTAAAGTTTTATCTCCCTTATTTATTGGCTTTGTCATAGCTTGGCTTTTTAACCCTATAGTAAAAAAGTTAAACCAGAAAGGAATTCCTAGAATAGTTGGAAGCATCTTAGTATATGCAGTATTCTTGATCTTTATCTACATATTTTTAAGGATATTAGTTCCAACGTTATATACTCAGATCAATGAACTTATTGCGACGCTTCCTTCCATATTAGACAAGTTTAGTAATTTTGCAGATGATATAATTAGTCAAATTTCTATAAGCGGTATAGATTTAACTAATTTTAGAGATAATTTATTTGATAGTGTAGGAGGTTTTTTAGTAAACTTTACAAATTCTCTTCCTACATCTTTAATAAGTATTTTAGGAAGTTTAGCATCAGGCATTGGTACGATTTTAATAAGTTTAGTAATTGGATTATATATGCTATTTGATTTTGATGCTATATCTAAACATTTCCTAAAATTAGTGCCAAACAAAAATAAATATGAAATTGAAATATTAATTACTGATATAGGAAAAGAAGTAAGAAAAACTATTAGTGGAACACTTTTAGTAGCGTTTATGGTATTTATCTGTGATACAATAGGATTTGCTATTATAGGTCTAAATGCACCATTGCTATTTGGATTATTTTGTGGATTAACAGATTTGATCCCTTATATAGGCCCATATATAGGAGGAGCAGCGGCAGTAATTGTAGGATTTAGCCAAGGCACAATAACAGGTATAGCTGTCTTAATTGTCTGCGTAGTAGTTCAATTATTAGAAAACTATGTTTTACAACCAGTAGTAATGAGTAAAACTACTCATTTACATCCTGTAACAATTATGATTGGTTTGCTTGTATTTGCACACTATTTTGGTATTTTAGGTATGATTATAGCTACTCCATGTATAGCCTTATTAAAAGTCATATTTAGATTTATAGTTAAAAAATATAATTTATTTAAGGATGATGAAGTATTATTAAAAGAAGTACTCAAAGATGATTAGAGTACTTCTTTTTTTAAAGTTTTACCACAAATATAATCAACAGAAACGGAAAATCTTTGAGCAAAAGCCCGTAAATAATCTGCCTTTAAAGTATCAGGATGTTTTTCAAAATTTGCAACAGTAGGAATAGATACTTTTAAATCCTTAGCAAGCTGTTTTTGAGTAATCCTGTTCATTCTTCGAATATATCTTAAACTAAATCGTAAATATTTATAATCTATGTCATAAGAACCATATTCAGTAAGATTATCGCTAAGTCCAAGCAAAGTATTTAATGATACTTTAAAGTAATTACTAAGAGCATTTAATTCTTGAATTTTCATTGGCTTTATATTTGCTTCATAACGTTTATATGGAGAAGTTCCAATATTTAAATAATGTGCCATATCTCTAACAGTTCGCTTATGTTCTACTCTAAGTCTAGAAATTAGCATACCATTTTGCATACATTTCCTCCTTTCGAGTGAGTTATTATAACAGAAAAAAATGCAAATTTTGTCGAACGGTGTCATAGAAAGAAAAAACGGGGACCAAAGTGACAAAAAATAAAGGAAAAAGAGGTTTTAAGGGTAATAAATAGTAGTGAAGGGAGGAAAAAATAGTGCCTAAAATTGAAGTAGTAAAACAACGTGATTTAAAAGACTGTGGCCCATGTTGCATCGAAACAGTTTTAAAATACTTTGGTGGATATGTTCCTTTAGAAAAAATAAGGGATGATACCTGTACTGGAGTAAACGGAACAACAGCCTATCACATAATAAAAGCTTTATGTAATTATGGCTTCGAAGCAATGGGCGTAAAAGTAGAATCAATATTTGATGAAAATATTTATCTACCAGCGATAGCTCATGTCATATTAAAAAATGGGTTACAACACTTTGTAGTAGTTTATAAAATAAATTCTAAATACATTTATTTAATGGATCCTGCCAAAGGAAAGATAAAAATGTCTATAGGAGAATTTATGGAAATATGGGATAATATCTTGATTCTAGCTACCCCTAGTAGCAATATATTAAGATATACTAAAGAGCTATCTATCACTAGTCTATATGGAAAATTATTATCCAAGAATAAATTTTTATTTTCAAAGATCCTAGTTGTCAATTTAATTTTAATGATCCTAACTATTATAGGAAGTTTCTATTTTCAAGTTAGTATTTCTAGTATACAATCTCACCAAGACATCAGATTAACTAAATTTATTATAATACTCTTTTTTACTATACTTCTTTTCAAAATTATAATGAATTATATTAAAACCTATTACCTCAACTATCTGAATAAAAACCTAGACACAGAACTTTTCACTATGTTTTTAGAGCACATATTTAAACTCCCTTTAAAATTTATTCAAAATCGTAGCACAGGAGAAATTGTAACAAGAATAGATGAATTAAGTGATACCAAAAACTTATTTTCTGAAATATTCTCTACTTTTATCCTAAATATGATTTTGATAATCGGGGCGGTAATATCCTTATTCCTAATTAATAGTAAATTATTTTTGCTTCTTTGTTTAATCATAATAATTTATTTAATTGTAGGAATAATCTTTAGCAAAGGAATATATCAAAAAATCAAAGAAACAATTGATGCAACTACAGACTTTAACACAACTTTAATCGAAAATGTAGATATGAACTACAGTATCAAAAATTTAAATTTAGTAAAAGAATTTATTTACCGAATTGAAAACAAATTGATTTTAATGCTTAAAAGTAATTTTTCATTTATAAGCATACTAAACATCATCGAATTAATTAAAAACTTTATTTATGAGATTGGCTTATTTGTTATAACTACGTTAGGAATTTATTTAATCTGGGAAGGAGAGCTAGAAATATTAAGTTTGGTCACTTTTAATAGTATTATTCTCTATTTATTTAATCCTGCTAAAGAATTAGTAGACTTAATACCAAAATATAATTATTTGAAAGCTTCATTTAGTAAGTTAAGTGAATTCTTGGCAACCGAAATTGAACACGATCAAGGGGGATTAAATAAGTTAAGAGATAATGATATTGAAATTAAAGACTTAACGTATACTTATGACTTATATAATAAAATTATAAATAAAGTAAATTTCAATGTAGAAAGTAATGACAAAGTTTTATTAAGTGGTCCTAGTGGAAGTGGTAAAAGTACCATTTGTAAACTAATTTACCGAAGTTTAGGAACTTACTCTGGAAATATTGAATTAAATAATACGAGTGAATGTGATTATAGTTTAAAAGCGATCAGAGAAAATATTCTATATGTAGGACAAAATGAAAAGCTTTTTACAGGAACAATTCGAGAAAATATTATTTGCTACCGCGAAGTTTTAGATGAAGAATTTACTAAAGTATGTAAAATTTGCCAGTTAGAAGAAATAGTAAATAAACGACCCAATCGATACAACACAGTAATTAATGCCTCTCTAAATAATTTAAGTGGAGGAGAAAAACAAAGGATAATTCTAGCAAGAGCCCTGCTTAAAAAGGCTAAAATAATGATTTTGGATGAAGCATTAAGTGAAGTGAGTGTTAAATTAGAAAGAGAGATTTTAGAGGATATATTCCAGTATTTTAAAAATAGTACATTAATCTATGTTACTCATAAAAATATAGAAGATAAATTTGAACATATTATTCGTTTAGGAGAATCATGTTAGATTTATTTAATAATAAAACAGCATTTTTAAAAGAAAAGCCAAAGATAGGATTTATTATCGTAATGCTTATTTTACTGATACTATTTAGTTTGCTTCTTTTTATCTGTAAAAAAGAAATTTACGATAGCTACCAAACCAAAGGTTTAGTAACCTGTATAGATACTTGTACAATTACAACAACCATACCTTCCAATTTAGATTTTGAACAAGTATTATTAAATAATAAATATTTAAACTATGAAATAATAAGTCAAGAATTGATCGTAGATGAAGAAAATCTAGAAACATATGATAAATTAACCTTATCAATAGACATTTCTTTATCAAATAATGAAATCATAGATTTAATATTTTATTATAATAAACAAAAAATTATTACTAAAATTAAAGACAAAATGTTTTAAAGGAGGAATATCATGCAAAGAATGGAAAATGAAGAATTATTAAATTATAGTGGAGGAGGAATATTGATTACAATAACCAATTTTTTAATCAGTATATATTCTTTTGCTAAAGCAATAATATCTTTAAAGAATTTGAGAGGTTAAAATGAAACATTTAAATAATTATGAATTAACTAAAATAAATGGAGGAATATCCGCAACAGCAATATTAGGGGGAATAGCCTTAGCTGTTACATTTATTGCCTCTATAATTTATGGTTATTTTTATCCGAAGGAGGGATAGGATGAAACTTAATGATAATGATTTGATTTTGGTTGCAGGAGGAGCTATTAATGGAACGCTAATTAATGCTTTTGCAAGACTCCTAGATCTGGCAATTAATATTGGGAAAATGATAGGTTCATCTATCCGTCGTCTGATTAACTAAAAGAAAGGGTTTAAAAAAAATCCTTTTTTTGCTATAATTAAATTACTGGTGATAATATGAACAAAAAAGGCTTTGCAGCCATGTATATGGTGTATTCTTTGTTTTTAATTTTTATATTAATGATGTTGACAGTTCTATTAGTAAATAATTATAAAAGTAATTTTCTAAATATCTTAAAAACAGATATAAAAGATGACTTAAAAGAGAGAAATTTAGAAATAAAAGAAGAAATAACTATAGAAAATGCAGAAAATAATGTTACAGTTCAGTCAAGGCATTAGAAAATAAGTGAGTTTTTGCTCACTTTTTGTT
>ERZ1643251.4249-NODE-4249-length-12616-cov-7.444789_pt1 | contig 12616 bp, 13 predicted proteins | sample MGYA00579261_ERZ1643251 | MGnify/ENA primary metagenome ERZ1643251 (study PRJEB29033, sample SAMEA4952267) | chicken gut metagenome | biome: Broiler Chicken; feature: Gastrointestinal Tract; material: Caecum | place: Ireland | collected 2018 | study: Broiler... | reverse complement strand
GTGATTATTGTCTTTTTTAAGTTTTCTATTTCCATGTTACTATTATATCATTCTTCCGGTAAAAAGTAAATGCTTTTGCCGTGTAATATATACACATACCACTTGACATAGGGCTCGGCAGATGATATAATTATCGGAGTGCCGGATATGGTTCGGCTGCATTATCAGATGATACCAATGGCGGAGAGTTATGTCACAGAATAATACCCATACTAAATTGTTTGTCCGCGACCGCGGATTCTATCGCGTCGTGCTGTCGCTTGCGATACCGATGACCCTGCAGAATGTCATGCAGCTCTTGTTGAATATGATGGATACCGTCATGCTCGGACGCATGGAGGGTAACTCCGAAGCCGTAATTTCAGCCGCGAATCAGGCGAATCAGCCTTATTTCGTGTATTCGTTGTTCCTATTCGGTATGGTCTCGGGCATGAGCGTCCTCATCGCACAGTATTGGGGTAAGGGCGATACCGATACAATAAATGTCATCACCGGAATCGCGACCATAGCCGTGTTCGTAGTCGGCGGTGTGTTCACTACCGTCTGTTACCTGTTTACCCCGCAGGTCATGGGGCTGTTCTCGCAGAGCGAGGAGGTCATATCGCTCGGCGTCGCTTATCTGCGGATAGTCCTCGCGTCCTACCTCGTCGCGTCGCTGACTACATTGCTCTGCGGCGTCATGCGCTCGACTGAGCAGGTCAAAATCGCGCTGTTCTCGAACGGCACCGCGATACTCCTCAATATCGGCATGAACTATATCCTCATCTTCGGCAAGCTCGGATTCCCCGCGCTCGGCATCGAGGGCGCGGCGATAGCTACGCTCATTTCGCGTATAATTGAGCTTTTGATGGTGCTCACCTACGTCATATTCGTCGATAAGCGCGTCAGACTGAATCCGCTGCGTATGTTCCGCCGCCGTCCCGGACTGCTCCGCGACTTCGTGCGCTACAGCCTGCCCGTAATCTGCAACGAGACCTTCTGGGGACTCGGCATCACTATTCATTCGGTCGTTATCGGCAACCTCGGCGAGGTTCCCTACGCCGCCTATTCGGTCGCGAATATCGTCGAGCGCATCGGTCTGCTCGCCGCTATCGGCTTTGCCAACGCGACGCTGATCATCATCGGCAAGGAGATCGGCGCGGGCCGCAGCGAGAACGCCTACCCCTACGCGAAAACCATGCTCGCGCTGTCGGTCGGACTCGGTCTTGTCATGTCGGGAGTCGTGTTCCTCGTCAAATATCCGGTCGTCGAGCTGTTCAACGTCGCCGACCAGACTAAAGCCGCGGCTATGAATATAATCTCGGTCATGTCGGTCGTAATTCTGGTCAAGAGCTTCAATACCACCGCTATCGTCGGCGTTATACGCGGCGGCGGCGATACGCTCACCGCGATGTTCTGCGACTTTCTGCCGATGTGGATATTCGCCATCCCGCTCGGCTTTGTCGCGGCGCATGTACTGAAGCTGCCGGTCTGGTGGGTCTACGCCTGCCTGATGAGCGACGAGGCGCTGAAGCTCACGTTCTGTACATTCAGAATCAAGAGTAAGAAGTGGATACGCAACGTCACACGTTAGTGTGTGCCGCCGGAGGATAGAATGAACGATATCGTCACCAATGTCACAATGCCCGACGGCTTCCGGCTGTGCGTCAAGCTGAGCGAGCCGGATAACCCGTCTGATTCGGCACGGGACGCGCAGGGCAGTATGCGGTCGGTCGTGCTGTTCGTGCAGTCGAGCGGACCGCACACCTGCGACGACGAGCGCGAATGTGACGGCAGGCGCATTCGCTGCTTCGACCTGTTCGCCAATGAGCTCACCCGGCGCGGAGTCGCGTTCTGCCGCTATTCGACGCGCGGCGTCTACCCGGGCGGCGAGCCGCCGATGTTCGTGACCATTGACGACGACGAATACAAGACCTACCTGCCGGGCAATACGACCGACGATATCGTGCGGCTGACCGAATGGCTGCGTTGGCGCGGCTATACGCGGATAGCGCTGCTCGGCTGGAGCGAGGGCAGCGTCATCGCGCCGCTCGCCGTCAAGCGGGGCGCTCGGGCGGACAGGCTGCTGCTCGCCGGATACCTCGGTCGCAATCTGCGCGATATTCTGTGCTGGCAGCTTAGCGGCAACTCGAGTTCTATATTCTATCGCCGGCTGTTCGACTATGACAGAAAGGGCTACATCAGCGAGTCGGACTTCGACGAGGACAGATTTAAGGTTCGCGCGGCGCTGTTCGGCACAAAGAGCTTCGCCGAGCTCGATATAAACCGCGACGGCAGACTCGACGCTGACGACTTCAAGCCCGAGTCGGAGCGGCACCTTTCGGGTATGCTCGCCGCTATAGACCGCGGCGACGACGACTGGCTGCGCAAAAATCACGGTGTGCGGCTGACGAGCGGCTGGTTTCGCGAGCACTTCGCGCTCGGCTCGAACTCCGAGCTGCTCTGCGAGCTGGCAGAGACCCGCCCGCTCGAGCTGCACATATTCAGCGGCGGCTGGGACAGCATGACGCCGCCGAGCGAGGCCTTCGAGCTGGAAGCCCGATTTCGGCAGCTCGGGCTGAATCTCACACATCATCACTTCGAGAACGCCGACCACGACCTGAATCTGCTCGCGTATTTTATCAAGGGCACAATCCCCGACGGCATCGCCGCGATAATCGACGCCGCCGTGCAGATGAATGATAATGATACGGATAATGATTGTAATTAATTGTACAATTATCAACACAAGCAGGGATTGTATACGCAAAGCGTTCGTATATCAATCGACTACAGTAATTTATCACGGAGGAAACAAATGCTTGAACTTATATTTGGAGACGTCGCCACGACAGTGACGCTCGCTGTCGTCACAGCGCTTTTGTTCGTGCCGATACAGCTGATTTGCGCGAAGCTGAAGAATCGCCTCGCACAGCTTTCGCCGCTGCTCGGTTCGGCCGCGCTCCTTTTGATATTCGGCGTGCTGACCTTGTGCCTGAGGGGCACGGTGACTTTATTAATGCTGGGTCTGACCGTGTTTTTCGCATGGCTCACGCTCGTGTGCGGAGTCACGCTGATAATACGCGGGCTGGTCAAGAAAAAGAGATAAGTCAAAAATTAATTTTCTGACCTTAATCATGTCAATCTAACAAATTCCCCAACCGGTGAATTTCCGCTTCAATTCTACACTCACCTGAATTCAGTTCCGCGTTCACATGGATTCAATTCTGTACATACATAAATTGGGAAAGGATAGTGATTCAAGTGTCGTATTTCAAAAACGTATCTCCCGAAGCCGCCGGAGTTAAGAGCGCGAATGTCCGCGCCTTCGTCGAGGGGCTCGAGCAAGCGAGACTTTCGACGCACAATATCATCCTCGCGCGCGGCGACAGGATCTTCTACGAGAACTACCGCGCGCCGTTCGGTTCGGACGTGCTCCACCGGATGTATTCGGTCAGCAAGAGCTTTGTCTCGCTCGCGGTCGGCTTTGCCGTGCAGGACGGTCTTCTGTCGCTCGACGATACTATGGAAAAGCACTTCGAGCGCGAGCTCGAGGGGCAGACCGACAAATATATGCGCGAGCAGACGGTGCGCAATATGCTGATGATGTCGACCGCGAAGCCGGCTCCGAACTGGTTCGCGAGCCGCGGGGCTGACCGGGTCGCCGACTATTTTCAGAATCAGGCGACGCCGTCCCGCCCGGGCGGAACTATCTTCCAGTACGACAGCTCGGGGTCGTTCGTGCTCGGCGCGCTCGTCGAGCGGCTCTGCGGGATGCCGTTCATGGAATATCTGCGCCTGAAGCTGTTCGACAAAATCGGAGTGTCAAAGGAAGCCCGCTGCCTTGTCTGCCCGGGCGGGCACTCGTGGGGCGACTCGGCGGTGCTGGCTACAGCGCGCGACCTGCTCGCGGTGGCGCGATTCACGCTGAACGGCGGCTCATGGGAGGGCGAGCAGCTGCTCGACGCCGACTATGTAAAGGACGCGACGTCTAAGCTCATCGACAACAGCCCCTACTCGACGAACGAATACAACGCGCAGGGCTACGGATATCTCATCTGGAAGTGCTGGGGCAAGGGCTTCGCGTTCAACGGCATGGGCTGTCAGTTCGCGATCTGCGCGCCCGAGAAAGACCTCATATTGATCTACAACGGCGACAATCAGGGGCTTGACTTCGCGCCGGCGCTGATATTCAACAGCTTCTATAAATATATCGTCGACACCGCGGGCGACCCCATGCCCGAGTCGGTCGAGTCGGACTGGCTCTGCGCGTGGTCGGACAGGCTGACGCTCATGTCGGCACACGGCGAGCCGTCGTCACCGCTCGCAGGTAAAATCAACGGCAGACACTTCATACTCGAGTCGAACCATATGGGCATCACCGAATTCACGCTGAACTTTAACGGCTCCGAGGGCAGCTTTAACTACAAGAACGCGCAGGGCGAAAAGTCGCTGCCGTTCGGCATGCGCAAAAACATATTCGGTCTGTTCCCCGAGGAGGGCTACTCGCGCGAGGTAGGAGGAGTCGGCTGTCCGGGTCACAGGTACAAGTGCGCGGCGTCGGCGGCGTGGCTCTCGCCCGAGCGGCTATATCTGGATGTACAGATCATCGACGACTATCTCGGCAGGCTGGGAATCACGTTCGGATTCATTCAGGACAGTGAGGACGGCACGGACGGCGTTGACCGCACAGACTGCACTAACTGCGCGAATCACGCGAGCCGTGCTGACGGCGTGAACCTCGCGGACTGCGCGAATCACGCGAGCCATGCTGACGGCGCGAACCTCGCGGACTGCGCGAATCACGCGAGCCGCACAGACTGCGCGAACCTCGCGGACTGCACGGAAAACGCGAACCGCGTTGAGCCGGCAGACCAGCCCCAATCCTCCGGCATCAAGGTCGGACTGCAAATGGTGAAAACCGCGGAGGACTTTCTGAACGAATACTCGGGATTTGCCGCCGGATATTCACAAAGCGAGGATTGAGCGCAGACCCCGGCCGCAGTATCGAATGATTCTGCTGACTTTGGATTCGCTCAAATAAACCCTTGACTTTTGCCGTAGTCTCGAAAAAAGCCGCTGATAGCGGCTTTTTTCGACCACGAATGATTCCGCTGACTTTGGGAACGCTCAAACAAACCCTTGACTCCGCCCGCGGGGGCGTCCCCGCCCGCGGGGCGTTACGCGGGCGTTTGAAATTTTTTTGGTTACTATATAAATTTTAATTCAATTTTTATACAGTATAAAATATAATCCCGCAAATTGCAATTATGCGCGGAATGAATTAACATAAAATTAATACTATAACGGGATGATAAATTGCAATCGAGCGATTAATATTAAAATAATTACGTTGGCACTTGATTTATACAGCGGTTTATGTTATACTGTTGTTAGAATTTATTTTACATAGGCAATTGTAAAAAGCGCGAACAGTTTAGCACAAATGCAATCGCCTGATTTTTACAAAAAAGGAGAATGTCAAAATGGTCAAGATGAAATCCCGACAGCTCGTAAGCCTGCTGATTCTCTCAGCTATGCTTACCGGAACGCTCGCCGGCTGCGGCAGCGACAGCACTACCGACGTCACTGCCGACGCAAACGGAGAAACTACCCAAGAGGTGACCGGGACCGAGGTCGACCCGAGACTGACGGTTTCTGACGACCTGCCCGAGGTTGATTACGACGGCAGAACCTTCACGGTAATAACCTACGAGGGTGTGAAGGAAGATATATACATTGAATCAATGGACGGCGAGGTCGTCAACGACGCGGTCTTTTCCGCGCGTCAGACGGTCAGCGACCGTTTCAACGTGAATATAGACGTCATGACCGAATCTGACTATATCGCGGTCGAGCAGACTATACAGAATTCGGTCTTAGCGGGAGACGAGTCGTTCCAGCTCGCCGCGCAGCAGGTCGTATCGCTCGGCAATCTCGCGGTGCAGAATCTGTTCATGAACTGGTACGACGTGCCGCATATCGACTTTACGAAGCCGTGGTGGTCGCGCAGCATGGTCGAGGATCTGACCTACAAGAACAGCAGCGCGTATATAGCTATAGGCGACTACGCGCTGTCGAGCCTTTACAACACCTACTGCTTCTTCTACGACAAGGACGACGCTGAAGTCTACAAGCTCGAAAACCTTTATGACGTCGTCTGGGACGGCAGGTGGACGGTCGATTACCTCATGGATATCACCAAGGATATGTACAGCGACCTGAACGGCAACGCCCAGCGCGACGGCGACGACTACTACGGCTACACGCAGAATCTGAAGACGGTCATGATAACCTGGCTGTGGGCGTGCGGCGGCAAGATAATGGAGATGGATTCTGACGGCGTGCCGCAGCTCGTATACCACAACGAGCACACGAACGCCATTGTATAAAAGATATACAAGCTGCTCTATGAGAGCGACGGCGTGACTACTGACCGCGACAGCAAATATCCCGACAGTCCGTGGCATTTCGACGTATACGCGTTTACCGACGGACTGTCAATGTTCGTAAACGCTCCGCTCAACTACGCTCCGTCCTATTTCCGCGACCGCGACGGCGACTACGGAATTCTCCCGCTTCCGAAATTTGACGAGGAGCAGGAGGAGTATTATACCGTCGTTGACGGCGCGCACACCGCTATGGCGGTGCCGAAGTCGGCGTCCGACGTCGAATTCATCGGAGTCATCACCGAGGCTCTGAACGCCGAGAGCTACCGAAAGGTCTTCCCCGCTTACTATGAAGTCGCGCTGAAAGCAAAATACACGCACGACGACGAGTCGGTGCGTATGCTCGACCTGATTGTCGACAGCCGTATCTTCGATTTCGGCTATGTATACGACGGCTGGAAAGGCTGCTCGTTCTACTTCCAGTATCTCATTGGCGACGCGAAAAGCAGCGACTTCGAATCCTACTACGCGAAGAACGGTCCGGCGTCCGAGCAGTACTACAAGAGCGTTTGCGAGAGCCTCGAAAGCATAAGCTGAGGCAGAGCGTTAAATAAGTCTGAAGCTGCCTCGACCGGTCAGAGCCAGAACAGTTAGGAATGTGCGGACGAATTCGTTCATGTCGAATTCGCCCGCGGCGAGTATGCCCGCGGCGAGTGTGCCCGCGATAAGCTCGCCCGTGGCGAGTATGCCCGCGGTGAATATGCCCGTGGCGAGTATGCCCGCGGTGAATATGCCCGTGGTGAGTATGCCCGCGATGAATTCGTCTGCGGTGAGCTCGCCCGCGACAAATTCGTCCATGTCGAGTCGCGATTATTGCGACGAGTGCGGAATTGCGCCTCCCGGCGGAACGCCGCGCAGCTTCTTGTAGGTTCGGCAGAAATGCGCGGTGTCAAAGAATCCGAGCGACGCCGCCACCTCGGCGACCGTGAAGCTGCCCGAACGCAGCAGCTCGTCCGCGCGCTCAATGCGCAGCCGGCTGCGGTACTCGAGCGGCGCGACGCCGCCGGTGAAGCGCTTGAACTTCTCGCGGAACGACGTCTCGGACATACAGCAGAGCCGCGCTAACGACGCGATGTCGACCGGCTCGTCGAGCCGGCTCTCGAGCGCGAGTATCGCAGGCGCGAGCGAAGCGAATTCGCTCTGCTTCAGCGCGTGCGTGCGCGACAGGTCGGACAGCTCCGCGAGTATATCGAACAGCGCGGCTTTCACTCGCAGCCCGCCGCGTTTTGACGCGGTCTGAAAAAGACCGATAAATCGCCCGTCGTCGGCAAATCGGCGAAAGGGCTCGGCGATATATACTATCTGCCGGTCGAGCGAGAGCTCGAAGTCGACGAATATCCCCTCCGATTCCGAGCAGCCCTCGACGCGCGACAGGTAGACCGAGCCGACCGGAATGAATATCAGCTCGCCTGCGCGCAGCTTGAATGAGGGCTGCCCGTCAAGGTAATACTGCCGCTCTCCGCTCAGCTGATAGAACAGCAGATTGTTTGTGCGACCGGTCGAGAATCGGTTGACTGAATCGCACTGCCATATCAGCCTGCCCGCCGCGACTCCCGCGGCGTCGAGGTCGAGTCCGGCCAGCTGCGCGAACATGACTTCCGTCATTTGTATCCCCGCCTTTCTCGGAATATTTGGGCTTTGTACCGTAGCCGCGCCGACGCGAGACTTCGCGACGCGCTTAGTGCCGGTTTCAGCTATGAAAATTCGCGGTTTCGTACAATTGATATGTGTCATGATACATTGTATCACAAACCCAAAGAGATTACAATAGTATCGGACAATATTGCGAAAAACCGCCGACAAACCGGCGGTACAAAGGGTCTGCAAATACAAACCCGGATATTAGGAGGAATCAGCATCATGGATATACGAATCGGACTCATCGGCTGCGGCGGCATCTCAGGGCGTCACCTGCCCGAGCTCGACGCATCGCGCGGAGCGTGCGTCAACGCGCTCTGCGACATCGACCCCGCGCGGCTTAACGCCGCCGGAGACAAATATCACGTGCCGCTCGAGCGGCGTTTCACCGACTGGAGGGAGCTTGTCGACAGCCCCGACGTCGACGCGGTCGACATCTGCACACCGAATTATCTGCACGTGCCCATGGCAAGTCGCGCGGCAGCGGCCGGCAAGTCCTTCTGCTGCGAAAAGCCGCTCGGCGTCAACACCGAGGAGACCGAACAGCTGCAAAGACTCGCCGACGCGAATCATGTGAAGTCGATGGTCTGCTTCTCCTACCGCTTCCTGCCGGCGGTGAGATACGCGAAGGAGCTGGTCGAGCGCGGCGAGCTCGGTCGTGTGATCACGGTCATCGCGAAATACCTGAAGTCAAGCGCGTTCATGAAGGGACGCCGGCTCGACTGGCGATTTGTCGGCGAATACGCGCGCTACGGCGTGTCGGGCGATCTCGGCGTACACATTCTCGATCTCGCGTCGTTCCTGTCGGGCGACGTGCGCTCGGTAGCCGCCGACCTCGGGATCGCGGTCAAGGCGCGGATGAAGCTCGATTCCGACGAATACGCTCCGGTCGAGACTGACGACTGGTGCCACTTCCTCGCGCGCTTCGACGGCGGCGCGTCGGGCACGTTCACAATCTCGCGCGCCGCGTATGGGAACACGAATCAGATCTGCGTCGACATATACGGCGACCGCGGCGCGCTGCGCTTCGACCTCAACCACAGCGACCGGCTCGAGGTATACAGCGGCGGGATCCAGCCGGGCAGCGCTATCGAGAAAATGGAGACAGTCGTTGTGCCGGACGAATACCGCGCCGGTCAGATGCAGTGCTTTGTCGACCTGCTCTGGGGCAGACCGGACAAGTACATACCGACGCTTGCCGACGGCGTGAAGCTGCAGCGCGTGCTCGACGCGATACTCGAATCGGATCGGCGGCGCGGCTGGGTCGATATCGGGGATATGTGAGCCGGCAGCGGCGGCGCGGCATATTATAATTGTACCTTGAAACGATATCTCTGCCGAAAGGAATGGAAACCATGACACAAACGACCTATATCTATGACGCTGAGCACAACCTCGCCCTTGACCTGTACCGATCGGGCAGGGAGAACCCGCCTATATTCATCTATATGCACGGCGGGGGACTCGAGGCCGGTGACCGCGGCGGACCGCGCGTGCTGTTCGACAAGCTGTGCTCTGACGGTATCGACGTCGCGTCGCTCGACTACCGTATGTACCCCGACGCGCGCTTCCCCGACTACATCGAGGACTGCGCGAGGGCGATAGACTACATTCTGCACCGGCTCGATATGCGGTTTTCGGGCGTGTATGTCGGCGGCTCGTCGGCGGGGGCATATCTTTCGATGATGCTGCTATTCGACAGCCGCTACTTGAAAAAATACGATATCGACCCGCTTGCCCTCGACGGCTGGGTGCTCGACGCCGGACAGCCGACCGTGCATTTCAACGTGCTGCGCGAGAGAGGGCTTGACACTCGGCTCGTCCGGCTCGACGAAGCCGCTCCGCTCTGGCACATCACGTCGAATTTCGCTCCGCCCGCCGGCAGAGACAAGCTGCCGATGATACTGAACCTCGCGGCGAGCAACGACATGACCTGTCGCCTCGAACAGCTCCGTCTGCTCGACGCGACGCTGAAGCACTTCGGCTGGCCGGCTGACCGGATCCGCTTTATGTACATGAACGGCTGGTCGCACTGCGGCTACGACGGCGCGCCGGTGTTCGCCGAGCTTATCGAGAGCATTGTAACGCGCTGACAGCCGGATTCACTAAAAAAACACACCGTCAGTCGGTCAACTGACGGTGTTTATATATGCTGTCATATAAGGATATAACTGCTCGCTGACGGCTAATCACTGACAGCAAAGCCGAGCCCACGCGATCTTGTTCATTGTCTCATTGCTCGGTGAGCTTCGCGCCGCCGGACTCGGGGTCGAACAGAGCGACGTAACCGTGGTTCGGTTCGGCTGAAAACGAAAAATTCGCCCGCATTGTACACCGCCGGGACAGACGTGAACTTGTCATAAAGGTCACAGTCACGTCGAGCTCGGTCTGACCGGGGACAACAAGACAGACCGCTCGGTGCTTGAGTCCCGACTCGGGAGCGTCCTTTGAGTCGAACAGCTTCGATATCGTGCCCTTTCGGCAGGTGATTCTGCCGTCGGTGCGGGTCGTATCCTGCACGTACAGGCAGAGCAGAGCCGCGTCGGGGTGCCGCGTTCTGAACTCGCGGGCGATTTTGGTCGAGCGCCGCCGCGCCTGCAATATCAGCAGAACTATGATCAGCACGCAGACCGCGGCGGCAATTATGCTCTCGTGTGTTTCAAGCGGGCGGTTGAAGAAATTCGTGTCTGCAGCGGTGTTTACAATGACATCGCGGTTCATTTTAAGGTCTGTCTCGACAACACGCGCGCAACCTCGTCTGTCGCGAGCGCGTCGAAGCGTCTGGGCGATTCGGGAAGCGTGCCGCGCGGAGTCGGCGTTAAGTATTCGAGCACGGCTACGTCGAACCATTTGCCGAATTTGTGACCGGCGAGGTGTTCGCGTCCGACCTCAACAAAGCCGAACGCGCGGTGCAGCGCCTCGCTTGCCGGATTCGGACTGGTGACGACGCCGTACAGATTCGTGTAGCCCTGCAGGGTCAGAAGCTCGATGAGCGCGGCATACAGCCTTTTTCCGATGCCGCGTCCACGGTATTCGCGGTCGCAGTAGACCGACAGCTCGGCGCAGAAGCGGTAGCCGTAGCGCGTCTTGAACTTGTGCGCGTACGCGTAGCCGACGGCGCGGTCGTTATATTCGCAGACTATATACGGGAACTCGCCGAGCGTCTCACGTATGCGCAAGGCGAACTCGTCTATACCGAGCGGCTCGCATTCGAGCGTGACGGTCGCCGATTCGACATAGTAGTTGTAAATTTCACAAAGCCGCGGCGCGTCGTCGGGGCGGGCGAGCCGCAGCGCTATATGATTATCGTTATTGGTTATATGGCTATAGTTGTTTTCGGTTTGAGGCATGGCAATATTACCCGGAAAATATCACTGCGGGTCATAGGTGGCGTCGGGGTTATAGCGGGCGTTGTTGTAGTCCTCTTTGATCTTTATCCATTTTTCGAGGTCGATGCCCAGCTCGTTCGCGATGCAGAGCGTGTAGTACATGACGTCCCAGAGCTCCTCCTCGACCGAGCCCTTAATTGTATCGTCGCTTGTGGCGTGCGGCGCGCCGAGCAGCAGCGCGCGCGACAACTCCCCGACCTCCTCGACGAGCTTATAGAAGTAGATATCGGGGCGGTCGCCGCGGTAGTCCTTGCCCTTGAGGTATTCCTGAAGGTATTTTATAGTTGGATGATTCATAACGTTTCACCTCATATCTCGCAGTAGGTTTCGAGGTACTTTTCCATTCTCGCGCGGATCTCGTCGTCGAGAATGACCTTGCCGTCGAGCTCGCGGTTGTGGAGATGTTCGATAATGTCGCGAACTGTGACAATCGGGTGTACCTTGATTCCGAACTCGGCACCGATTTCCTTGATCGCGGTAGTGCCCGACTGACCGCGCTCCATGCGGTCGACCGAGATTATCATGTGCTCGACCTTGACGTCGGCTGCGGCCTTCAGCTGCGGCAGAGTCTCGCGGACGGCGGTTCCGGCGGTGATTACGTCCTCGATAATGACGACGCGGTCGCCGTCACTTAACTTCGCGCCGACCATATTGCCGCCCTCTCCGTGATCCTTGGCTTCCTTGCGGTTGAAGCAGTAGGGCTTGTCAACGCCGTATTCGGTGTACATAGCCGAAGCCGTTACGACCGCGAGCGGTATTCCCTTGTAAGCCGGCCCGAACAGCACGTCGTACTCGTCGCCGACATTCTCCTTTAAGCACTCGGCATAGTATTTTCCGAGCTTCGCGAGCTGGCTTCCGGTCTTGTAGTTGCCCGTATTTACAAAATACGGCGACTGCCGTCCGCTCTTCGTCGTAAACTCTCCAAACCGAAGCACTCCGCTTCGCACCATAAATTCAATAAATTCTGTCTTGTAGCTCATTTGGTTTACTCCTATTCTTTAATTAGGGGACGCGCTGGGGGAACTTTTGAAAAAGTTCCCCCACACTTCGTCAAGCAAAGCTTGACGAAGTGTTTCCCCATTTCAAAACTTTTTGCAGATTATTTGTGGTTGTGCGAGCCGTTTCTTTCTGCCTTGCAGTGGGATTCTTGCGAGGTCAAGC